>OLQB01001910.1_pt1 | contig 14264 bp, 9 predicted proteins | sample 1672681 | NCBI WGS metagenome assembly OLQB01 (sample SAMEA3136713, study PRJEB25190) | human gut metagenome | reverse complement strand
ACACCATGCCGACGTGCGAACGGTATGCGCTCGCGCCGCCTTTTATATTGTCGATGTTCGTGCCGTGATAGAGTATATCGCCGGAGGTCGGAGTCTCAAGGAGGTTTATGCAGCGGAGCAAAGTGGATTTGCCCGAGCCGGACGCGCCGATGATGCTCGTGACATCGCCGGGATTGACCGAAAAGTCAATGTCGCGCAGAACTTCGTGGCTGCCGAAGGTCTTTGAAAGATGATTTATCTGTAAAATAGGCTCTGACATTATCTTCCCTCCTTCTTTGATTTCTTGACATATGAGTACATTCCGCTGGTGTGGGCGAGAGTGTCGGTGGTCGAGAGATCGAAGTTCTCCGGACCGTCAAGCTTCTTCTCCCACAGTCTGAGGATAAGCGAGCAGATGACCGTCATTATCAGGTAGATAGTCAGCGTTATAACTGCCGACGGGAAGTAGACATACTTTGCGCCGACGATAGCCTTGTGAGCCGCGAAGAGCTCGGCGTAGCCGATAACGAACATGACGGAAGTATCCTTGATGTTGATTATGAGGTTGTTGCCTATCTGCGGGATGATGTTGCGTATGGTCTGCGGAAGAATGACATAGAGCATGGTCTTGAAGTGGTTCATGCCTATGGACATTGCGCCCTCCGTCTGACCGACGTCTATCGACATTATACCGCCGCGGACGGTCTCTGCCATATATGCTCCGGTGTTGATGGAGACAACGAGATATGCCGCGAAAGTCGGTTCAAGGTTTATCGCACCGTTCGAGAAGTAGGGCAGGGCGTAGAAGATGAATATCGCCTGGATTATCATCGGCGTGCCTCTGAAAACTTCGACGTAGATACGCACTATAGCCTTGACTATGCCGAGGATGACCCGCTTTACGATATTGTCTTTTTTGCCGCACGGAATAGTCTGGATTATTCCGCAGACAAGGCCGATGAGGCAGCCTATGATTGTCGCTATAACAGCGAGCTCTATTGTCTTGAGCGCACCGGTCAGATACTGCATTGAGCTATCGCTCCAGCACTGGACTATGTCGCTCCACAGCTCGGCAAGCTTGTTCATATCTTGTTATCTCCGTTCTGATTATTGTTGATTACTTTGAAAGGGGCTGAATCTTGGTAGCCTCGTTCATTATCTTGTTGAAGTCGTCTGCGGTCATGCCTGCAAGGGCGGAGTTGATCTTGTCCTTGAGCTCGGTGTTGCCCTTCTTGACAGAGATGCCGATGTTGATGTCGCCCTCGTCAACCTTGAAAGCATTTTCGGGGAGGTCGAGGATCTTCAGATCGCTGTAAGCGATGAGCGCGCCCTGAGCGGTGGGCATATCGGTGCAGATGAAGTCGACAGCGCCGGTCTCAAGAGCCATGAGCATCGAGGGAGCGGTCTCCTGTGCGGTCTGGATAAGAGCACCGTTTATCTGCGGAAGGCAGGTGGTATACCAAATGGTTCCGAGCTGGGAGGTGCACTTTGCACCTGCGAGGTCAGCAAGGGAGGTAGCGTTTGCATACTTGCTGTTCTGCTTTGTCATGCAGACGATGCTCGCATAGAGGTAGGGACCTGCGAAATCGACCTGCTGCATACGCTCTTCGGTCATCGACTGACCTGCGATAACGGCGTCAACCTTGCCGGTCTGTACTGCGGGAACAAGTGAATCCCAGTCAAGGCGGACAACTTCAAGCTTCCAGCCGTTTGCTTCGCATATCTTCTTAGCCATCATGATATCGTATCCGTTGGCGTAGTCGCTGGAATCCTTTATCGGGACAGCGCCGTTGGAATCATCGCTCTGAGTCCAGTTGTAGGGAGCGTATGCGCACTCCATAGCAACGGTCAGAACGCCGTCTTCAACGCCGGTCTTGGCACTTTCGGTTTTCGTGCCGCAGCCTGCAAATAATACTGCGCACATGGCAATAGCCAGAATGGCGGCCACAATTCTCTTCGTTCTGTTCATTAGTACCATCTCCTGGAAAAAATTAAATAAGCCTGCGACCCGAAGAGGTATCACAGGCTTTGTATATGCTGCTATATGTGCAGAAAAACCGATGATAGCGCTCCACATAAGTCATGTGACAGTCCGTCGCCTGTTCGGCGAGAGCCCAGCATTACCGCGGCGGCAACCGCGATAGAACTTCGGCGAACTTGCCTTTCCCCAGCTGCCGCTTGCCGGCGTTGCTGCTGGATACTCTTCTTGTTCGCATCCTCTATCAAGTGCTGTCTTAAATTGTCTGTATTATAGCATTGCATTTTCGGCGTGTCAACAGTTTGTGAATTATTTTGGCAAAAACGGCGGATTCAACAGCCTTTTGCCCGCGAACATCTTATTTATTGGTGATTCTGCAAGCTGTTTTGGCAAAATGCAAAGGCAGGGAACGGTTTTCACCGCGCCCTGCCGTAAAGAATCAGGCTTATTTTTTCAGATCGGAGTATGTCTCTTTCTGCACGACGTCGTGCGCGCCGCCCTCAACTATGCTCGTTGCGGAGACAAGGGTCAGCTTTGCTTTCTGCTGCAGCTCGGGGATGGTGAGCGCGCCGCAGTTGCACATAGTGGACTTTACCTTGCTCAGCGAGAGCGTGACATTGTCCTTGAGGCTGCCGGCGTAGGGGACATAGGAGTCAACGCCCTCCTCGAACGACAGCTTCTTGTCGCCGCCGAGGTCGTAGCGCTGCCAGTTCCTTGCGCGGTTGGAGCCCTCGCCCCAGTACTCTTTGTAGTAAGTGCCCTTGAGTGAAATCTTGTTTGTCGGGCTCTCGTCAAAGCGCGCGAAGTAGCGGCCGAGCATCAGAAAGTCCGCGCCCATTGCAAGCGCGAGGGTCATGTGGTGGTCGTAGACGATGCCGCCGTCGGAGCAGACGGGGATATATACGCCCGTTCTCTCGAAATATTCGTCTCTTGCCTTGCAGACATCGATAAGAGCCGACGCCTGACCTCTGCCGATACCCTTTGTTTCGCGGGTGATACATATTGAGCCGCCGCCGATGCCGACCTTTATGAAGTCCGCACCCGCCTCGGCGAGGAAGAGGAAGCCCTCTCTGTCAACTACGTTGCCCGCGCCGACCTTGACGCTGTCGCCGTAGTGCTCTCTGACCCATGCGAGGGTGCGGGACTGCCACTCCGAGAAGCCCTCGGAGGAGTCGATGCAGAGCACGTCTGCGCCCGCCTCGACAAGTGCGGGAATACGCTCGGCGTAGTCTCTTGTGTTTATACCTGCGCCGACGACATAGCGCTTGTCGGCGTCGAGAAGCTCGTTGGGGTTGTCCTTATGGGCGTCGTAGTCCTTGCGGAAAACAAAATATCTGAGATTGCCCTCGGAGTCGACTATAGGCAGGGAGTTGAGCTTGTTGTCCCAGATTATATCATTGGCTTCCTTGAGCGTTGTGGTGTCCGGAGCGGTGACGAGCTTTTCGAGGGGAGTCATGAAGGACGAGACCTTCTCGTCGCCGGTCATGCGGCTGACGCGGTAATCTCTGCTCGTGACTATGCCGACAAGTCTGCCGTTAGCCGAGCCGTCCTCGGTCACGGCTATAGTGGAATGGCCGTTTCTCTCCTTGAGCGCGATAACGTCGTTGAGAGTCGCGTCGGGAGTGATGTTCGAGTCGCTGATGACGAAGCCCGCCTTGAAATTCTTCGCTCTTGCGACCATTGCCGCCTCGTCCTCGATGCTCTGAGAGCCGAAGATGAACGATACGCCGCCTTCTTTTGCGAGCGCCACGGCGAGCTTCTCGCCGGAGACGGACTGCATAATGGCGGAAGTCAGCGGGATGTTGAGCGAAATCGCGGGCTCCTCACCCTTCTTGTACTTGACAAGGGGCGTCTTGAGCGACACATTCGCGGGCACGCACTCGCTCGACGAATAGCCGGGGACGAGCAGATACTCATTAAAGGTATGCGATACTTCGTTGAAATAATAAGCCATTTTATTACCTCCGATATTTATAGAAACTCCGCTCGGCAGAGCTTTTTCTCCGAGCGGAATTATTATCTCAGAACAGACCTGTTATTCTGCCGCTTTCGTCAACGTCGATTTTTTCTGCGGCGGGAACCTTCGGCAGTCCGGGCATGGTTAGAATGTCGCCGGTCAGAACAACGATGAATCCCGCGCCCGCGGAGACCTTGACATTTTTCACCGTCACGGTGAAGTGCTCGGGCGCGCCGAGCTTTGTCGGGTCATCCGAAAAGCTGTACTGGGTCTTTGCTATGCATACGGGGCATTTGCTAAAACCGAGAGCTTCAAGCTGGGCTATCTGCTTTTTGGCATTGGGCATGACGGTTATTCCGTCGCCGCCGTAGACTTTTCTGACAACGGCTTCGATCTTCTCCTCGATCGAAAGCTCATCTTCGTAGGCGAAAGTGAAATCGCCCTTTTCCTCTTCGCACAGGCGGACTACTTCGCGCGCGAGCGCTTCGCCGCCCTTGCCGCCTTCAGCCCACACGGTGGAGAGCACGGTGTTGACCCCGAGCTCGCGGCATTTTGCGATGATGAAATCTATCTCGGCGTCGGTGTCGGTCGGGAATCTGTTGACCGCAACGACGCAGGGGAGTTTATAAACATTTTTGATGTTGGAAACATGGCGCAGGAGGTTCGGTATACCTCTTTCGAGCGCGCCGATATCTTCAACTGCAAGCTCCTTTTTGTCGAGCCCGCCGTGCATCTTGAGCGCGCGGACAGTGGCAACAACGACCACCGCGTCGGGCGCAAGTCCCGCCATGCGGCACTTTATATCGAGGAACTTTTCCGCGCCGAGATCCGCGCCGAATCCCGCTTCGGTGACGGTATAATCGCCCATCTTGAGCGCCATCTTAGTCGCCATGACGGAGTTGCAGCCGTGCGCTATGTTCGCGAACGGTCCGCCGTGGACGAACGCAGGCGTGCCCTCAAGGGTCTGGACAAGGTTGGGCTTCAGGGCGTCCTTCAAAAGCGCGGTCATCGCGCCGGCCGCCTTGAGCTCGCCGCAGGTCACGGGCTTGTCGTCGTAGGTGTAGCCGACGATCGTGCGCGAGAGCCTCGCCTTGAGGTCGGTTATCGAGCTTGAAAGGCAGAGCACAGCCATTATCTCGCTCGCGACGGTTATGTCAAATCCGTCCTCGCGGGGCATACCGTTCGCCTTGCCGCCCATGCCGTCGACGATAAATCGAAGCTGGCGGTCGTTCATGTCAACGCAGCGTTTCCATGTTATCTTGCGGACATCTATGCCCAGGGCGTTGCCCTGCTGAATGTGATTGTCGAGCATCGCGGCAAGCAGGTTGTTCGCCGCACCTATCGCGTGGAAGTCGCCGGTGAAGTGGAGGTTGATATCCTCCATGGGAACCACCTGCGCATATCCTCCGCCGGCGGCTCCGCCCTTGACTCCGAAAACCGGACCGAGGCTCGGCTCGCGCAGGGCGACCGTGACATCCTTTCCTATCCGGCGCAGTCCGTCTGCGAGGCCTATCGTCGTCGTGGTCTTGCCCTCGCCCGCGGGCGTGGGGGTTATGGCGGTGACGAGAATCAGCTTTCCGTTTTCCCGCTTCGTCTCCGAGAGCAGGGACAGGTCTATTTTCGCCTTGTAGTTTCCGTATTGCTCGATGTACTTTTCGTCAACATGGGCGCGCTTTGCGATAACGCCGATGTGCTCGGGTTTGCAGCGCTGCGCAATTTCAATGTCGGATAAATAGGCCATGCTCCATTCTCCTTGTCATCATTTAAAATATTTAACAGCTGCTTCAAACATACGAATATTATAATCTCCCGGGACATTTTTGTAAAGACCTTTTCCGATTCTTTCGCTGTGTCCCATTTTTCCGAAGACTCTGCCGTCGGGCGATGTGATGCCCTCGATAGCGCAGACGGAATCGTTGGGGTTGAAGTGTATATCATTTGAAGCGTTGCCGTCAAGATCAACATACTGCGTGGCTATCTGCCCGTTCGCGGCGAGCTTGGCTATGAGCTCGTCGCTTGCGAGGAAACGGCCCTCGCCGTGCGAGATCGGCACGGAATATATGTCACCGACCTGAGTCAGCGCGAGCCACGGCGATTTGTTCGAAGAAATGCGGGTGCGCACTATTCGCGACTGGTGTCGCGCGATGGTGTTGAAGGTGAGCGTCGGGCAATTTTCGTCCGTGTCGATTATCTTGCCGTAGGGGACGAGTCCGAGCTTTATCAGCGCCTGGAAGCCGTTGCAGATTCCGCACATGAGTCCGTCCCTGTTTTCAAGCAGGTCGGTGACGCCCTCTTTTATCGCGGCATTTCTGAAGAATGCCGTGATGAACTTTCCGCTGCCGTCCGGCTCGTCGCCGCCGGAGAAGCCGCCGGGGATAAATATCATCTGCGAGGAGCGAAGCTCGTCCGCGAATTTTTCGACACTGCGGCTGATGCCGTCCGCGCTGAGGTTGTTTATAACAATTATCTCCGGCTCTGCGCCCGCGTCGCGGACTGCCTTTGCGCTGTCGTATTCGCAGTTCGTGCCGGGGAACGCCGGAATGAGCACGCGCGGCTTTGTAACTTTTATCGCGGGAGCTTTGCGCTCAACAGTCTCATATGAGAAGTTCTCAGCACCCTTGCCTGCGTTTTTGATATTGCAGCTGTAGACGCTTTCGAGCTTGTTCTCGTATATTCCGAGAAGCTTCGAAAGAGCGATGCTCTCGCCGTTAAGGCTGATGCAGCCGCTGTCGTTCGTGTGACCGAGAAGCGTGCCTGTTTCTTCTGCGCCGTTTGCGAGTTCGAGAATGAAGCCCGCGTAGCTGAGTCCGAATATCTTTTCGAGCGTGATATCTTTGCTGTATTCAAAGCCGATGCCGTTGCCGAACGCCATCTTCATGACCGCCTCCGCTATGCCGCCCATGCCGGGAGTGTAGCAGGCAACCGCCTTGCCCGAACGAAGAAGCCCGGTAACTCGGGAGAACACATCTATAAGCGAGTCGGTCTTCGGCAGACTGTTTTCGTCTTTCTCCGGCGCGATGAAAACAACTTTGTGACCCGCCGATTTGAACTCGGGCGAGACTATTGAAGAGGTCTTTTCCGTTGTCACGGCGAACGAGACGAGGGTCGGCGGGACATCGAGATTTTCAAACGAGCCGCTCATCGAGTCCTTGCCGCCTATAGAGCCGATGCCGAGCTCCATCTGCGCCTTGAATGCGCCGAGAAGCGCCGCCAAAGGCTGACCCCAGCGCTTGCCGTCCCTGCCGGGGCGCTCAAAATATTCCTGGAAGGTGAGATATACATCTTTAAATTTCGCGCCCGAAGCGATGAGCTTGCAGACCGACTCTATAACCGCGAGATATGCGCCGTGATAGGGGCTCTGCTCTGTTACAAACGGATTGTAGCCGAACGCCATGAGCGAGCAGTCGTCGGTGTGCTTCTTCTCGACGGATATCTTCTGCACCATCGCCTGAATGGGAGTCAGCTGATTCTTGCCGCCGAACGGCATGAGTACCGTGCCCGCGCCTATCGTCGAATCGAAACGCTCGGAAAGTCCGCGCTTCGAGCAGATGTTGAGGTCGGATGCAAGCGCCGAGTAATTCTCCGCAAACGAGCCGGAAATCTTCTTTTCTTTGAGAGCGGGTGCTTCGGGGGTGATATCTATATGCTTGTCGGCGCCGTTGGAATTCAAAAATTCGCGGCTGATATCAACAATTTTCTTGCCGTTCCAGTTCATGACGAGCCTCGGCTCAGCCTGAACTTTCGCCACGGGCACTGCCTGGAGATTTTCTTTATTAGCCAGCGCGAGGAAAGCGTCAACATTGTGCGGCTCAACAACAACCGCCATGCGCTCCTGGCTCTCGCTTATTGCAAGCTCCGTGCCGTCGAGACCCTCGTATTTTTTCGGCACTGCGTTGAGGTCTATCTCAAGTCCGTCCGCAAGCTCGCCTATAGCAACCGATACGCCGCCCGCGCCGAAGTCGTTGCAGCGTTTTATCATCAGGCAGGCTTCTTTGTTTCTGAAAAGTCTCTGGAGCTTTCTCTCCTCGGGAGCGTTGCCCTTCTGAACTTCCGCGCCGCAGCTTTCGAGCGATTCAACCGTGTGGGACTTCGAAGAGCCCGTCGCTCCGCCGCAGCCGTCGCGTCCGGTCGAGCCGCCGAGCAGGATAACAATATCTCCGGGAGCGGGAACTTCGCGGCGCACATTCTCTGCGGGAGTCGCCGCGATGACTGCGCCTATCTCCATTCTCTTCGCCGCATAGCCGGGGTGATATATCTCGTCGACTATACCAGTCGCGAGACCTATCTGGTTGCCGTATGACGAATAGCCCGCCGCCGCAGTCGTGACTATTTTCCTCTGCGGGAGCTTGCCCTTTATCGTCTCGTCAATGGGCTTGAGCGGGTCTGCCGCGCCGGTGACGCGCATAGCGCCGTAGACATACGAGCGCCCCGAGAGCGGGTCGCGGATAGCGCCGCCGATGCAGGTCGCCGCGCCGCCGAAGGGCTCTATCTCCGTCGGGTGGTTGTGCGTCTCGTTTTTGAAGAGCAGAAGCCACGGCTCGGTCACACCGTCGACCTCGACATCGATTTTCACCGTGCAGGCGTTTATCTCCTCGGACTCATCGAGACGGTCGAGCTTGCCGTGCTTCTTGAGATGCTTGACCGCTATAGTCGCAAGATCCATAAGGCATATCGGCTTCGTGCGGCCTAATTCTTTTCTGACCGCAAGATATTCGTCGTATGCGCTCTGGAGCAGCTCGTCCTCAAATTTCACGCTGTCAATGACGGTCAAGAATGTCGTGTGACGGCAGTGGTCCGACCAGTAGGTGTCGATCATGCGAATCTCGGTTATAGTCGGGTCGCGGTGCTCGGATTTGAAATAATCCTGACAGAACGCAATGTCGTCCGCGTCCATGGCGAGACCGTATTTTTTGACGAAGTCCTCAAGCCCCGCCCTGTCAAGCTCGATGAAGCCGTCAAGAGTTCTGACTTCGGTCGGGATATCGTATTTTACCGCGAGAGTCTCGGGCTTTTCGAGACTTGCCTCGCGCGCCTCGACGGGGTTGATGACATATTTCTTTATCCTCTGCGCGTCGGCGTCGGTGATGTCGCCGATGAGGATGTATATTTTCGCCGTGCGTATCAGCGGGCGCTCGCCCTGCGAGATTATCTGGATGCACTGAGCCGCAGAGTCGGCGCGCTGGTCGAACTGACCGGGCAGGAATTCGACGGCAAAGCACTTGCCGTTTATCTCGATGCTGTCCGATACGATGTCGAGCTGCGGCTCGGAGAACACGGTGCGCTTTGCGTAGTCAAAAAGTTCGGGCGTGATGTTTTCCGCATCGTAGCGGTTGATAACGCGCACATCTTTAAGATTTTTTATCCCGAGCAGGTCGTTCGCTTCGCTGAGCAGGGACTTTGCCTCCTGTGCGAGCTCCTTTTTCTTTTCGACGAATACTCTGTATACCATTTATTTTTCCTCCCTTGCGGCGAGCGCTTTCGCGCCGATGTCGTGCCTGTAGAAGGCGTTTTCAAAATGAATTTTTTCTGCCTTTTCGTATGCCGAGGCTATTGCCTCCCGAAGCGTATCTTCGACTGCCGTCACCCCGAGAACTCTGCCGCCGCTCGTCACGAGCTTGCCGTTTTTCTCGGCGGCACCCGCGACATATACGCTGTCCCGAATCTCGTCCGGGATATCGATTTCATATCCCTTTTCGTATGCGACCGGATAGCCCTTTGAGGCCATGATGACGCAGCAGGCGTTTTTATCCGAAAACTCAACGGGTGTCTCGGCGAGCGTGCCGTCTGTTGTGGCTCTCATAACGGTGAGCAGATCGCTCTTTAGCAGCGGGAGCACGACCTGCGTCTCCGGGTCGCCGAAGCGGCAGTTATATTCAATGACTTTAGGACCGTTTTCGGTCAGCATGAGTCCGAAATAAAGGCAGCCTTTGAAAGTTCTGCCCTCCGCGTTCATCGCGTTTACCGTCGGCAGGAATATCTCTTTCATGCACCTGTCGGAAATCTCTTTTGTGTAATACGGATTCGGAGCAACGGTGCCCATGCCGCCGGTGTTGAGACCTTTGTCGTTGTCGAGCGCGCGCTTGTGATCCATGGACGACACCATCGGAACTACCGTCTTGCCGTCCGTGAACGAGAGCACCGACACCTCGGGACCCGTCAGAAATTCTTCGATAACGATGCTGTCGCCGCTCTTGCCGAACTTCTTGTCGCGCATGATTTCAACGACCGCTTCTTTTGCTTCGCCGCGCGTCGCGGCGATTATAACGCCCTTGCCGAGCGCGAGACCGTCCGCCTTTATAACGGTCGGAATGGGTGCTGAATCGAGATAGGCGAGCGCGTCCTCCGCGCTATCAAAAACTTCGTACTGTGCGGTGGGTATGCCGTATTTTTTCATCAGGTTCTTTGAAAAAACCTTGCTGCCCTCGATTATCGCGGCGTTTTTGCGCGGGCCGAAGCAGGGAATGCCGAGGCTCTCGAGCCTGTCGACGCAGCCGAGCACGAGCGGATCGTCCGGAGTGACAACGGCGTAATCTATCTGATTGTTCTTTGCAAATTCCGCGATGCCGTCAAGGTCGGTGGCGCCTATGTTGACGCACTCTGCGTCTGCGGCGATGCCGCCGTTTCCGGGCAGGGCGTATATTTTTTTAACTTCGCTGTTCTCTCGGAGCTTTTTTATAACGGCGTGCTCTCTTCCGCCGGAACCTACTACAAGAATGTTCATTTTCAGTCCTCCGTCAATGGTGGAACAGGCGCATACCGGTGAACGCCATGACCATGCCGTATTTGTCGCAGCACTCTATCACAAGGTCGTCGCGGATGGAGCCGCCGGGCTCTGCGATATATTTTACTCCGCTGCGCTTTGCTCTTTCGATGTTGTCGCTGAACGGGAAGAACGCGTCCGAGCCGAGCGATACGCCGTCAATTGAAGCGAGATATTCTTTTATCTCCTCGTCGGTCAGCGGCTCGGGGCGGGAGGTGAAATATTTCTGCCAGTTGCCCTCGGCGCAGACATCCTCTTCGTTTTTGTTGATGTAGCCGTCAATGACATTGTCCCTGTCGGGGCGGCCTATCGAATCCTTAAACGGGAGGTTCAGGACTTTTTCGTGCTGGCGCAGGAACCAGGTGTCTGCCTTTGTGCCTGCGAGGCGGGTGCAGTGTATTCTCGACTGCTGACCCGCGCCGACGCCGATAGCCTGCCCGTCAACCGCGTAGCAGACAGAGTTTGACTGCGTGTATTTAAGTGTGATGAGCGAGATTATGAGGTCGCGCGCCGCGCTGTCGGGGAGATTTTTGTTTTCGGTGACTATATTCGAGAGCAGCTCTCTGTTTATCTTGAAATTGTTTCTGCCCTGTTCAAAGGTTATGCCGTATACCTGCTTGCGCTCCGTCTCCTCGGGAACGTAGTCGGGGTCGATTTTTACTATATTGTAGTTGCCCTTGCGCTTGGACTTGAGAATCTCAAGTGCCTCGGGCTCATAGCCGGGGGCGATGATGCCGTCGGAGACCTCGAGCTTTATCATCTTCGCGGTAGTCACATCGCAGACATCGGAGAGGGCGACCCAATCGCCGAACGAGCACATTCTGTCCGTGCCGCGTGCGCGCGCATAGGCGCAGGCGAGTGGGGAGTCGTCAAGGCCCTCTATGTCGTCAACAAAGCAGGCTTTTTTGAGCTTGTCGGAGAGCGGAATGCCGACCGCCGCCGAGGTGGGGCTGACATGCTTAAAAGAAGTGACCGCCGGGAGACCGAGAGCCTCTTTGAGCTCCTTGACGAGCTGCCAGGAGTTGAAAGCGTCGAGGAAGTTTATGTATCCGGGTCTGCCGCAGAGGATCTCTATGGGCAGTTCGCCGCCGTCCGCCATATAGATGCGCGAGGGCTTCTGGTTGGGGTTGCAGCCGTATTTGAGCTCGAATTCTTTCATTTTTATTCTCCTTTTCAAGCGTTCTTGTTTATGAGTCTGCTGTCTTCCGCACCGGTCACGAGATCGGTGTATCTGACATAGAGCGAGATTTTGTTGTCTGCATCGAGAGCGTTCCAAAGCGACTGAGTGAACTCGTCGATATCGTTCGGGATAGCGACTCTCTCCGGCTCGCCCTGAAAGGTGGGAATGGGGTTGCCGTCGCAGACATAGGTGTGGATGAAATGACCGAGACCTGCGAGCGGGGAATAAGAGAATGTGTATCTGTTGCACGCACTGCCCGCGGCGTCCGCGCTCTTGAGAATACTCATCTCATATGTGAAATCTTTGTTTTCAAATGTCAGCATGCCGCTGATTCTGGGGGTGAAGTTTGGCGCGTCCGGCTCAAACTCGCGGGTCTCAAGAGCACTCTTGAACGAGCCGCCTGATTTCAGCGCGTCGTTTATTGTATCCGTCTGATCGCCGTTTGTGACGATTATCTTGTTTTCGTAATTTCTGACTGCGGCGTAAATAATGAGACTCGGATCTTCTACTTTTGAAGCGTCGAACGGCTCGGTATAGAGCACTCCGTCGCGCTCGGTGAATATGCGGTTGCGGCTGTTTGCCGAGCGACCCATGATGAAATATGCGGTGCACGCCTTTGTGCCGTCGGCGCTCTTGCCGATGACGATGCCTCTTCCTACATAGGAATTGCCCTCGATGAGCTTTGCTATGTCGTTGACTGCGTAAATATCCATTATTTTTCCTCCGCTTTTTTACGGACTATTTCGTCCGATATTTTTTCGGCTGCCGCCGGGAGTATCTTCCATTCGGCGAGCCGCATGACTCTCTTTTGAAGCGTTTCGGGCGTGTCGCCGTCCCTGACTTTGACCGCCTTCTGCATGATTATTTCGCCGCCGTCGGGTATCTCGTTGACGAAATGAACCGTTGCGCCCGTCACTTTGACTCCCTTTTTCAGCGCCGCTTCGTGGACTCGCAGCCCGTAGAAGCCCTCGCCGCAGAACGACGGGATGAGCGACGGGTGGACATTTATTATCCTGCGCTCGTATCTGCGCGTGAAGTCCGCGCTCAGTATGCTCATGTAGCCCGCGAGGACTATCAGGTCTATATTATTTTCTTCGAGTATTTCAATTATTTTTTCTTCAACAGCCGCCTGACTGCCGAATTCTTTCTTGCTGACCGTGACGCTCTTGATTCCCGCTTTCGCCGCGCGTTCGAGCGCGTAGGCGTTCGGGTTGCTCGAAACGACCAGCTTTATCTCGCCGTGCTCGATTATTCCGCTTTTCTGCGCGTCGATAAGAGCCTGGAGATTCGTTCCGCCGCCGGAGACAAAAACGGCGATTTCAGCTTTGCTTGCTTTCATTTTTTCTCCCTCCGATAAGAGTCAGCGCCGGCAGCAGCATTCCGCCGAGCGAGTTGCCGATAACAACAGCGAGCATGAACAGCGCGGCACTCAACGAGAAGATGCCCGATGCGCCGAGATAGAACATGTCGGCTATCGAATGTTCAAAGCCGCTTAGAATAAACACCGGCACGCAGAAGAGAATACCCAAAACGGTGTTCTTCTCTTTGTATGTGCTTACCGCGAGATACATCAGTATTCCGCAGAAAAACGCGCGGACAAGGGTCTGCCAAAAGGCTTGAGTGAGCTTGCCGGAGCAAATTGCAGTTGCCGTCTCGCCGAGCTGCGGCATAGAGATCCGCACGAGCATGCCGAGAAGAAATGTCGTTATAAGATTGCCGATGAGTATAACCGCAAGAGCGGCAAAATCACTCTTCTTGTGGCTCTCAATTATATATCCGACCCTGCCGGTGTAGAGCGCGTAGCCCTTGAGGCAGATGCAGAGCAGAGCCACCGAAAACAGCACCGCGCCGACATATCTGTTCTTACACGCGAGAAATACACAGCCGCCGATAGAAATCAATACACCCGCGCAGACAGAACTCAGAAAGTTTTTCAGCATATCTCGATTTTCTCCGCAGACGAGACTATCTCGCCTATGATATAGGGCTCTTCGCCCGAGGCTCTGAGAATGCTGAGCGCCTCGTCGGCGTCGTCCTTTGAAACGACTATGCTCATGCCGACACCCATGTTGAATGTGTTGAACATATCGCGCTCACAGATGTTTCCCGCCTTTGCGATGAGATCAAATATCGGCAGAACTTTTACCGCCGAGCGGTCTATCTTCGCGCCGAGCGAGTCGGGGATGCTTCTCGGGATGTTTTCGTAGAAGCCGCCGCCCGTGATGTGGGATATGCCCTTGATTTTTATCTTTTCGAGCAGGGCGAGAACGGGCTTTACATATATCTTTGTCGGCGTGAGCAGAGTTTCGCCGATGCTCTTGCCGCCGAGCTCGTCAACGGGGAGGGTGAGATTGCGGTTTTCAACATCAAAAACTTTTCTCACGAGCGAGAAGCCGTTTGAATGAACGCC
>OLQB01001907.1_pt1 | contig 14300 bp, 9 predicted proteins | sample 1672681 | NCBI WGS metagenome assembly OLQB01 (sample SAMEA3136713, study PRJEB25190) | human gut metagenome | reverse complement strand
ATAAGCAGGCTACACGGTTTACCGATATGGAAGTGGTCTTGGTTTCGCTATAAATATAAGAGAAAAAACGTTCTACCACACGAGCAATCGAGTAAAAATAGGCATGTGTCTTTTCCGGCTCCAATATCATATCCATCAGAATATTCTCTCCTTTCAAATCAATTGCCAGATTGAGCACGCCACCCCAATTGATATCCCCACAGACGTATCCATAGCGAGCTTTCAACTCTTCAATTAGTTTTTGCAGCTTTTTGAAAGCCGGGCTTTGAAACGGTTTTTCCTCATCCAACTCAAATCCTTCCAAGTGCGGGCAAATTACTTGAGGAGCGGCATTGGGAATATAGTCAATAGAGCATCCCAACATTTCCGAAAGTAAATATCCGGCAGCCAAATGTACAGCACCTATCTGGGGGAGATCCTTATCATAATCTTTGCCTAACCCGAACTCACCGAAACGTTCGTGCAGTTCCATTTCCATGCGTCTTTCATCTTCCACCCTGCGGATGGGGTCATAGAAAAAGCTTTCATCGAAAACAATCCCTGCATGTTTGTTCCACCACGAGGGATGAAACACAATATCTACAGGAAGTTTATAAGAACATAAATCATTCATGGCGTTAAAATCATTTATATCCTATGACGGACGAATCAGCTTTTAGTACTGCATAAAATGTCCTCTTCTATCTCTTTCAGTTCTGCCAACTCTTTGTTCACCCGTGTCAGCTCTTTAATTCTGTCAGATACATAATGGAAGAGGAAATAGTCAGTCAGAATAGCCATCAGCATCAAGATAGATATGGTCAATACCATCCACCATTGATGGTAATTATAAAAAAATACACCGAGGAATATGGTAACAATTGGGTATCCTGTAATATAGCCCCAATGAAATAACTTTTTGTATTGGAGTACATTCTTTATTTTTTTCCAGTTTTATAATTCCGATAAAGTTTAGAGCCAAAACATAAAGCAAGATTCCAAAGGTTAGTCGGCAGAAAGGGGAGAAAGTTACACCTTTGTGCTATAAAAATCTTTGTATTGAAAATAGGTATTACAGGTCTGTTCTTTCAAATGCAATGATTTAGTAATTTTCTTAATGTAGCAGGCAGGATTACTTTTTGCGGACGTTAAAGCATTTGTCGAAAAAGTCTTTTTTATTTTTCCCGTAAAAACTACTGTCCAGTCCTTTCCATGTCTTGGGAAATATCTTTTTAGTGAGTTCCACCTCTTCTTCAAGAATCGCAATATTATCAGTCATCAATGCCATGTTCAGTGCGCGGTTAATGCGGAAACTGGCATACTTGAGGCTGTCTGTAGCATATTCTTTTATGAGGATGGCATAGGCGGAATCGGCAGACCGATAATTTTTTTGGGCGGTAAGGCTGTCTCCGAAATAATCTTCAAACATCGCTTTCATTGACCATAAGTCGGCATTGAGGGTGGATTGTTTTTCGGCTTGCCGGAGTACAGACAGAATCTCACGGTACTTTTTGCACGCTGATAAATAACTGATTCTTCCCACATACACTTTTATATTGGTAGGGTCAATGGCTAACGCGCTGTCCAGTTTGGCCCATATTTCCTTGTCGTTTATAGAGATATGTTCACTGTCATTATTAAAGAAGAAAGTGCTGTCCAAAGAAGGAGACCATAGGCTTCCCGCTTCTGCTACCAGACGGTTGGCTTCTTGGGTGTGGAAGTTTTCTTCGGTAGTCACGGGGTTGGAATGGTGTTTGCATGAAACAGTAAGGGTCAATAATAAGCCAAGTAAAATAGTGGTTTTCATCAGTCTGTGTATTATGGTATTAGTTTGTTGCCAACACAAAAATACGATAAAAAAGTGATATGTGGCAAAAAGGCAGTAAGAGTTTTGTTGCAAGTGTCGATTTTGCGCATAGAATTTCTTTTTCTAACTCATATATATCAAATATATTTTCAGATGATTGGTTATAACCGTTCTGTTTATATCAGACAATGTTTTCATTGCTTTCCGTGTACATCAAATCACTTCGTATCCTTTTGTTTATTCATTCTGTTTTTTTAAGAAAGGGCCAACTACCTGATTATTTTTCTCCTTAATCCATCTTTTCCGTTATATTAAGCCTTTTTCCCCTAAAGATTAAGTACTTTTGTCCAGATGTGTTCTATCTCCATAGGTTGCGGAGTTGACTCCATAAGCTTTGGAGATAACTCCATAGCCTTTGGAGTTAACTCCAAAGCTTATGGAGATAGAATACAAAAGGAAGAGAACCCTTAACCATAGAGCAGAAAGGGCTTGCGGATACAGATCAAATCTTTTAATGATGGATATAAAATATGATTTCAAGGCCAACCCTTTCAAGGAAAAGGACGGCAAGCCGGTGCTTTATCCGGCGGTAGTGGTGAAGGAAACGATTACTACCGATCACATAGTGAAGGAGTTGTCCAAGCATAGCGCATATTCGGCGGGCTGTGTGGTGGGAGTGCTACAGGAGGTGGCCGATATGGTTGTATCCCATTTGCGGCAAGGGAAAAATGTGCGGCTGGACGGACTGGGTACGTTCTCTCTTGCCTTGTCTTCGCGTGAGGTGACAGACCGGAAAGAGATACGTGCGGCATCCGTGAGGATAAAGAAGGTGAACTTCCGTCCGGTGCCGGAACTGGTGAAGCGGGTGCGGCAGGAAACAGACATCCTCCGTGCCGAGTTCGGCTTCTTGCCTACGGTGAAAAAGCGTAGCAAGGAGGAGCGTTGGACGTTGCTGGAGGCTTATCTGAAAGAACACGGTTCCATTACACGTCTGGCCTATTCGGAATGGTTGGGGGTGGCGCGCACTACGGCGGCCTACGAGCTGAAGGCTTGGTATGAGGAGAAGAGATTGGACAAAGAAGGAAAGCATTCTCATGCGGTGTATGTGCTGCGCAAGCAGGAAGGTATAGCCGAAGTATAGCCCCTTTTTTATCCGTTTGGGAATAAAAAGAGAGGGAAAGTGGTGGTGGCAGCACTTTTTACCCATAAAAAAATGTGCTGCCACCACCCGTTGAAACACCTTGTTCATGGTGGTTCCAGTAGAGTGGGTGGTAGCAGTGGCAGCAACATTTATAAAACTCCGGAGAAGGAGGGATTGCTTGTATTTGTACTCAATCTGAATCCGGAACAAGAGACTTACAGCTTGTCATGCAAGGTCCCTGCTGCTTTCAGATAGGCCACGTAGTTCAGATAAAGTTGGAAACGGGCGTCAACTTTCGTTTCGTAAGCCTGTTGCCATAACGCTTGGGCTTCCAAATGGTCGGAGAGTGTTTCCAGACCTACTTCGTACTGGCTTTTGCTGACACGCCTGTTCTCTTCCGCCTGTTGCAGGGAACGGTCGGCAAGTTCGCTTTCCAGCTTTGCTTCGTCCAGATTGTTGGCGGCCTGGGTCAGTTCCAGTAGCATTTGCTCGTTCAGATTTTGCTGTTGCAGACGGGTTTGTTCCAGTTTGGCTTTGGCTGCACGTACCTTGTTGCTGCGTTCGCCGAAATGGAAAAGGGGAATACTTACGTTCAACAGGACAGAGAAACTGGCATTATCCAGAAAATTCTTTTCGTTCAGTTCCAAACCGTGTACATAGTCGTATGAACCTTTGATGCCTACTTTGGGAAGCAGTTCGCTGTGGTTTAACTTGACTTGTTGGCGGGCGATGGCCACTTGTTTGTCCAGTATACCGTATTCCGGACGACGGGTGATATCCAGTACCTGTAATTCCATTTCCTGTTCTATTTCCGGGAAATCTCCGGAAATGAGGATCTCCGTGGTCAGCGGTTTTCCTATCAGGTGGCAGAGGTTCATGGTAGCCAGGCGGAGAGCATTCTCGGCTTTGCGTATGCCCAGTTCACTTTCATTCAGTTTCACTTGCACTTTCAGCACATCGTTCTGAGGTTTCAGTCCGTGCTTGTAGGCACTCTCCACGTTCTTTTGCAATTCGGCCAATACGGCATGGTATGTGTCGGCCACTGTTTTCATCTCTTTCGCTTTCACTACCAGAGCGTATGCTTGGTCTGTTTTTAGAATGACTTCTGTGGCGGTCAGGGTTTCGTTCATCTGTGCCATTTCTTTACCTAACAGGGACATTTTGTAGGCGGCGCGGATTTTACCGCCCATATAGAGGGGTTGTTCTAATTGTATGCCACCCATGTAGACCCATCCTATCTTGTAATCCAGGTTGATACCGGGAAAATAGGCGAAACCTGAGGGTTGTCCCGGATTAAACTGTCCGGTGGCGTCGGGCAGAAAGACGGGCAGGTTGCCTCCGGCTATGCCATAACTGCCGTCGGCATTGCTGTAAAGTCCCGTTCCACTAGCTGTCAGATTGGGGAAGAAGTTCCCCTTGTAACTCTTGGCTGTGTAGTGGGCGCTTTCTGTTTGTTTTACAGAAACCGCCATCTCCTTATTGTATTTCAATGCCATTTCACGGCATTCTTTCAAACTCAGTGTTTCCTGTGCCTGTGCCTGTGCGACAAGATGCCATAACAGAAAACAGAAGGGGATTATCATTGTTTTTTTCATTTGTTCTTGGTTTTGTATGTCAGTGAAATAAATCAATCGTTTCTTATTTTGAAGAACAAGGCGTATAATATAGGGATAAAGAGCAGCGTAATCAGCGTGCTGCACAGCAATCCGCCCATGATAGCTGCCGCCAGTGAGCCGAACATGGCATCGGACAGCAAGGGAATCATACCCAGAATGGTGGTCAGCGAAGCCATCATAACAGGACGAAGACGGCTTTGGGAACTGTCTATCAATGCGGTAACAGGTTCTATCCCTTTACTGATTTGAAGGGTGATTTCATCCATCAGTACAATTCCGTTCTTTATCAACATGCCGATAAGACCCAAGGTTCCTACGATGGCCACGAAGTTGAATACCTTCCCCGTGAGCAGCATCACTGCTACCACTCCTACAAAAATCATCGGGATACAGCAGAAGATGATGATAGGCTTGCGGTAGTCCTTGAATAGCATTATCAGGATGGCAATCATCAGAATGATGGCCAACGGGAAGTTCTGGAACAGGTATTTCATGGACTGGTCGCTGGCTATCTTCTCACCTTGCCACACCAGTGAATATCCTTCGGGTAGTTGTATCTTCTCTATACGTTCTGCAATGGCAAGACGTGCTTTTTCCGTTTCTATGCCCGGTGCGGGCGAACACTGTACACGCTGGCTTCTCTGACCGTTGTAACGGGGAACTACCGGGTCTTCCCATCGGATATCAATTCCTTTGCTGATTTGCTTCAGCGGAGTACTTCCCATGATGCTTTCCACCAAATCTTCTTTCGAAAGCGTGCCGGCTTTCAGTTTCACCATGGTTTCTTCGTTCAGCAGTCCGTTCAACGAGGGCAGTGACGAGAAGACTTGTGCATTGCCTAAATCTTCTATGGGTTCTCCTTTTTCGTCAAGGCATTTCAGATAGATATTGTTTTTGTGGATGCCTTCGTAGAAAGAGCCGATGGGAATTCCTCCGGTAGCAGTGAGCAGGGAAAGGCTGACATCATTGCGGCTCAGGCCGAGGGCACGGGCGGACGGCTGGTCATATTCGATGGTCAGTACGGGTACTTGAGGTTCCCAGTCGGTGGTGATGAGGCAGACTTCCGGAGTCCTTTCCATGATGGCGCGGGCGCTGTCGGCCAGTTGGTGCAGGATGGCAGGATCGGGACCCAGAAATTGCGCCTCTATGGGATATTTCTTGAACATCAGATTATATCTTTTCAATTTGATGTATGCGTCCGGATAGGCTTGGGAGAGGTAAGCTTGGATTTCATCTATATGTTCTACCAAGGTTTCCGGTGAGGTGAAATCGATAATCAGTTCGCCATACGAAAGCGATGGGTTGGCAACGCTCCGCACCAGGTTATAGCGTCCGGGCGTACCGCCTATGGAGGTGGTGACGTGGGTTATTTCTTTGCGTCCTTTCAGATAGGTTTCTATTTCTTTCAAATCTTGTGCCACACGAGTGTGGTTGTTTCCTTCCGGCAGTTTGTATTCCATGTAAAGCTGGTCGTAAACCATGTCGGGGAAAAAGCCCTGACGCATATATGGATAGCCGAAAGCGGAAAGTAGCAACAGGCCAATCATGGTGAATACAAAACTCCACCGGTGGGCCAGACCGAACCGCAGTGCCGAACGGAGACCGGCATAGATTTTACCTTTGTACACACGCTTTCCGGTACTGTCGGTATCTATGGCAGGATGTAGTCTGCGGTCGGCTATCAGCGGTACGTGAATCAGTGCCAATACCCAACTCAACAGCAGGGAAACGGCAAGTACGATGAAAAGGTCGCGCGTGTAGACGCCTGCGGTGTCGGGGGACATGTAGATAGGTAGAAAGGCGATAATGGCTATCAAGGTGGCTCCTAAAAGAGGCATAGCTGTCTGTCGCCCGATAGCGGTCATGGCTTCCATTCGTTTTTTTCCGGCTTTCAAGTCTACCAGTATGCCGTCTATGATGACGATAGCATTGTCTACCAACATGCCCATTGCCAGTACAAAAGCAGCCAATGATACGCGTTGCATCGTTCCGCCTGCCGAATAAAGGAACAGGAAAGAACCGAATACGGTGATGATCAGGCTGATACCTATGATAAGGCCGCTCTTGAATCCCATTGCTATCATCAGTATCAGTACTACGATGATGACGGATTCTATCAGGTTGATGACAAAGGTTCCCAAAGAGCTGCCTACCCGTTCGGGCTGATAGAAGATTTTGTGGCATTCCACTCCGGCGGGCAGACGTCTGGTTTTGAGTTCTTCCAACTTGCTTTCTACGGCATGGCCTACTTTTATAATGTCCGAGCCACTGGAGGCGGCGATGAGTATACCGAGAGCACGTTCATGGTCATAAAACATTTCATTGCGTGTGGGATCCTCGTAGTCTTTTTCTATGCGGGCGATGTCGCTCAGGCGAAGCTGGTCGTCATCATGTCCCTGGATCAGCATTTTTCCAATATCTTCTACGGTTTTGAATTTATCGTTTACTGTGACTCGGATACGGTTGTCACCATTTTCATAATATCCTGTATAGGTGGTTTTGTTCTGTCCGTTCAAGGTTGCCAGTACTTCTGCAGGTTTAACACCGAGGTTTGCCATACGGTCTTGCAGCAGGGAGATGTTGATACATTCGGAACGTTTGCCGTAGAGTTCCACACGGTCCACGCCTTCCAGTTCGTTCACTTCCCGTTTCACCAGTTCGGCATAGTCGGACAGTTCACGGTCGGACAGTCCGTCGCCTGTCAGGGCATAGAACATACCATATACGTTTCCGAAATCATCCTTGACTATCGGGGTGGTGGCTCCTTCGGGCAACAGGGCGCGGGCGTCGCTTACTTTGCGGCGCAGCATGTCCCAGCATTGTTCCACTTCGTCGTCCGGCACGGTGCTCAGCAGTTCTATCTGTATCAGGGACAGGTCGTTGTATGAATAACTTTCTATATTGTCTATGTTGCCCATGGTGCGGATGTTCTTTTCGAGCACGTCCGTTACTTCCAGTTCTACCTGGTGGGCGGAAGCACCCGGATAGGTGGTGACTACCATGGCAAGCTTTACTTTTATTTCGGGGTCTTCCAATTTGCTCATCTGATAGCAGGAGTAGGCTCCGCCGAGCAGCAGAACCGCTATCAGGAAATAAATCAGATTCCTGTTACGGAATGCCCATTTGCTGATATCCATTATAATAATCCTCCTATATTTGTGTTAGTGACAAGTGGTAAAGGTTTTACAGTTTCTCCATCCTCGATGTGATGTACTCCCGAGGATACAATCAGCTCTCCTGGTTTCAGCTGTCCGGCAGTGATGAGGCTGTGTCCGTTGTTCAGTAAACGTAGCATGGATATTTCCTGTTTGTGCACTGTGTTGTCCGATGGGTTGAAGACGAATACATACGCTTTGCCTTCTTTTTGCAGGATGGCGCCGGTAGGGACAGAGAGAGTGTTCGTCTGTTCTGTGCGGTAAGAGATGGTGACCATGGTGTTCATTCCGGGAGAGGGGACAGCCGGCGTTCCGGGTACTACTTGCAGGCGCATGGTGTATAATTGGTTTGCATTGGCTTTCGGGGTGACACTGATTAGTTTCAGCGGATAGGTTTCGCCCGGATAGATGTCAAACGTACAGTGATAATTGTCGAACTGGTCTCGGCGGATGTATTCGGCCGCAGGAAGGTTTATTTCTACTTCGGGAGTCCCGCTGCTGATCATGGATAGGACGGGCATTCCGGCTCCGATGGTTTCGTGAGCTTCAAACAGGCGTTTTTGTACGTACCCGTTGAAGGGGGCGTAGAGCCGTGTATAAGCCAGTTGGTCTTTGTGATGTTTGTACTTGGCAGTGATTTGTTTGAGTCCGTATACAGCTTTGTCATTGGCGTTGGGGGTGGTTCCGTTGTCTTTGTAAAGGGCCATGACTCTTTCCGCTTCCGCTTTTATTTGCTGGTATTCTGCTTCAGTAGCATCCAGTTGTACTTGATAGTCGGTGGGGTCCAGTTCGGCCAGTAATTGTCCCTCTTGTACACGGGCGCCGTCTTTTACATGTATTTTGCTGATGGTTCCGCTTACCCGGAAGGCAAGGCTGATATCTTGTGCGGCTTTTACCTTTCCCGGAAATTGCAGGAACGTTTGCTTGTCGGCAGAAACGATCGTGTCTATTTTTACTGTCTGATGACCTTTGGCTTCCCGGGCACGTTGTGCGCAGGAACTTAGTAAGATCAAGGAAATACCTGTTAGAATAAGATAAATTCGTTTCATACTACTATGATTTTCGTGCAATTAGTTTTCTGATACAAAGTTATTCCGAAGCAAGAGGATAGAAAAGGTTGATATGAATGATAAATTGTCCGATTTGTATATTTTTGGGTTGTTATGTAGCTGGAAAGTTTACGATTTGTATTTATTTTGCAGTAAATTAAAGAATGTATAGATTGATGGACAGACAACAGATGCCTTTTCTCTTTAGATTTCTTTCGGATAGTGAACTGTATGCCTTTAAAGACGGACAGATTATTTCGACATTTAATAAATGTGGCCTTTTCTTTTGCCGGAAAGGAAATGTGGAGGTTTCACTGGAAGATAAGCATTTTCAGATAAATCCCGGTGATGTGTATATTTACATGGCTTCTACCTTGGTGCATCTGCTTCATAAGAGTGAGGATGCGGAAGGGGTTATGGTTGAAGTGGATTTAGATTATATCATTCCTATCGTCAATAGGGTAATCAATGTGGAAAACCAGCTTTTTATGCGGAAGCATCCTTGTATATCACTTTCGGATAAGCAACGTATCCATTTGGAGTATCTGTTGGATAATTTGCAGGAAAGGATAGGGGCGGAGGACGTACTGGAAGTGAATTTGCAACAACAACGCCTGACTTTAGAGTTGATTAAGTCAATGGGACAGACTTTTTGCTATGAAATATTGAATATGTATTTCGCTAACCAACCCATGCAGCCTTTGCCACAGAATAAGAAGGATGTGATCTTCCAGAATTTCATGCTGGCTCTTTTCCGTTTGTATAGGAAAGAGCGTGATGTTGCCTATTATGCGAAGATGCAGCACATTACTCCACGTTATTTTTCTACGATCATTAAGGAGAAGTCGGGGAATAGCGCTTTGCAATGGATTGTGCAAATGGTGATTACCGAGGCGAAACAATTGCTTGAAGGATCGGATTTGAGTATCAAGGAGATTGCGAACCAGCTGAATTTCCCTACGCAGTCTTTCTTTGGAAAGTATTTTAAGCAATATGTGGGGATTTCACCTAAAGAATATAGAAAAGGCAAGTTGAGGATTAAGGATGGAATTTGATTTCTGAAAATGCAATCTATTTTATTTTAATGTACCTTTGTGTACAAATCATAAACGTTTTATTTATGACCCGAAAGAAAGAACAAGAGCAATTTATATCTTATATTACAGAACGGCAAACTCATGAGAGCCGGATAGCGGTGGCTGATTTTTTGCGGAAATATGCTGACCGGTATCATAACTCTGATTTCATTTCCTCTGATCCGGTGCAGTTTCCGCATCGTTATCATTCTAAGGCGGATATTGAAATCAGTGCTTTTTTGACTGCTTTTCTTAGTTTCGGAGCCCGCCCTCAGATACTGAAGGCAGCAGAACGACTGGAGTCTATAATGAACCGGCAGCCTTTGCAGTATGTGTTGTCCGGGAACTGGAAAACTGATTTCTGTGGTGAGGAGTCGTTCTATCGGACGGTTTCAAAAAATAGAATGGCACAATTGTTTCATTGGCTGTATACTATATATGATAGGTATGAGAGTATGGAGGATGCTCTTCTTTGCGAAACGGATGGAACTCCGATGCAACGTCTTTGCCGTTTGTTGGGAGTGTCGGATAAGGCGCCGCAAAAGAAATTGAATATGTTTCTGCGCTGGATGATCCGTCGCGATTCGGAAGTGGATTTTGGAATCTGGAGGAATTTCTCTCCATGTGAGTTGATTATCCCTTTGGATACACATGTCAGTGAGATGGCTTTCAGATTGGAGCTGACCCGAAGTAAATCTTATACGCTGAATAATGCGAGAACTATTACTGCGGCTTTGGCTGAGGTTTTTCCCGAAGACCCTTGTCTGGGGGATTTTGCTTTGTTTGGCTATGGGATTAATGAATTATGAGATGTAGTTTGGGGTGTGTTGCTCGAAGCAGGTAGCTGTGGTGAGGATGACTATGGGATATCATTTGCAATAAATGGAAATCTAAAAATAATCCCCGAAGGATATCACATCCATCGGGGATTTTCGGTTTTTTGGTTAAAGGTTAGTATAAAATTAGGTTAGGTTGTTTCTTAAATTATAGGGGTACGTATTCTACGAAGGCCTCCATTGCTTCATAACATGCCAAACCAAGTTGGTCATACAAAGCGGCTGTACCCCGATTGCGGTCTTCACTTCTTTGCCAGAACAGACGTTCGTCATTGCCCAGGAACGGTGCGCTTTCCATCTGAGACTGATGCTTTAAGATGGAGTTACGTTTAGCACGCAGTTCTTCAGGACTGAACGGTACGGCCATTTCAATGTTTTCAATTTCCCATTCCGCCCATGCGCCACGATACATCCAGATGCGACAGTCTTTCAACCATTCGGCACCGGCTTCTTTCTCGATGTCAATAGCGGCAAGCACTGCGTCTGTGCAGACACGATGGGTTCCGTGCGGGTCGGCCAAGTCACCGGCTACATAAATCTGATGGGGCTTTACTTCACGTAATAACTGCAAAACAATTTCTACATCGGCTTCACTGATGGGATTCTTTTCAATCTTGCCGGTTTCATAGAAAGGCAGATCGAGGAAATGAACACGGTTCAGTGGAATTTGATTGTAAGTGCTTGCGGTACGGGCTTCTCCACGGCGAATCAATCCTTTGATGGTCAGAATATCACGGCTGTCCATATCGCCTTCTTTCTTAGCGGCAAGGAATTTCTTGATTTCAGCGTATTTGTTTTTGATGGTTTCGTTGGAGTTTTCATCAAAAAGTTGGTTGAAACCGTTGATGAAGTGCATGAAACGTACTACTTCTTCATCGCCTACGGCAATGTTTCCGGAAGTTTCGTATGCTACGTGTACTTCGTGACCTTGCTGAACCAAACGCCGTAAAGTTCCACCCATTGAGATTACGTCATCATCCGGGTGCGGAGAGAAGACTACTACGCGTTTCGGGAATGGTTTTGCCCGTTCGGGGCGATAGGTGTCATCTGCATTGGGCTTGCCGCCGGGCCATCCGGTGATGGTGTGCTGCAGATCATTGAATATTTTGATATTTACGTTGTAAGCAGAACCGTAAAGTGCCAACAGTTCGCTCAATCCGTTTTCATTATAATCTTTATTGGTGAGCTTCAGAATCGGCTTTTTAACACGCATACATAACCATACGATGGCACTGCGGATTAGTTTGTCGTTCCATTCACAGTTGGTAACCAGCCACGGACGTTGGATACGGGTAAGGTGAGAAGCTGCAGCCAGATCTATGCAAACATTTGCATTGTTGTGCATTTGGAGATAAGAAGCGGGTAAGGTGTCACTTACTTTGTCTTCCACCGCTTTCTTGATGATATCGGCTTTGTCATCTCCCCATGCCAGCAAATAGATTTTGCGGGCAGCCATAATAGTTGCCACACCCATCGTGATGGAACAGGGAGGGAGATTGTCCACTCCCAAGTTGTGTGCAGCTTCAGCACGCGAGGTTGAGTCAATCAAAATCAGTCGGGTAGGAGAGCTCAAGCTTGATCCCGGTTCGTTCATGGCAATATTGCCTTCACGACCAATGCCCATTAATACGATATCTATACCGCCAAAAGTTTGGATACGTTGTTCGTACAGGCGGCAGTATTCGATAACAGCTTCCTGCGGAATCGTTCCGTCGATGGTGAATACATTTTGTTTGTCAATATCGATTTGGCTGAGGAATAAATCGTTCAGTTGTGAGAAACTGCTTCCAGCCCCTTCGGAAGCCAAAGGGTAATATTCATATAAATTGAAAATTACTACGTTACGGAAACTTAGTCCTTCATCTTTATGTTTACGGACCAGTTCGGCATAAAGCGGCCGTAATGAAGCACCGGTTCCAGCCCCAATCACGCAGAACTTTCCTTCGCGCTGACGTTCCTGAATTTTTGCCGTAATTTCGTTGGCAATGTGCTGCACGCCTTCCTCCATCGTTTCATAGATGTCGGTAGGCACTTTTTCGCAGCGGGTCAAGACAGAACGTTCCACCGCATTTTCGGGTTTATAATATTTCGGAGATACTCTGTTCAGAGAAATCTGCGAACTTAGGTTTGTTCTCATAAATTACAAATTAGCTTTTTCGATGTCTTTGAAATATTTGTAGGTACCGACTTTCAGTTCGTCTGTAGCGGCTTCGTCACAAACAATGATGCCATGCTGGTGCATTTGTAATGCACTGATAGTCCACATTTGTGTGATACCACCTTCAACGGCATGTTGCAAAGCGCGTGCTTTGTTGTGTCCGTTGCAGATAATCAGAACTTCTTTAGCTGAAAGGACAGTCCCTACACCTACTGTTAACGCAGTTTTAGGTACTTTGTTCACGTCATTGTCAAAAAAACGTGAGTTGGCAATGATTGTATCTGTAGTCAATGTTTTGATACGTGTGCGTGAAGACAAAGATGAACCCGGTTCGTTGAATGCGATATTGCCTACGCGACCGATACCTAACAGAGCAATGTCAATTCCTCCGAAACTTTCAATGCGTTGTTCATACAACCGGCAATATTCGAAGATTGTATCTTTGGCGATTGTTCCGTCAGGAGTAAATATATTCTGTTTGTCAATATCAATATGATCCAACAACATCTCTTTCAATGCATTGAAGTTACTGTTGATTGCATCAGAAGATAACGGATAGTATTCGTACATATTAAATACAATCACGTTACGGAAGCTAAGGCCTTCTTCTTTATGCATACGGATCAGTTCCTGATATACATGGCTGGGTGAATTACCTCCGGGAAGTGCTAATACGCAGAAACGTCCTGCTTTTTGTTTTTCGCGGATGGTCTGTGCTATTTCTCGAGCAATATAGTTAGCCCCTTCTTCTACAGATTCATAGATGTCCGTAGGGATTTTTTCGAGTCTTGTCAAGACTGATTTTTCAAATGCATTCTCCGGTCTGTAGTATCTGGGGGAGACCCGGTGGAGGCTGATTTGAGAACTAAGATTTGTTTTCATAAAGTTGTTTATTAAGTTATGTAAGATTAGCGTCCTTACGACTGTATTTTCACGACAAAGATACAAAAGAAGTCTATATAATTAACTACCGAATTCTAGGTATTGTTGCTACATGAATCTATTTTTAACATTTGTTTTATAGCAAATACTAAAGATGAAATTCGTCTGCATCTTTCCAAACCGGAAACTTTTCCCTGAGCCGGTTGAGAGCACCCAGTTGGAGGCTTGTCGTAGCTATTCCTTCCTGTTCGTCCGGCAATGAGGCTATTTCTTCTCCGAAAGCGGAATAGATTTTGCTTCCTCCATTATATTTAAGATGATATCCGTCCATGCCTGTTCTGTTGACACCGCATACATAACATTGATTTTCCAAAGCACGTGCTCGGAGCAAAGCGTCCCAAGCCAGGCGACGGGGGATAGGCCAGTTTGCTACATATATTAATAGGTCATATTGATTGGCTACGTTCCGGCTCCACACCGGAAAACGAAGATCGTAGCATACAAGCAGACAGATATTCCAGCCACGGTAAGGGATAATCAGACGTTCATCGCCTGCCGAGAAATGTTCTGCCTCACGTCCCATGCGAAACAGATGGCGTTT
>OLQB01001903.1_pt1 | contig 14314 bp, 14 predicted proteins | sample 1672681 | NCBI WGS metagenome assembly OLQB01 (sample SAMEA3136713, study PRJEB25190) | human gut metagenome | reverse complement strand
ATTTTTCCCTTGCCTGTCAGGCGGCGCAGCTTTGCGAGCAAAAGGGATTTTCCTACAAGGCGGGAACGGTGCTGACCTCCGACTGGTTCTACGACGAGTCGCAGGGCTTGCCGCAGTGGCAGAAGATGGGTGTGCTGGCGGTCGAGATGGAGTCGGCTGCACTGTACATGGAAGCTGCCCGCGCGGGCAAAAAGGCGCTGTGCCTGCTGACCATCTCGGACAACCCGTTTACCGGGGAAGCAGTTTCGGCACAGGTACGCCAGAATGCCTTTACCCAGATGATGGAGGTCGCGCTGGGTCTGGTGTAGCCAACGCAGAACAAGGGAGGCAGAAAGATGAAACGAGTATTTATCATCGTGCTGGACAGCTTTGGGATCGGAGCGCTTCCCGATGCAGCCAATTACGGCGACCAGGGCAGCGATACGCTGGCAGCGTGCTTTGCCAGCGGCAAGCTTTTCGTGCCGCAGATGCAGCAGCTGGGACTGTTTAACATCCAGGGCGTACAGGTCGGACAGCCCTGCCAAAGCCCTGCCGGAGCTTTTGGAAGGATGGCAGAGCGTTCGGCAGGCAAGGACACCACCACCGGACACTGGGAGCTGATGGGGCTGGTTTCCGAAAAGCCGATGCCGACCTATCCCGACGGCTTTCCGCAGCGAATCATCGAGCAGCTGACACAGCGCACCGGCAGAGGAGTTTTGTGCAACCGTCCGTACTCCGGCACACAGGTCATCCACGACTACGGGGAACAGCATCTGCAAACCGGCGATCTGATTGTCTACACCTCGGCGGACAGCGTCCTTCAGATTGCAGCCCACGAGCAGAAGATTCCGCTCGAGCAGCTGTATGAATACTGCCGGATTGCCCGCTCGATCATGCAGGGTGAGGACGCAGTGGGAAGGATCATCGCCCGTCCCTTTGTAGGTGAGGATGCCGAGCATTTTACCCGAACGGCAAACCGCAGGGATTTTTCTCTGCTGCCGCCGCAGGACACCCTGCTCGACTACCTGCAAAAGACAGGTCTGCAAACCATCGGAGTGGGAAAAATCTCGGATATATTTGCCGGCAAAGGCATCAGCCAAAAGATTATCACCCACTCCAACGATGAAGGGATGCAGCGGACGCTGGAGCTGTGCAACAGCGATTTTGAGGGCTTGTGCTTTGTCAATCTGGTGGAATTTGATATGCTGTACGGTCACCGCAACGACCCGGTCGGTTACGCACAGGCGCTCAGCCGCTTTGATAGCCAGCTTGAGCAGCTGCTGGGCTTGCTGCGCGAGGAGGACCTGCTGTTCATCACCGCCGACCATGGCTGCGACCCGTCCACCCCATCTACCGACCACAGCCGGGAGTATGTCCCGCTGCTGTGCTGCGGAAAATCGGTTCGGGCAGGGGTGGATTTAGCCACTCGAAGCTGCTTTGCAGACCTTGCTGCCACCGTCGGGGAATATTTTGACCCGGCATTTCCCGGGAAATTGCAGGCGGGCAGCTCCTTTTTACAGCAGCTGCTGAAATAATAGTTTCATCCGAAGGAGGTGTGGACGATGTATGAAAAGCGATTGATCGAGCTTGCTCTCAAGGCAAGGGAAAATGCCTACTGCCCGTATTCCGGCTTTGCGGTGGGTGCAGCGCTGCTGTGTCAGGACGGCACCATCTACACCGGCTGCAACATCGAATCTTCCGCCTATACGCCGACGGTCTGTGCCGAGCGAACCGCCTTTTTTAAAGCGGTTTCCGAGGGAAAACGGGAGTTTGTCTGCATTGCGGTGGCAGGTGGAAGAAAGGACGCCGACCTGCTGCCGATTACCACCCCCTGCGGCGTCTGCCGTCAGGTGATGATGGAATTTTGCGACCCGCGCAGCTTTTTGGTTTTCTGCGCCTCGTCGCCCGAGCAGTATCAGGCGTACACCTTAGCACAGCTGCTTCCAAAGGGCTTCGGTCCGTCCAATTTAGGTGTTTGATATTGTAATATAAATCAAAGTAAAAATTCAGAGGAGGAAATTTTCATGCAGAAGTACGAGTATAAATTTGTAGAGGTACCCAGCACACCGGAAAACAAGGAGAACCCGGAGGGATTTTCCCCATTTAAAATCATTGCACAGGTGGTCAGCGCAGAATCGCACAACGGCTGGCGGTTAAAACAGATTATCGAGCCAAAGCTGACGGTGATGGGTGCGCACAATTTTCTGGTGGTGCTGGAAAAGGAAGCCGGCAGCGCACCGTCTGCAAGATAACCGGGTCGGATGAGCGACCGATTTTTGAAAGCTGAAAGGAGCATTTCATGGAAAACCTGTCCAACATCTCGGTGATACGGGATGTGCTTACCCGCCACGGATTTTCCTTTTCCAAGGGTCTGGGGCAAAACTTTCTAATCAATCCCACCGTCTGTCCGCGCATGGCAGAATCGGGAAATGCGCAGCCGGGCTGGGGAATGATTGAAATTGGAGCCGGTGTCGGCGTGTTGACCGCAGAGCTTGCCCGTCGGGCGGACAAGGTGGTCTGCATCGAGATTGACAGCCGCCTGCTGCCCATCCTGGATGAAACGCTCGCGGAATTTGACAACATCAAAATCGTCAATGAGGATGTCCTCAAGGTGGATTTGCACAAGCTGATCGGGGAGGAGTTTGCCGGGATGCCGGTGGCAGTCTGCGCAAATCTGCCCTACTACATCACCTCGCCCATCATCATGAGCCTGCTGGAAGCTCGTCTGCCAATCGTTTCACTGACGGTGATGGTGCAGAAGGAAGCAGCCCAGCGCCTTTGTGCGGCTCCCGGCAGCCGCGAGGTGGGTGCTGTGTCCATCGCGGTGCAGTATTACAGCCAGCCGCAGGTGCTGTTTCAGGTATCGCGCGGCTCCTTTATGCCGTCGCCGGACGTCGATTCGACGGTCATCCGCCTGGATGTCCGCCAGCAGCCGCCGGTGCAGCTCAAAAAGGAGGAGGACTTTTTCCGGGTGGTCAAGGCAGCCTTTTCTCAGCGCAGAAAAACCCTGCCCAACACCCTCAGCGCAGGACTTGCCATCCCCAAACAGCAGGCGCTCGACCTGCTCGAACGGGCTGGAGTCGCCTCCAATCTGCGCGCCGAACAGCTGTCGATGCAGCAGTTTGCCGATATTGCTAACGCCTTATAATAAAAACCCACAGAGCCGAAAAACACTCTGTGGGTTTTTATTTGCATTACAGGAAAAAGGCAGGGGATTTGTCCGGCTTCTGGAAGTTTTCCAGACACCAGGCGACCGTTTTTTGAAAGCCCGGGTCGGTAAAAGCTTTGGAGCCAAGCGGGCACAGCCGCACACAGGACAGACAACGCAGACAGAGCGAAGCATCCACCTTGGTTGGGTCGTTGCGGTCGATGGCGCCGACCGGGCAGTTGTTGACGCACATTCCGCAGCGGATGCAGCCGTTGGTGGTCTGCGGAGCCATCGGAGCAGAAGGCTTGCGCTCGCGGTACGGGCGGGAGCCGGGCAGGGTCTGTGCAAGGGTCGGCACAGCTGGGCTGGCAGAAAGCTTTTGTGCAACCTGCCTGCCGAACTCCTCTGCCAGAGCAAGGTCCTGGGCGTTGGGTCTGCCGGAAGCAATCGCAGTTGAATAGGAATGTTCCCCGATGCAGGCTGCGGCTGCGGTCACCACAAAGCCGTTTTCCTCCATCAAATCCTGCATCTCCACCAGGCAGTCGTCAAAGTTGCGGTTGCCGTAAACGGCGGCAAGGATACAGGCAGTCTTTTCACCGGTGACATACTGCGCAAGATATTCCCGCACCAGCAGCGGCATGACCCCTCCGTAGACCGGCGAACCGACCACGACCAGCTGGTCCGAAGCAAAGTGCAGCTTGCGACTGCGGGCGTTGGGCAGGGTGAAGTCGTACTCCTGCACAGGGATGTCAAACGCCTTTGCCAGCGCTCTGCCGATGGCACGCACCGTCCTCTGAGTAGTTTTGGTGCTGCTGAAATAAACCAGAGATACCTCTTTGAACATAAAAAATTCCCCCTTTGCCACTATTATAGCATTGGGGGAAAGCAGCCGCAAGTGCGGGTACAGACAGTTGTTTGCAGGAAAAAATCAGCGCATTGCCAGTGCATCGCGGAAGATGACCTTGCCGCCGTATGGATAAAATTCGATGCCGGAAACGCCCGAGCCCATCACAAAATAGCTGGTTTCTGCCAGCAGAGGAAAGGCGACTGCATCATCCATCAGCATTCTTTCGGCATCAGCATACTGGTTTAACAGCTGCTGTCGGTCGTGGGAGCCATTGAGCGAGGAAAGCAGGGTGTCATACGCTTCATTTTGGTAGTGGGAGATGTTGGATGTCGAGGAGGAGGTAAAACGTTCCAGCAGGTCGGCAGGGGTATTGGCGGATGCCTTGAGCGGAACGAGTGCGACCTGATAGTCCCCCAGGCTCAGCCGGGAGGAAAGCTCGTCGCGGCTGACCTCGACGATGTTGACCGAAACAGCCAGCGCCTGCTGCCAGCCCTGTTGGAGCAGACCGCACAGCTCCGGGATCTGGCTGTCGGAGGGGACCAGCAGCTGAATCTTGCGCAGGGTATCCGCCTCCAGCTCATCCATGCCGGCGCGGTAAGCGGCGTAGGCCTCCTGCGGGTCATAGAGGTTGTTGGTGGTGACCGAGGTCTGGTCGATGTACGGCTGGGTGAACAGCGAGATGGTCGGCGGAATCAGGCGGTCATAGACACGCAGGTTTTCCTGCCGGCTGTTCTGCAAAAAGGTTTCCAGTGCGCTGCGGTCGATGGCGCGCAGAAAGCCCTGGCGGACCTGTTGATTGGAAAAGGCGGAGTGGTTTTGATTAAAGACCAGCGCCCAGACGGTGCTCTCGGCGGTCTGGCAGCTCATCCCTGCCTGCATGGCAAGCTGGTACTGCTCATAGTTTGCCTGGCAGCCGTCCGCTTTACCGTCCATCAGCAGCTCGAAGGTGGAGGGCGGCTGTTCGCCCCGCTCCTTCTGTGCGGCGGTCTGGACGTCGCGGTCGACATAGAGGTAAACGCCCGGGGTGAGCACCTGCTCGGCAGCATAATACTTGTCGTTTTTCTTGAGATAGATGCGGCTGGAGTTGTCCCACTGCATCAAAAAAAACGGACCGTTGGAGTAGGACTGCTGGATGGTGGAGCCGTATTTTCCGTTGGCGCTTTCAAACAGTTTCTGGTTGCAGGGCATGGCGGAGGAATGGGCAAGAGCTTCCAGAAAAGCCGGGTCGGCATAGTTCAGCGTAAAGCGGACGGTGTGGTCGTCGAGCGCCTGCACACCCAGCGAAGAAGCATCCAGCTGACCGCTGAGTACCTGCTGACTGTTTTTGATGGAAGAAAACATCGAAGCAAAGGGAGAGGGGTAGATGCTGTTAAAGATGCGCTGAAAAGCAAAGACAAAGTCAAGATCAAAGCCGCTGCCGACAGTTTGCAGATTGCAGCCGACAAGTATTTCGCCTCCGTCCCCTTCCCCGAAGTGGAACGGCTTGTTGGCAAAAAGATGCTGCAAACCTATATGAAATATATCCCCGCCGAACAACGCATCGGTATCTTCAAGATTATCGACCGGCGGTTCAAGGGTGACAGTGATGCTTTCATTGACGCTTGTTTCGAATATTCCATCTTTGGCAGCAAGGAAAACTTTGCCAAGTTCATCCGCAAGCCCAGCCTGTATAAAATTGGCAATGACTGGATGACCCTGTTCAAATATTCCATTACCGACGGCCTGCTGCAAACCACCATTGCCATGATGGATGCCAACCGCAACTACAACGCTGCCCACAAAGTATGGGTAAAGGGAATGATGGATATGAAGCGTGAAGCCGGCACTCCTATCTATCCGGATGCCAACTCTACCCTGCGCCTGACCTACGGGCGCGTATTGCCGTACCGCCCTGCCGACGGTGTGGAGTACGGATATTACACCACACTGAAAGGAGCCATGGAAAAGGAAGACCCCAACAACTGGGAGTTTGTGGTTCCCGCCAGATTAAAGCAATTGTACCAGGCCAAAGACTTCGGACAATACGCCATGCCCGATGGTGAGATGCCCGTTTGTTTCATCGTAAATACAGACAATACAGGCGGCAACTCAGGCAGTCCGGTGTTCAATGCCAAAGGCGAGCTGATAGGTACAGCTTTCGACCGCAACTACGAAGGGCTGACGGGTGACATCGCATTCCGTCCCTCCTCACAGCGTGCCGCTTGCGTGGACATCCGCTACACCTTGTTCATCATAGACAAGTATGCCGGTGCTTCGCACATCATCAAGGAATTGACAATCAGCGATTAGTGTTCTGCGGTGAATGATTGGCAATTGATAATGAACTTTTTCCCCGTTTATCTGTTATATATTTGATTAATTATTCAGTTAAAGGGATAAAATCATTAGATGAAGATGTGAAACTATCATTTTATAAAAAACAATTTCTAAAAATCCAGATATGAATGGATATAATATCAAAGGAATTTACGGAATGAATGGATCGGGAAAATCGGGAATAGTGACTTCAGTTAAGATTTTAAAGAGTATTCTTACAGATTCAGGTTATTTAAACAATCCAATTATCCATTGAAAGCGATTTTATGGTGAAAATTCTTGATTCTCTTGTTGTATGTCGTTATAAGTTAATTTTATCAAAAGATGTTACAGGAAGATACTATTGTATATAAGCGATTATCTACAAAAAAAGCTACTTCAAGAAGTGATAATATGAAAATTATTTTTGAAGTTATTAATGGAAATATAAAAATATAGAAATATAGAAATATTAGAGATTGATGATGGCGAATTATTGAAGGATGTAATTGAAAAAACAAGAAATTTACTGACGATGGAATCAATGAGTAGTTTATTTTATGAAAAATTTTTAATTCCAGAGGCAAAGAAAAAAACATTACAAAATATAATGGAAAAGAGTATATATATGGTTACTTTGGAAGAAAACTACATGTTTATTTAGATCAATCATTAGAGGAAAAAGGTCGCCAGGAAGGACGATTAGAAGGCAGATTACAAGGACAAACCGAAAATAAGCTTAAGTTAATCGTGAAAAAAATCCATAAAAATAAATCTTTTGACCAAATTGTAGATGAGTTAGAAGAAGGTGCGGATGTTGTGCAGCCTTTGTATGATTTTGTATTGAAGCATATAGATTTGAACGAGGATGAAATGGTTCAGAAGTATCTTGAGAATATTGAATAACTTATTATCTATAAAATATGGAGAAGGAAGTCCTTTATGCAACTTCTTTCTCCATATTTTGCTTCTTAGTAAAACTCTTTTAAATTACTAACTGTTTCCTTCGTATATTCACATAAATATTTTGAAACGCCCTCAGAATCTCCACATTCTGCAATCGCTGCCGCTGCACATGTATTACATACATGTCTTAATTTACATTGATTACATTCCATGCTTGTTTTGATCTCTTCTGTTTCTTTCACGATCTTATTCCACAATGTCATAAAATCATCCGTTGTGTCAAAGGCATCATAACTTGGCTGATCTAACACGACACATGAACGTATCATACCTTGCCAATTAATAACAAACGAACTCTGCCCAGCCCGGCATGTCATATGCCCAGGACAGGCATCTCCTTCTTCTGTATGTTCTGCCAGATAAATGGTCTGCTTCGCATATTGCTCAAAAAGTTCATCCCCCATTTCCCGGTGTAAGATTTCAACCCTTGCCTTTGCAGCATCCTCTGGGTTTAATCTCTCATGAAAATTAAAAGGAGTTGTCCGCTCACGCACGGATGGATACATATAAGTATCGATCCGAACTGGGATATCATACTTTTCTCCGATATCTATGATTTCCATCCTGTCATGAAAATTCTTCTTCACAAGGCTTCCATTGATCTTGACATCAATCTTATATTTTTTTAATAATTCAATCCCTCTGATCGTTTTGTCAAATCCATCCTTCATATGGCATAGCTTCTCGTATGTCTCATTCTTTGATCCATATAAAGTTATATTTATCCTTCTTGGCTTATTCTTCGCAAAAAATTCCGCCCATTCCTCATTGATCAACGTCCCATTGGTATTGAGCGTAAGGATCATACCCATATCTTTTAATGCACAGTATAATTCTTTAAATTGAGGGAATAATAAAGGCTCTCCACCCGTTAACAACAAGAACAATGTCCCTGCATCTTTCATTTGCTTTGCAAGGGAAATCCATTCATCCAAACTTCGCAATCTTCCTTGGGACTGCATTTCTTGTTTGGATAAATGGACGTAGCACATGTCACAGTTTAAGTTGCAGAGAGGCAATAACTCCAGTACTCCATAAAGCGGAATACGGTTCCTTGCTGCCTTTGCGAAAAGTTGGCGTTCGAAGGTAGTGTTAGTGTCAAATAGGTCCATGATCACTCTCCCTGTAATAAAAAAGAACCGGTAGGTCGGTTCTTTTTTGTATTTTTTATGATTTCGCTGTTGACCATTCATTTATATTTAAATTAGTTGTACAATGCACGTTATTTCCATCCTCCCCTCTCCAAACAATAACATTTAAAAGAGTATCTCCTCTCAAATAATATCCATCCCTAAATTCATCCTTTGAATTAGCTTTATGTGTCGTGTCACATGCATGATATAAACTAGTTAAATATTTGTCTGCCGAATATTTCTTTGGCTTTCCATTAACCCAGTCTCTTCCCCCTTTTGTTTGTAACCCTGCTTTTCCATTTGTCTCCAAATAAACTGTACCATAACGATCATTCCTTCCTGCATTACATTGAAAATTATAAACCTTTCCACTCTCTCCACAAGCCGCCACATACTCATTCGGTGTAAATTCTTCTATATAAGCACTTGGTCTTTCATATCTTCTTTTCATAATCTTTTCCCCTTTCCTTCTATACAAATTCTATCTTCATCTTATATTGCACATTCTGCAATATCTTTTTTCATGACTATATTATACTAGAATCTTCCATTTAATGCAATAAACCATCTGTAAAAGGCATCTTTTTTTCGTAATCTGCTATTTCAATATACATATCCTGAATGACACCTGTAATACAAGCAGCTATGTATTCGTTTGCCTTGAATACTTCTTCATAAGCCATTGGCTTTTCATACATTCTCTTCATAACAACTTCCCCTTTCATAATCTTATATTTCAACAAACCGTCATCTTTTGATTTAATATTTTAACTTTATTATAGTCTGAAATCCTGGATTTTTCAATCATTTGTAAAAAAATACTTATTTTTTCGCAATCTACCAGTAAATAATCTTAAGTTCACATGTAATCTCTTCTCATATCATAATTTCCTTATATAATGATGTTGTATATTTTAAGGGGAAGTATACTTATTACGACTAAATTAATACATTAGGGGGAATTTTATGAAACGAAAATACGAACGTCCTATGGCTTTTGAAGAAACATTTATGACCAATGAGTATGTAGCCGCTTGCTGGGGTGTTGCCTGCTCAATAGATTCTGCCAATAAAGTGGATAAAGGTCATTATGGAGTAGATCATGTTGCTAAACATTGTGGACTTGATACAAATCAGCATATTTACACAAATTCAAAAGGTGTTGCAGTTTCTATGATCGAAGAAGGAACTGATGGTTTAGGAAATTTACCTTGTAATTTATACACTGATTCCAGTTATCGATATTCAAAATCCTACTCTTCTGTTAAACAAGGAGACTACATTTATTGGACAACTAAGAGTGGTAATCGAACTTGGCATCATCAAGGATATGTAAAATCTACATACAAAAACAGACCAAATCATTCTTAATTTTATACTGATAAAAACCTAACTCTTTTTCATTATCTTTAAAATTTTATTTCTTACTTTACCATTCATATAATATTCGTTTAATTTGTTCTTAAGATATTGAAATTTTGTTTTGGATGTTTCCTCTACTACTTTTCCAATGATTTAGAACTTATCAGACGAATTCTGTGTTAACACTCAATAATTATCTGTTAAGAAATAATCTGCTATCGCTCTCGGCAGCTCATATCTTCTTTTTGTTTCATTATTTATGTTTATCTTATTTTACATATATTGACATTTATTCTTGTTTTTGCTAGTATGATCACAATGAAGAAAACGGATCGATTACACAGCGTTCTTACAATATGTATTTACTATGGGGAAAATCCATGGGACGGTCCTCATTCCCTAATTGATATGCTAGAAATCCCAGATGCTTTTAAACCTTTAATTTCGGATTATAAATTTAACTTAATTGAACTTCGTAAAAGCGAATATTTAAAATTTCACAACGACGATGTCAACACAATATTCAATATTAGCAGATTTATTTTTGACGAAAAATATGATAAAATCACTGATATATACAAAGAAAAAAATATATCATCCGAATTAGCCATGGTAATTGGTTGCATTACTGAATCACAAAAATTAATTAACGATGCTATAAAATCTGAGCAAAAAGAAGAATAAGCAAAAGATAAACTGGATCAGACTTGCAAAAAAGAATCGGATACCTACGGATTGTAACTATAGTAATCCCCGTATTAGATATGATGGGATCAACTGGTGGATCACAGTAGGCATTGAATACGAAGACTCTGTTACCGTTCCCTCCAATGATGGGATAGGGATTGATTTAGGGATTAAAGATTTAGCGATATGTACTGATACGTTAGTCAGGAATTAACGCCTATGGAGAGTACAGGAACTTGTGAGTAGTACATGAATTGATTCGTTACAAAAGCATACTCGTTGAAGTAGGAATGAAACATAAAGGTTTATAACTTTTTATAAGTTTTCAGTAACGGTACTTGACAGCTATGAAGAGTTGAACAGAAAAGTGTAAACGAGGTGAAACCATGGCATACAAAGAATTGATCAAAAACTTCAACCGTATCCGTAGCTATATGCGGGAATTCTATGTCTATGGTTTCAAAAAACGAGAAGAATACACAAGAAAAAGCCCAAGATCTTATGATAATGAACGCCGCCGCATAGAAAGTATCCTAGGAAATTATATACAATTTCACCAAACAGAAAATGGGAAAAATGTCTTTTTATCCATCGACAGTCGGATCACAGAACATAATCCATTGTATCAGGCATGGAAGATAAAGAGTTTTACTGATGGTGATATCACGTTCCATTTTATCATAATGGATATTTTAGAATCAGCAAAAGAAAGTCTTTCCATTCATGAGATTACAAAGCAAGTAGATCAATATCTTTCTGTATTTGAAAGTCCAAAAGTATTTGATGAGTCAACAATCCGCAAGAAATTAAGAGAATATGTGAACGAGGGAATCATAGAAACTGAAAAATGTGGAAAAACATTATATTATAAGAAATCAGATCAAATTTATAAAGGGAATATAGATATTTTAGATTATTTCTCAGAAATAGTACCATGCGGGGTGATAGGTTCATTTTTGCTGGACCAGCAGCTAAAACATAAAGGAAAATTTGCATTTAAACATCACTACATCACAGGAACGATGGATAGTGATGTGATGTGTCAGTTATTCGAAGCAATGCAGAAGAAAAGCAGTGTGACAATTCAAATGCTTCAAAAAAGGACAGGCAATAAGACAAAAATGAAAGTAATTCCATTACAAATTTTCATCAGCGTACAAAGTGGCAGACAGTACTTGATGGCGTACAGTCAACAGTTTAAACGAATTTCATCTTTCAGACTAGATCGTATAATATCAGTAAAAATAGGAAAAGAAGATAAAGATTTTCAAGAATTAAGAAAAAAATTGAAACACATGAAGAAACACATATGGGGTGTCAGCACAACTTCAAGGTCAGGAGAGAGGATGGAGACTGTAGAGTTTACGGTTCATTATGAAGAAAATGAACCATATATCCATCAAAGACTGGAACGGGAAAAGAGATGCGGAAAAGTCAAAAAGATTGATGATCATACAAGCCGTTTTTATGCAGAAGTATACGATGCAAGTGAACTAGTGCCATGGATCAGGACTTTTCTATGCAGGATCACAGAAATTCATTTTTCAAACAAGATTTTGGAAACCCAGTTTAAAAGAGATATTCAAAAAATGTATGAACTATATGATCTGGAAGGTGGTGAAGTACAATGATATTTCATGAAATTTACAGTGTGTATTATCAGACAGTTGCCAAAATTCTGGAGGTAGCATTAGATCATCCATTAAAGAAAGATGAGATATGTAAGATTATAGAGAAATATGCATTTTCAGAAAGTGTACTAAGCATAGAACCAGCACTAAGAGAACAAAAATGGCAGTTGATTAGGTCAGATGGAACAACGGTTCTAAAGAATCATCCATCCATGCCACTTACAACAATTCAAAAACGATGGTTAAAATCCATCTGCCAAGATCCAAGAATTCATTTATTTCAAGATGATCTGAAAGAAATAGACTTTCCAGAGATAGAACCATTATTTACTCTAGATGATTTCTATATCTTTGACCAATATCAAGATGGAGATGATTATACAGATAAAGTTTATATTAGAAATTTCAGAATGATCCTTGACGCGATTAAGAATCAATACCCGTTAGAAATTACTACATATAATCATAAAGGCCAAAAAGTATCAATGAAGATTTTGCCGAAATATCTTGAATATTCCGAAAAAGATGATAAATTCCGTGTCGCAGGATTTGGAAGCAGATTAGGTGGAACAGTGAATCTTGGAAGGATTATAAGCTGTGAACGTGCAGAAATAAGTGAAAATGCAGAGTTGATACATAGAATTCCACCAAGGAAAAGAAGAGTCATCTTTGAACTTAAAGATGAAAGAAATGCTTTAGAAAGAGCCCTGTTACACTTTGCACATTTTCCAAAGAAAGCAGAAAGAATTGAGAGAAACCAATATCAGATTACCATTGATTATGATAAAGATGATGAGACAGAGATGGTAATTCGTATTTTATCTTTTGGTCCCATGTTCAAAGTTGTACAGCCAGATCATTTTGTAAATTTAATCAAGGAACGTTTAAGAAAACAAAAAAGTTCGCAACTTTTTTTCCATGATAAGAAACATATTTCCAGATAGAATAAAGAAAAAAAGAAAGGGATGAGAAATATGTTAGAAATCAAAGGAAAAGTAAATACAGCAATCTGTTACGCAAAAGTAATTGAAGAAGAAGCTATCGAGCAGATTAGGACGATGTGCGACTATGAACTGACAAGAAACAGCAAAATCCGTATTATGCCGGATGTCCATGCAGGAGCTGGATGTACGATTGGAACAACAATGACTGTCATTGATAAAGCATGTCCAAATGTTGTCGGAGTTGATATTGGATGTGGAATGTATACAGTGAAATTAAAAGAGAAAGAATTAGATTTCGAAAAAATAGATGAAGCATGTCATTATATTCCTTCTGGAAAGAATGTATGGGAAGGCAGAGAAGAACGACTTAATCTTGAACAATTACGATGCAGAAGAAATCTAAACAATACAAAAAGATTGGAACGATCCCTTGGAACACTTGGCGGTGGAAATCATTTTATTGAGATCGATCAGGCATCAGATGGAACATATTATTTAGTTATCCATTCAGGCAGCCGTAATTTGGGAAAACAGGTGGCAGAATATTATCAGCAGCTGGCAGTAGATCTTCACATGGGAAAAGAGGAATATTTTGCCCAAAGAGATGAAATCATAAAAACTTATAAGGCATCAGGGCGAAGAAAAGAGATACAAGAAGCATTAAAGGAATTAAAGAAAAGCTATAAAACAAAAGTTTTAAGCATTCCAGAAGATCTCTGCTGGTTATATGGAGAATTTTTAGAAGATTATTTACATGATGTAGAAATCTGTCAGTCATTTGCAAAAAGGAACAGAGAAAAAATGGCAGAGATCATTTTAGAAAGAACAGGAATGACAGCGGAAGAATCCTTCCACACAATTCACAATTACATCGACACAGAAGAGATGATTTTGAGAAAAGGCGCAATTGCAGCACATAAAGGGGAAAAAGTACTGATTCCAGTCAATATGAGAGATGGTTCCATTCTGGCAATCGGAAAAGGAAACAAAGAATGGAATGATTCAGCACCACATGGTGCAGGCAGATTAATGTCAAGAACGAAGGCAAAAGATCAGTTAGATATGCAAGCATATAAAGAATCCATGAAAGGAATTTACACAACATCAGTTAATGAACAGACACTAGATGAAGCACCGATGGCTTATAAATCTTTGGAAGATATTATTGATGTGGTCAGAGAGTCAGTGGATGTGGTGGAAGTGATGAAGCCTGTATTTAATTTTAAGGCTTCATAATAAAAAATAATATCATTCGAGGAAATATAAATTCTGAGAATGATATTATTTTTATAAATATTATACTAATGAATTCTGATAATTCA
>OLQB01001900.1_pt1 | contig 14324 bp, 10 predicted proteins | sample 1672681 | NCBI WGS metagenome assembly OLQB01 (sample SAMEA3136713, study PRJEB25190) | human gut metagenome | reverse complement strand
AGATAGTAATTATCGACAGTCAAATGAATTACCGAGGAAAACTTGACACTTACCCCTTCCCCTTCCTCAATTGTGAGATAAGATATAAAGTGATATAATATCTATACTCACTTAGAATAGACTAGACATAGAGAATAATCCGGGGGAATTTATGGATCATCATATACATGAGGCAAAGCAGAATGCAGACGGGAGACTGATACCGTCTCTTATTTTTGCCTTGGGCGACTATGCCGCCCTGGCAGTGGCAGGGACGCTGGCAGTGTATATCAGAAACTGCATCATGACCTACAGCACCTTTCAGGTGTCTAAGGGCTATCTGTTCCTGTGGCTGCCGCTGGTTTTTATGTTTTTCAATTTCTATAGCGGACTCTATGGGAGACGCATGCTCATATATCGTATGGTGGAGCGTCTCTTTTTTGCGTGCCTGGAAGGCACGGTGCTGGGCATTATCCTCATGTTTTTTGCCCAGGTCTCGGGACAGGTATCCCGCCTTTTTGTGATTCTTTTTACCATCCTTGCCTTTACGCTGATGGCCGTGCTTCGTGTGGTACTAAGCAAACTGATGAAGCGGGTGAAGGCTTTCCAGATTCCCGTACTCATCGTAGGCGCCGGAAAGACGGCGGAGCTGGTGGTACGGCAGATCCTTCGCGACTCCGGTATGCGCTATCGGGTGGTGGGATTTCTGGAAGACCGGCATCCCGTCAACACTCTCATCCATGGATTTCCTGTGCTGGGTGGATTTGATGATATGGAAAAAGTCATCCAGGAAACAGGAGTCCGCACGGTACTTATCGCAGCGCCGGGGCTTCCTCAGGATGACTTGTCAGACCTCATCTACCGCGCCCAATCCCTGGTGAAACAGGTAGACGTGGTTCCGAATCTGGTGGCTGTCCCCATGTCTAATGTGACTGCAGAATCCTTCTTCGATGCGAAAATCATGGTGCTCCACATCCGGAATAACCTGGCCAGCCCCTGGAACCAGCTGCTGAAACGGATCTTTGACATCGTGGCCACCCTCTGCGGCGGCATACTCATATCACCCATCCTCCTGGCCATTGCCATCTGGGTCTATCACGACTCCCCGGGCCCCGTTATCTTCAAGCAGAGACGGATAGGGGAAAACGGGAAAGAGTTCAACTGCTACAAATTCCGCTCTATGTGCGTGAATTCGCAAGAAATTCTGGAGCACCTCTTGGCCACTGACCCGGCGGCTAAGGTAGAATGGGATAAAGAATTCAAGCTGAAAGAAGATCCTCGCATCACAAAGAGCGGTGCTTTTCTTAGAAAAACCAGTCTCGATGAATTGCCCCAGCTCTGGAATGTACTGAAAGGGGACATGAGCCTCGTAGGACCTCGGCCTATCGTAAGAGGGGAAATTCCACGATATGGAGTTTTTTTTAAGGAATATACCATGGTCCGCCCTGGCATCACGGGTATTTGGCAGACTAGTGGGAGGAATAATATAGATTATCCTGAAAGAGTGCAGATGGATAACTGGTATGTCCATAATTGGTCCATTTGGCTGGACCTTGTTCTGCTATGGAGAACTGCCCGTGTAGTTGCAGCTGGGGATGGAGCATATTAATGAAACATTTTATATGATGTATATTATATGCTACAGATTAAGGAGAAACACGATGAAACATTATGATTATCTTATCGTCGGCGCCGGACTCTTTGGCTCGGTTTTTGCCCATGAAGCACAGCGGGCCGGAAAGAACGTGCTGGTTATTGACAAACGTCCTCAGATTGGCGGGAACGTGTATACGGAGGACATTGAGGGCATCCATGTGCACAAGTATGGGGCCCATATTTTCCATACGAATCTGAAGCATGTGTGGGACTATGTGAATCAGTTCGCTGTGTTCAACCGCTTCACCAATTCACCGGTGGCAAATTACCATGGCGAACTCTATTCGCTGCCTTTTAATATGTACACCTTTAATAAAATGTGGGGCGTGGTGACACCGGAAGAAGCGGCTGCCAAAATCGAAGAGCAGAGGAAAGCGGCCGGTATTACAAATCCCAGAAATCTAGAGGAACAGGCGATTTCCCTTGTGGGAATGGATATTTATGAAAAGCTGGTCAAGGGATACACGGAAAAGCAGTGGGGGCGGCCCTGCAGGGAACTGCCCGCCTTCATTATCAAGCGCCTGCCCGTGCGTCTGACTTTCGACAACAACTATTTCAATGCGCTTTATCAGGGGATTCCGGTAGGCGGGTATACAAAGATGGTAGCCCGTATGCTGGATGGAATAGAGGTAGAGCTGAACTGTGACTATCTGGACCATAAAGAAGAGCTGGACCGCTTGGCAGATAAAGTCATTTATACAGGACCCATTGATGCTTACTTCCACTATGATCTGGGCCCATTGGAATACCGGAGTGTCCGTTTTGAGACGGAGGTGCTGGATAAACCCAATTTTCAGGGGAATGCAGCGGTGAACTATACCGACAGGGAGACGCCCTGGACAAGAATCATTGAGCATAAATGGTTTGAATTCGGGAAGGATGAGCAGGGCAATGACCTGATGAAGACCGTTATCAGCCGGGAATATTCCTCAGAGTGGAAGGTGGGCGATGAGCCTTATTATCCGGTGAATGACGAGAAAAATGGCATTCTCTATAAGAAATACAAGGCACTGGCTGATAGGGAAAAGAAGGTCATTTTCGGCGGCCGCCTGGGTGAGTATAAGTACTACGATATGGATGCGGTGATTGATTCGGCACTGCGGCGAGCAGACAGTGAGCTGAGATAGTCAGACGGTTAGATGTCAGACAATCAGACAAACAATCGGACTATCAGATTTCAGATGGTCAGAATTAATACATTTGACGATGAGACAGTCAGACCGCCAAAAGGCGGTTAAAAGCACATCAGATAATCAAGTTTGCATATTTCTTCGCTAATGCATGCATTTTAGCGTTAGTTAAGAAATGACATATAAGGCGGCAATAAGACAGATGAGAAAATGGTGGGCAGATATCAGACTGCTCGTTAGTTAGGTTTTAGAAAATGCGGAAAGTAGGAGTCTATGATACATAAGCTCTATTCATTGACAGACACGCTAGAAAAAGCAAAAGAGCCGCTTTATATCAGAGGGGTTAAAAAGAGGGAAGGCAATTCTATCCTCATGAATAAAGGGGAAGTGTTGGATTTTACCACATACTTTAACTCCCTGAGCTTGAAGAAATGGAAAAGATATACAACCATTAAAGCTCTGCAGCTGGTACTTCATTTGGAAGGACGATTTCAAGTTACTTTTCATCTTTATGACGAAAAAGGGAATGTCCGAGATATCAGCATGAATACAGAATCTCCCTGTTTTGCTCATTTTTTCGCTGTAGAAGAACTGGATGGAGTGCTTTTGGGATTTTCACTTCAATGCATAAGCGATGCTGGCGTATATGTTGAGGGACACTGGGATGGAGAATTTACGCATTGGGAAGACAAAAAAATAGGAGTTTCCATTACAACCTTCAAAAGGGAAACATATGTCAAAAGGACCATGAGCCTGCTTCGTGATTTTCATCAGAACCATCCTTGGATATCTGTGCTTGTTGTGGATAATGGAGGCACATTGGAAGAAATACCGGGGCAGCGGTTCCGTGTCATTCATAATAGAAACTTTGGAGGATCCGGCGGATTCACTCGTGGTATGATAGAATATGTAGAGCAGGGAATGGTGGACTATGTCCTTCTTATGGATGATGATATTATCCTTGAGACATCGACTTTAGAAAGAACCTTTTCTTTGCTCTCCGGCTTAAAAGATGAGTACAAAGACAGTTTTCTGGCAGGTGCTATGCTTTCTTTGGAAGAGCCCTGCAGGCAATGCGAAAATACAGCCTATTGGGATAAAATCATATCCCGTATTTGTGGTAGGAATCTTGATTTGACTGACGCAGACAGCCTGCTTGTCAATGAAACCATCCATAATCACCCCAACGCATATGCCGGATGGTGGTATTGCTGTATTCCAGCAAAAAGGATAGTGGACATAGGATACCCTATCCCTGCTTTTATTAAAAGTGATGATATGGAATATGGCATTAGAAATCATAAGGAAATCCTTTCGATAAATGGGATTGGCGTATGGCATCAGGCCTTCGCAACAAAAATGAATCCTGCTATTCGTTACTTTTCAGACCGGAACAGTTTTATCCTTAACCATTATGCTTTTGGGTGCGGCCGTGGAACGTTGATATTGGCGGTGCTGGGCCGAATTATAAAACGCCTGGTCCATGGGGATACCAAGGGAATTGCTGCTCTGTCATCCGCATTGTATGCATATATGGAGGGATTTGATCGGTTAACCAGCCAACCGGCGGATGCTGTTTTTGCAGAAATTCGCTGCCAGCCCTTTACCGAAAATCTGGGAATTTCACTGTTAAACATTGCAAGAAATGCTATTAGAATTATTCGGTATTACAACCGCATAGATTATAAATATAAATCATTCAGGCAGAAAAAACTGGCTGATCCAGTGTTCTGGAAAAATTATCTGAGAATATAGAGGTAAGATTATTTTGGGCGAGTATATCAGACGATTGAAATCACACCAGTTTCTATTTGAGGAACTGACAAAGCGTGATTTTAAGCAAAAATACAAGAGAACAGTTCTTGGCATGGCATGGAGCATTCTGTCTCCACTTTTAACCTTGCTGGTTATGCAGGTGGTCTTTTCGTTTTATTTTGGCCAAAACATTCCACATTACACTATATACCTCTTTTGTGGCAACCTGGTATTTGCATATTTTCGTGAATCTACAGCAGGTGGCATGAATGCGTTAATGAGCAATGCACATATTTTTTCAAAGGTCAATGTGCCCAAATACATTTTCCTGTTATCTAAAAATGTCTCTTCGCTTATCAACTTCGGCCTGACCCTATGCGTTTTCTTCCTATTCGTACTGGCCGAGCCGGGGCTCGCGCTGACCTGGAAGGGAATCATGCTTTTCTACCCTATTGCATGTCTTATCCTTTTCAATATAGGTATTGGTATGATTTTGTCCGCCCTTTTTGTTTTTTTCCGGGATATAGGATACTTGTACGATGTATTCACTACCCTTTTAATGTACTTGTCGGCTATCTTCTATTCTGTAGACATACTGCCTGTTCCATATCGAGACCTGTTCCTTTTGAATCCGGTATACTGCTATATCAAGTATTTTCGCAATATCGTTATTGATGCACAGATTCCTTCCATCGAATTTCATGGACTCTGTCTTTTCTATGCATTATCGGCACTGGCTGTAGGAGCATGGATTTATAAGAAATACAACCATAAGTTTTTATATTATGTGTGAGGTGAAGGAATGCCTATTATTGATGTGAAAGGGGTATCTATCCGCTATATTACAGGAGATTTCAAGGATATAGGCCTCAAGGAATATGTAATGCGTCGGTTAAAGGGAAATTACCATATCACAGAATTCTGGGCAGACAAGCACATTACATTTTCGCTGGAAAAAGGAGACATGCTTGGTATTATAGGCACCAATGGTGCAGGAAAATCCACACTGCTTAAAGCTATTTCTGGCATTATGGTACCTACGGAAGGAAAGATGAGCGTCAATGGCTCAGTGGCAGCACTGCTGGAATTGGCCAGCGGCTTTGATGGCGAACTGACTGTCAAGGAAAATACCTATCTTCGAGGCGCCATGCTGGGGTACACCAGAGCATTCATGGATAAAAACTACCAGAGCATCATTGATTTTGCGGAACTGAAAGAATTCCAAAACAGACCCTTTAAGCAGCTCTCTAGCGGCATGCAGAGTCGACTGGCCTTTTCTATTGCCTGCCTTGTAAATCCTGATATTCTTATTTTGGATGAAGTCTTGAGCGTTGGCGATGGGGCCTTCCGAGAAAAGAGCGCGAATAAAATGAGACAAATCCTTTCCGGAGGTGTGACTGGTATACTGGTATCACATTCCGTGCCCCAGGTCAGGTCCATGTGCAATAAAATACTGTGGATAGACCATGGGCAGCAGGTGGGATTCTCAGCTGATGTGAAGCGATACTGCGATGCCTATGAAGAATTTCTCATTACTAAAAAACTTCCGAAAAATGAAGATGAAATCTGTCAATTACAGGCAGGATGGATGAAACGGCATGAAAAACGTCCGCTGAAGGGGATAAAGACAGAAGAGCAGAAACTGTTGGATATACTTAAATCTGCGGATGAGGAATCGGCCAGAAAAGCAGCGAGGGAATTTCTGGCGTCGTAATGTAGGGAAGCATTTATAACGATTAGTTTTTATAAAGAGGAATTATGGTAAAGATTTCCGTTGTCATACCGATATATAATATGCAGGACTATCTGCAGGAATGTCTGGACAGCGTTTGCGCCCAAAGTTTAAGGGATATAGAGATTCTTTGCATCAACGATGGCTCAAATGATTCTTCTATGGCTATTTTGCGAAAGAATACTGAAAAGGATTCTCGTATCAGAATTTTGGATCAAGGGTATAATCAGGGAGTTTCTGCAGCACGCAATAGAGGCATTCGAAATGCATCAGGCCAATATGTATGCTTTATAGATCCTGACGATTTATATCCTGATCAAGATGTGCTTGAGACGATGTATACTGAGGCAGAAAATAACAGAGTGAACATCTGCGGAGGATGTTTCAGTGATTTTCAGGGAGCAAAGGTAAATACCGAATTTCATGATGATCTGGCAGGTTACGTTTTCAAACAGAGCCGCTTGATGACCTATAAAGAATACCAGTTTGATTTTGGCTATCATAGATTTCTTTATAATCGGGAATTCCTGATTAAAAACCAGTTATTTTTTCCGCCGTATAAAAGATTCCAGGATCCGCCTTTCTTTGTGAAAGCCATGATAACGGCGGGGAAATTTTATGCTTTATCCAAAGTGACTTATCGATATCGTGTTGGGCATCAGAAAATGCCGATAGACTGGCCTGCTGAAAAATTTTATGATATGCTTCATGGCCATTTAGACAACCTTCTGATTTCAAAGAAATATAAATTGGCGAAACTGCATGCGCTGACAGTTCGCCGTGTGGAAAGCGATTATGTATGTTTCCCTTCTGTCCGCAAAATGATTTCCGGAGATTGGAAGGTCATCCAGCTTTTCAGTGCCATGAATGAAGCAGTTGACTTGAATCTGATTAAAGAAGCAGACAAAACATACCATAGTGATTTTTATCTGTTAAAAGAATTCAGGGAAATGATAGAGGATTATGGCAGGGTCAGAAATCAGCTTGAAGAAATGTCACAAAAGTATCAAGAACAATTTGATATTCGATCTGCTATGGAACGGTCCGTATCATTCAGGACAGGACGTGTAATGACGTATTTTCCAAGAAAGATACGAGACTTTTTCAAGAGACGATCTTAAAATTGTCTTGTAATACTCTGCGTTATAGCATATTGCTGTAATAAATAGGATTATGTTATAATTTGACTATGTAAAACTCGTTGGACTGAAAATGGGAAAGAAGGAATATTTATGAATATAGCTGTAGCGGGTACCGGATATGTAGGACTATCACTGGCTGTATTATTAGGCCAGCACAATCACGTAACGGCAGTAGATATTATCCCTGAAAAAGTAGATATGGTGAATCAGAGGAAATCTCCTATTCAGGATGATTACATTGAAAAATATCTGGCCGAGAAGGATCTGGACCTGACTGCTACGCTGAATGCAGAGGAAGCTTATAAAAATGCGGATTTCGTCATCATTGCTACGCCGACCAACTATGATTCCCAGAAGAATTTCTTTGACACTTCTTCTGTAGAAGCGGTTATCCGTCTGGTGATGAAGTATAATCCCGATGCCGTCATGGTAATCAAATCAACCATTCCAGTAGGATATACCAGGGCCATCCGCGAAAAGATGGGAACCAGGAACATTATCTTCAGTCCGGAATTCCTTCGCGAAAGCAAGGCTCTCTATGATAACCTTTATCCCAGCCGTATCATTGTAGGTACCGATTTGAAAGATGAAAGACTGGTAAAAGCAGCCCATACTTTTGCCTCCCTTCTTCAGGAAGGTGCCGTAAAAGAGAATATCCCTACTCGTTTTATGGGATTTACGGAAGCAGAAGCGGTAAAGCTCTTTGCCAATACCTACCTGGCTATGCGTGTATCCTATTTCAATGAACTGGATACCTATGCAGAAATGAAAGGGCTGGATACACGGGAAATCATTGATGGCGTATGCCTGGATCCCAGAATCGGAGAATTCTATAATAATCCATCTTTTGGTTATGGTGGATATTGTCTGCCAAAAGACACGAAGCAGCTTCTGGCCAATTATAAGGAAGTACCGGAAAATCTGATTCAGGCCATCGTTCAGTCTAACCGCACAAGAAAAGACTACATTGCAGACCGTGTATTGGAGCTTGCCGGTTATCATTATGATGAAAATGATCCGGAAGCAGCCAAAGAACAGCCTATGACTATTGGTGTATATCGTCTCACCATGAAATCCAACTCCGATAATTTCCGCCAGAGCTCCATCCAGGGTGTTATGAAACGAATCAAGGCCAGGGGGGCGAAAGTCATTATTTACGAACCGACACTGGAAGATGGCAGCACCTTCTACGGTAGCATGGTAGTGAATGATTTGGAAAAATTCAAGAAAGAAAGCCATAGCATCTTGGCAAACAGGTATGACCATTCCCTTGATGACGTAAAGGGGAAGGTATATACAAGGGATTTATTCGAGAGAGATTGATGTAGAATTGCAGAAAGGCTAGTAATAGATTATAGAGATTCTGTTGCGTAGATTATTGAGGTGAATGATGAGTCAGCCAAAAGTGAGCATAGTTATTCCTATTTATAATGTAGCACCATATCTTCGGGATACTTTGGATAGTGTCAGATGCCAGAGTTTGGAGGATATAGAGATTATTTGTGTAGATGACTGTTCCACAGATGAATGTCTGTCAATAATACGCGCTTATGCAGAGGCAGATCCGCGCATTAAAGTTATAGCTCATCCTAGCAATATGACTGCATCCCAGTCCAGAAAAGACGGAGTACTGGCATCTACCGGGAAATATATTATGTTCCTTGATGGGGACGATTGCTTATATCCAGATTCCTGCCAAACTGCGTACGCTGCTATTGAGAAATATAAAACGGATATTGTTCATTTTGAATGTCATGTAAATGCAGTAGGAGATGTTGATGAACAGCGTATCAAAGATACCAAAAAAGCAGCAGATCCTTTTATTGGCACGTTAAATGAAGAAGAAAATTTATTAAGATCATGTTGGGAAGAAAAAAAGTTTGGTATTGAGCTTTGGAGCAAAATTTATAATGGAGAATTATGCCGCAAAGCTTTTCAATACATTGAGGATGGAAGGTTTCCTAGAGCCCAGGATTTATACGCATTCTTTGTTATTTCCTTTTTTGCTAAAACTTATTATGGTATACCGGATGTACTTTATTCCTATAAATTAGGAAGCGGTATTTCAGGAGAAACATTTTTAACATTGCACCAGTTTCAGGCTTTAGTTCTGCAAAAAAATGTACTGGATGCACTTGAACGATTTACCAAAAAAAATCTTATCTTTGAGGAATCTTATATAAAGAAGATATTGAAAGGATTACATAATAGATTTTTAAATGCAGTGGTATGGAATTGGCTTCATCATTTGAAAAAAGAAGATAAATCAGAAGTTTGGCATATGATGGCGGAGACATGGGGAAAGAGAGAAATTATCCAAAATCTGGCTCGTTTCTGGAATCAGCGTGAATTTTTGGCAGAACAGTTTTCCTGTGTTGATGACTATGGCATACCGAGGAGTATTGTGCAGGAAAAAGGAAAAAAGCTGACAATAGGTATTTACTATTTTAAAATGCACAATGGGGGAGCGGAACGTGTTTGCGTGACACTTGCCAATTTATTTGCCAGAATAAAAGATAAGAATAATAACTATAAATATAATGTCGTACTCATCAGTGATACTGGACCAGATGAAAACGATTATGAAACGGATAAGAGAGTATTTAGAGAGTTTTTACCGCCCTTTGATACCTCCACTGGTGAAAAGTACATGGAACGTTATGACAGATGGCAGGACATTATTACCCGTAATCATCTGGATTTGATAATTAGTGGATTATGTGTTGCTCCTGCCGCATTTTGGGATATTATTTCCATCAGAAGTAGTACAAGAAAATGTTTATATATCATGCATCAGCATAATTTTTCTTGTATCCCGAACAAGTTTTTAATTATGAAGCCTTCAGAGGTAGCTAAGGATTATACTTTATGCGATGGCGTCGTTACTCTGTCAGAAGCGGATCGATTATATGTAGCAAGCTATAACAGGCATGTTTATTTTATTCCCAATCCTTCAGAAGTGAATTTGCAGAAGAATCGCAGCAGATATGAAAAAAATACAATCATATGGGTGGCTCGGCTTTCAGAAGAAAAAAATCCCTTGGCTGTTTTGAAAATGATGAGATATGTGGCTCAAAGCTGCCCGGATGCTGTATTATACATCGTTGGGACCGGGGAATCATCAATTTCTGACAAAATGAATCAATATATAGACCAGTATGGACTTGCTGACCATGTAAAGATGGTGGGCTTCACGAAGAATGTGGGAAAATACTATCAAGCAGCTTCCGTCTTTGTGTGTACATCTGATTTTGAGGGATACCCTTTAACTTTTGGTGAGGCTTTATCTTATGGAGTGCCAATAGTTACCTTTGATATGCCATGGCTCTATTTTATTCAGGATGGACGGGGAATCGTAACAGTCCCACAGGGGAGAATTGATATGCTTGCAAATAAGGTTTCTTATTTATTGCAGCATACCGATAGAATCAAGGAACTTGGTCGTCAGGGACGGGAATTAACAGAATATATGAGCAATGACATGATTCTTTCCTGTTGGAAACATATTTGGCAGGATGGTAATGCCATTCCTGATACCCAGGAAGTGAATCCTGATTTATCTTTGCTTATTCGATCTATTAATCAATTTAACAAAAAAGGCGGAGAAATCCAGACTAGAGATGTATGGATGCCTCTTGGCAGCCGCCAGAATCAGATTAATCGCTTAAATGAGGAATTGGAATCTCTGAGAAATTCCATATCGTTTAGAATTGGGAGAGGGTTGACTTTTATTCCCCGTAAAATCAGAGATATTTTTTACCGGTAGAATTAATGGGGAAAGGAATAAATCATGCAGAGTGATGTATCTATCATTATGCCAGTTCATAATAATGAAGCCACTGTAGAAAAGGCTTTGAAATCTGTGCTAAGCCAAACATGGAAAAATATTGAAGTCATTTGTGTCGATGATGGCTCTGAGGACGGTAGTCTTACCATTCTCCATCGGTATGAAAAGAAGGACAACAGGATTCACGTCATTTCATTACCATTTAACCAGGGAACATTGAAAGCACGAAAGTGCGGGGTACAGATTTCCTCAGGAAAGTATATTATGTTTCTTGATGCAGATGATTATTATGCAGAGAATGCATGCGAATGTGCGTACCGTGCTATTTCTGAAACTGGAGTAGATATTGTTCATTTTGGAACTAAAGTATTAAACCGTAATCATCTCCCAGAAAAAAGAATTAGTATGAATGAGAAACTTCTTGCTCCCCATAAAGGCAAGTTAAATGGCAACTTAGTAAAATACTGCTTTGCTGATCATCTTTTTACTGCTAATTTGTGGAATAAAATTTATAATGGAAGTATTTGCAGAAAGGCATTTTCACACTTAGCGAATCTTGATTTAAGAAAGGGAGAAGACTGGTATACATTTTTTATTATTGCTTATTACAGCAAGACCTATACAGGAATTGAAGATGTACTTTACAGGTATAATTTAGGAGCAGGAGGAACTGGAGCAGATATGGATTTAGCCCAGTTCAGACTACTGCTGACAGAGAAAGAAACATATGATGCCATTGAAGCCTTTTTGGCCAATAAAGATATTATTAACTATAAAAAGGTTTTAAATAATCTGTATTATCACTTTTTGGATGAATGCTGCTTTAAATGGGTGAATGAATTAGCTGTTGAGGATAAGCCTCAAGGGTTTGCGGAACTTATTGATGTTTGGAGTCACGAAAAGGTTCTTATTGAATTGGCCCATTACTGGTGGGACAATCATTATGGTTTATCCAGTTATTTAAAAGACTCCGGTGTATACAAAAGTCGTGTACGCAACCCAGAGAAACCGCTCACCATTGCTTTTTATTACAGAAGTATCAGTGGTGGTGGGGCGCAGCGGGTAGCAGCCCTTTTGAGTAATCGATTTTCTGAATTTAAAGATGCCTTGGGAAATTATAAATATCAGGTCATATTAATCACTGATGAAAGGCCCCAAAATAATGAGTATGATCTTTCCGATCGGGTAATCCGCGAATTCTTACCTGCATTTACGAAATCAAAAGGAGCTGCATACCTTGCCCGGTTTGAGAAATGGCAGGAAATCCTTGAAAGACGTAAGATTGATGTGGTTGTCAGTGGACTATGGGTTGATCCATGTACATTCTGGGATATGCTTGCGGTTAAAGGGTTCCATACAAAACCTTCTTTTATTGTTCATTCTCATAACTTCTGCGCGGTTCCTTTTATATTCCCAAACCATGAGGCAAGAGAATTACTGGCCAAGTATATGATTTGCGATGGCGTAGCAGCTTTATCAGAAATCGATGAAAGATATATTTCGGCTTTTAATAAACATGTAAAATATATTGTCAACCCATTGGCGTTTGATCCTGACAATGTACCCGATTCTACATATACTCCTGATACAATCGTATGGTGCGGCAGGATTTCCTATGAAAAGAAGCCTGCAGATGCTATTCGAATGATGCATGAACTTTGCAAATTAAATCTGGATGCCCAGCTTTTCGTGGTAGGGGATGGGGATCAAAAAATTATACAGGAAATGCATCATCTTGTGAAAAAATATCATCTGGAAAATCATGTATTTTTTGAGGGATTCCAGTTAAACGTAGGCAAATATTATTCCAAAGCCTCAGTATTTATCAGTACAGCAGAATATGAGGGATTTCCGCTGACATTTAGCGAGGCTCTATCTTTTGCAGTTCCTATTGTTACCTATGAGATGCCATGGCTTACATTCACCAGGGATGGAAGAGGCATTATTTCTGTGCCACAGGGACGGTATGATTTAATGGCAAAACAGGTGGCTAATTTATTGGCGGATCGTAGGCGCATTATATCTGAAGGTCGGGAAGGGAAATGCCTTATCTCGGAATTATCTCATGCGGATATTATTGGCCAGTGGAACCAGCTGCTTGACATGGCCGTATATGGGAAGCTGGCAGACAAAGGTATACATTCCGATGCGGATAGAAATGCGGATATTTTGTTTAAATATATGACCTTATGGGCTGAAATTGGAAGAAATAGGGAAGCCCAGACTAAAAGGGATAGTTTGTTAAAACGTAATCGCAGGAAGAAAGAAGCAGAGGACAGCAAATGCAGGCAACTGCAGTTTGATATTGATTCTCTTAAGCATTCTGCATCATACCGTACAGGCCGGTTTTTGACTTGGGCACCGCGAAAAATTAGAGGAGGATATCATTGTTTGGAACAGCATGGTATGCTGTATACGGTCAAACGCTTTATTGAGCATATGGGAATAGATATGGGAACTGGAGATTATAAAGGATAGTGTTTTAACAAAGGATTTTCTATGATAAATAAAAGATATGAGAGCCTTGATTGCCTCAAGGGAGTGGCCTGCTTAGCTGTTGTATTCATTCATTATAATTTTCCTTGGGATTTAGGAATCATTGTACGTACATTAGCCAAACTTGGTGTGCCTATATTTTTCTTGATTTCAGGGTTCTTTTTCCTGAAAGATGGAAATTTACTGATTCACAGTCATATACAGAAGAAGATTTATCACATAGCTTCTATTTTTGTTAAGGCTGCATTTTTCTTTGCCCTTTTCTGTGTAATATGGAATCATTGGCGTACTCCTGACTGGCAGGTCTTTACCTACGTTGAAAAGGTTATTACATATCCGAAGATAATGAACTTTTGGGTTACAAATGATCCTTTTGAATATGCACATCTCTGGTTCTTACTGGCACTGATATATTGTTATGTAAGCATGATGATTTTCAAAGATTATATGTTGTTCTTTTCTTCTCATATGAAAATACTGGGAATCGCTGGGCTTATTCTGCTGATAGGGTACAACTGCTTGCAGGAATTCCATACAGCACTGGGCATTTCTTGTTCCGTACATACACCAGGAGCACCAAAAAACTATAGAATTGAAGTGGTAAACTAAAATTGGACACAGAGGGGGTAATCTTTAGACATACAGTG
>OLQB01001898.1_pt1 | contig 14331 bp, 14 predicted proteins | sample 1672681 | NCBI WGS metagenome assembly OLQB01 (sample SAMEA3136713, study PRJEB25190) | human gut metagenome | reverse complement strand
TGCGGCCGGTGGGCGTCCTCTCGTCGAAGACGAGCCCGTGCCTGAGCAGGAACTTGGAGAGCCGCTGCTTCGAGCGCGAGAGGTCGTCCCTCGCGTCCTCGAGCGCCCTGGTCAGGTCGCGGGCGGCCTCGCACTCGTCGTCGGGGACCCACACCTCGACCACGTTGCCGACCGACAGCATGCGGGCGAGGAACTCGGCGTCGTTGCGGTCGTTCTTCCTGCGCCTGTCCGCGCTGGGCTTGATCATCTTCGAGACGGCGCCGACCACGCAGTCGACCCCCAGGCCGGAAAGCCTCTTCTGCAGGTCGAAGCCCGTGACCCCGGACTCGTACACGCACCTGGCCCTGGGGTCCACGGAACGGACCCACCCCGCGACGGCGCCGGCGTCGTAGCCGAAGGTCGCGGCACGTACCTCCCCGGTCATGACGTCGAGGGAGACGGCCTTTATCGAGCGGGCGTGGACGTCGAGGCCGACGAAGGTGGTAGTATCGAGCATGGGAGCCCCTTCCATGAATGCGGCGTGGCCGCCGCGGCTGAATTAGACACTCACCATTGTCGGCCTAATCCGCGGTCTTTCATGCAGCAGGGGCTCTCAATGTTTTTATGTCCTGCTCATATCGTCTGGTAGGCAGAATAACCCATAAGACAAGTATGTTTCTGAGTTATTTCGTGTTGACCCATTTGAGCGCGATAGGGTATAACTCTACTCAACCGCTAGGGATTTTATTGAGAAAGGTGTTCTACCATGAGCAAGAACCTCTCCCAGCAGGTCGTTCTCGACCGCCGCGGCTTCGTTGCCGCCACCTTCGCAACCGTCGCCGGCCTTGGTCTTGCCGGCTGCTCCGACACCAGCGCCGAGGCCGACAAGGGTTCCGCCGCCGACTCCTCCAAGAGCTCCGAAGATACCGAGGCTTCCACCACGCTCGACGCCAAGGCGTTCGACAAGCTCGTCGACAACGGCCCCAAGGCCGATGACGACGCCATCGCCGCCAGCACCTGGGCCACGGCCGTCAAGGACGCCGGCGTCTTTAAGATCGGTGGCGTTCAGACCTCTACGCTCTTCTCCCTCCTCAACGAGAAAGACGGCAAGACCCGCGGCTTCGACGCCGGTATCGCACAGCTCCTGTCCAACTACATCCTGGGCGAGAACAAGGTCGAGATCACCCAGGTGACCTCGGACACGCGCGAGTCCGTCCTGCAGAACGGCCAGGTCGACGCTGTCTTTGCCACCTACACCATCACTGACGAGCGCAAGAAGCTTGTATCCTTTGCCGGTCCCTATTACTACACGCAGCAGGCCATCCTGGTGCTTGCCGATAACGACGACATCAAGAGCGTCGACGACCTGGCCGACAAGAGCGTCGCCGTCCAGTCCGGCTCCAACGGCCCCGCCATCCTGGAGGAGCTCGCTCCCAAGGCCAGCCAGCAGGAGTTCAAGACCGACGAGGAGGCCCGCCAGGCACTCCAGCAGGGCCGCGTTGACGCCTACGTCATCGATAACAACATGCAGCAGAGCGCCCTGGTCCGCGAGCCTGGTAAGTACAAGATCGCCGGCAAGCCCTTCGGCAGCAAGGAGCCCTACGGCATCGGCCTGCCGCTCGATTCCGACGGCGTCGCCTTTGTCAACGACTTCCTTAAGAAGATCGAGGACGACGGCACCTGGACCAAGCTGTGGCAGATCTGCATCGGCGACCGTACGGGCGACACCAATGTTCCCGAGCTGCCCGAGATCGGCGCCTAGGCAGCGAGCCTGGTAACGGTCGCAACGAAACCATACGGAAACGCATGATGCGCTTTATTGCGGTAAACTGTTTCCTCACTGAGTTGTCGGGGCTTCCGTACACACGGGAGCCCCTTTCCTTACCGGCGGGAGGTCCGCATGAGTCTCTCCGAGCTCTGGTCGCTCTATGGCCAGAACTATATCGACGCGCTGCTAGCAACCTTGGGCATGACGCTTGAGTCGTTTGCCATCGCCATGGTACTGGCCGTCGCCGTCACCGTGATGCGCGTGTCGCCGCTCAAGCCACTGCGCGTCTTTGGCGACCTGTATGTCCAGGTCTTCCGTAACATCCCCGGCATCGCGCTGCTCATCATCGTCGTCTATGCGCTGCCGCCGCTCAAGGTCGTTCTGCCCTACCGCACCTGCGTTATCGTCGCCACGGTCCTTTTGGGCTCGGCCTTTGGCTCCGAAAACTTTATGAGCGGCATCAACACCGTCGGCGTCGGCCAGGTGGAAGCCGCCCGCTCGCTCGGCATGAGCTTTAACCGCATCCTCGCCAAAATCGTGATTCCGCAGGCACTGCGCTCAAGCGTATTGCCCATGACGAACCTCTTTATCGCCGTCATGCTCACTACTGCCTTGGGCAGCCAGGTGCCGCTTAAGCCGCAAGAGCTTACCGGCGTGGTGAGCTACATCAACACGCGCTCGCTCGGCGGCGTCGCCGCGTTCTTTATCTCGGCGCTCGGCTACCTGGGCACGGCCTTTGTGGTGAGCCACATTGGCAACTACATCGATAAGAAGGTGAGGATCCTCCGATGAGCAAGCACTCCTCCTCTGCGCTTACCATGCGCGATGCGCTCTACGAGGCTCCCGGCCCCAAGATGCGCGCCAAGATTCGCATCGGCACCGCCATCTCACTTGTCGCCGTCGCCGCGCTCGTCGCCCTGGTACTGCAGCGCTTTTACGTGACCGGCCAACTTTCGGTCCACTATTGGTATTTCTTTACGCACCTCACCACCTGGAAGTTCTTGCTTACCGGCTTTGAGGGCACCGTTAAAGTCGCGCTCACCGCCGGCGCCATCGCGCTGGTGCTGGGCCTCGCTCTCATGCTCGGCCGCACGAGCGACATCAAGCCGCTGCAGCTGGTCTGCCGCGTGCTCACCGATTTCTTCCGCGGCGTGCCGAGCCTGCTGTTCATCTACTTCTTCTTTTTGGTGCTGCCACAGTACAAGATCGCGCTGCCGTCGTTTTGGATGCTCACGCTTCCCGTTGCGCTCGCCGCAGCCGGCGTACTTGCCGAGATCTTCCGTGCCGGCGTCAACGCCGTGCCGCGCGGCCAGGTCGAAGCCGCCCAGGCACTTGGTCTCTCCAAGGCTAAAATCACCTTTAAAATCGTGTTGCCGCAGGCTATTCGGTTTATCATTCCGTCGTTGATTTCGCAGCTCGTGGTCGTAGTCAAAGACACCACCGTCGCCTATGTGGTGAGCTACCCCGACCTCATGCAAAATGCCCGCGTGCTCATTACCAACTACGACGCCCTCGTGTCGGTCTACCTGGTTATCGCGGTCATCTACATCCTCATCAACGTCGCGATCAACAAGGCCGCTGTCTATGTTTCGCACAAGACCGGCGCGACCATCATCCGCTAACGCTTTACCATTTCGAGTCATAAGGAGCCGAGCACCATGGCACAGAGTACCTCTTCCACCGGCAATCAGCCGCTGATCGAGCTCAGACACGTCGATAAGCACTATGGCGATCTGCACGTCCTCAACGACATCAATCTCTCGGTCGACCGCGGCGAGGTCGTCGTTGTGATTGGACCCTCGGGCTCGGGCAAGTCGACCATGTGCCGCACCATCAACCGTCTGGAAACCATCGACTCGGGCGAGATCCTCATCGAGGGCGAGCCCCTGCCACAGGAAGGCAAGGACCTTGCCCGTATGCGCGCCGAGCTGGGCATGGTGTTCCAACAGTTCAACCTGTTCGCACATATGACGGTGCTGCAGAACGTCATGCTGGGACCGGTCGATGTGCTGGGCGTCTCCAAGGACGAGGCCCGCGAGCGCGCCATGGACCTGCTGAGCCGCGTGGGCGTGGCCGAGCAGGCCGATAAGGTGCCCGCACAGCTCTCGGGCGGCCAGCAGCAGCGCGTGGCCATCGCCCGTTCACTCGCCATGCAGCCCAAGGCCATGCTCTTTGACGAGCCTACGAGCGCCCTTGACCCCGAAATGATCAACGAGGTGCTCGAGGTCATAGTCCGTCTTGCCCAGCAGGGCATGACGATGATCGTCATCACGCACGAGATGAACTTCGCCCGCCGCGTAGCCGACCGCGTCGTGTTTATGGCCGACGGCCAGATCGTGGAGACCGGCACGCCCGACGAGTTCTTCGACCATCCCCAGACCAAGCGCGCCCAAGACTTCCTCAACTCCATCAAGGGCCACTAACCAGACCGCCCACCCGCCAGCCATGCCCATCCAAACTCGAAAGTTACACCTATGATCGGAACTCGCACTTCATCGTCATACACCCCGCACGTCGACGTCGCCCCCGCCGACCGCCCACTCATCCTCGTCGCGCCGCGCTGGGAAGAGGCAGAGCCGTTTTTAACCGAGATGCTCTCCCCCAACGAGGAAATCGCAAGTGTCTTTGTCGACGCCATTCTTGCCGCCGGCGGTCTGCCGCTGCAGATGTCCATTACCGAAGACGTCGACGTTATCCGTCATTACGTGGAAATCGCCGACGGCATCGCCATTCCCGGCGGTCCGGACGTCAACCCCAAACGCTGGGGCGACGAGCGTCCTTACGACCCCACGCTGTGCTGCGAGATTCGCGACCGTTTTGAGTTTAAGCTGGTTAACGAGGTACTTCGCGCCAAAAAGCCGCTCTTTACCACCTGCCGCGGCACGCAGTTGCTCAATGTCGCCACCGGCGGCACCCTGTGCATGGACGTGCCGAGCCTGGGTGCGCGCGAGGGCCGCACGCAGTGGCGCCATACCCACGTGTTCAACGATCCCGTGCATCCCGTCGAGGTTGTGCCGGGCTCGCTGCTCGAACGCGCGGTTGGCGGGCACAGGCTGATCCAGACCAACTCCGCACACCACTGCTGCGTCGATCGTCTGGGTAAAAGCACGCGCTTGGTCGCCAAGGCAACCGACGGCGTTCCCGAGTGCATCGAAGTCGAAGGCCAGCCTTTCTGCCTGGGCGTGCAATGGCACCCTGAGTACACGTGGAAGACGCTCGAGACCGACTTTAACCTGTGGAAGTCGTTTGTCGAGGCAGCAGCAAAGGTTAAGCAGGCACGCTAGCCTGCGAATCACACAGACCTAAACCTTCCATGCCAGGGGGGGGGCGGACACCAGCCACGGTACCCGCCCCTCCTGTATTTGGTATGCTCGGTATGATTATCCCTCACAAACAATCAAAGAAATCTCGACCGCAATCGGTCGACGGTAAAGCAAATGGTAAAAACGCTTGCTACGTTAATTAGACAGTCAATTAAAATCGAGATGCATTGACCGTTCCCCAACGGGGTCACGCCGCAAATCCACATGAACATCGAGGACGGAAGTGGAAGCATGGAATTGGCCCCGAGCTGTATGTAGATCGCTATGACGTTGACAAGCAGCAGCATGCCAATCGGACCGAAGCCGGATCCAAAATAGGAAACAACGATTACGCAAGAAACCACGTATGCAAGGCAAGCAGCGGCAGCAAGAACAAGTCGATAGCAAAATACATGCAGGTTGAAATACTGTTGAGCATCCAAAACGATTACGCAGTTAAGACAGTACAAAACGACACTCGACAGGATAAACGCGCCCAAAAGGGCAAAAGAAGACAGCACCACTCGCGCAACGATAACGCACACACGCTTCCCTCCCCGAGCCTCCGACAACCCCCACGGTTCCTCAATAAAGCCCGAACTGACAAAGCGCGGCACAATGCAAGCCGCGATGAACGGAAAGAACAATGCATGAGCCAACGGGGCTACGTTGAACAGCAGGCCGCGAAAAACCCCTGCATTACCAAATAGAAGGACATCCTCTGCCGATAGCCGAAGCGTCGGGTCTGGGAAAAAGCCCAAGAAACTGTTCTCACGGAGGCTACAGAACCACATCGGGAAAGAATTAAGCTGCAATACCACCATGCACGCATAAATTACCAGGATTAAGGCGTACGCCCATTTGCTCACATGCTTCAATTCTGACTGGAGAAGTCTTTTAATCTGACGAGCCATTGAGCACACCCCCAGCGCGAAAGCTCACGTGAGCGTAAATCAATACCGATAGACAACTGGCTGCCGCGCCATATCCCAGAAGCGTCAGCTGCCCCATATCGCTATACCCAAGGGCACATCCGACTCCAAGGTACGGCCCCGGAAGAAAGAAAATCCATCGCAAGGATGGTATGGGCGTCTGAAGGTAAGTTCCGTAGAGTGTCAAGCTCATGACAAATCCGATTATTACCACAGCCCCGCTAAATACGGCGCTGCTTGTAATCCGATAGATGGTCACCGTCTCCAACGCAACCGATATCACCAATACGGCGTTGATTATCATCGCAGGCAAAAATGTAGCCAGCATGCTATGCGCATAGTTTTGCCCTCCACGTGTTATCGCTATTGCAAACAGAAGAAGGCAAAGCGCACTATATGCTGCGCCGATTATTAAAGAAGACGAAAGTACATGTGCCAGAGCCCCGTTAAAGCGGGCAAGACCTCTTGCTGAAGAAATTCGGCATCCCTCTTCATAGCCGCGCTCCTGTAAAATCGCCAGGCAAACGATGAGCGGAACGAACAGGGAGGTGCCGGCAAAAGCACTGCGCACAAGGGACTCATCGGGTGCAGAAGGATCGATTACATTCCAGCAGAAACCAATATCTTCCCCAAAAACGCTATTGCCAAAGGCGAGCAACGTTGTTCCGTTTTTTAGAAAGACACCGAAAAGAAGGCCGAACGCCAGCATAAGCGTAAGACCAAACTTCGCCGGAAACATCCTGTGCAAACGCATCATATCTGCCTTTATGGGATGGATCGCCCGCTTCATAGCGAGACCGCCTTCATCAAGCGCCTGTAATACTCTTTTAGGGACGATGCCTCATCCCTTATGATGTCCATCGGTTCCTTTTTCAGCAGTTCGCCGTCATGAATAAACACGCAACTTGTTGCAACTGATGCCAACTCATCCAAATCATGGCTAGAGATGAGCATGGTCTTACCCTGTTCTCGATTCAATCGACCGATAAGAGCCCATATGCTCTCGATGCCCAGCGGGTCCAACCCATTTGCTGGCTCATCAAAAATAAGCAGATCAGTGTCACCCAACAAAGCCGTAGCTATATCAAGTCGCCGCTTCATTCCCAGAGAAAAACTGCTCACGCTCCTTTTCTCATCGACGTCCAGCCCAACTAGGCCCAAGACGCGAGGAACCTCACGTTTCTCATCAAGCCCCCATTCCGCACATCGGATTTGAAGATTCTCAACCGCGCTGAGAGATTGATATGCTCCGCTGGAATCTGGCACATAGCCGACACGCGTCCGCATCAGGCCAAGCTCTCTTTTTGATTTGCCTCCAAAGAGCTCCACGCTCCCCGAAGATGGCTCGCAGAGGCCCAAGACGATTTTAATAAGCGTGCTTTTGCCCGCACCGTTTGCACCGACAAGGGCACAGAGCTCAGACTGATGCACCTCGAAGGAAACGTCATGCAAAACGTGCCGTTTTCCGTAACGTTTTGAAACTTTTGATAGCTTTATCGCTGATGCGTTCATTGGACCCCCGTTCTGCTTGATAGAAAAACCGCTCATATCGTTCCTTCTTTCCTTTATCGTTTTCCATGGTTGTTATTGTTTTTCGATAACTCATATTTGTCAAGATAATCTAAAAGAAGGGACCCGTGTTAGACACGGGTCCCTTCACGCTGATACTTCGTTTTAGTTGTTTGCCTTAAGCTACTCGTCACTCAAATCGACAGCGAAGACTGACGTCGGAAGCGATACCTCATTGCCTCCGCCGTCCCGCATCTGTCTCACGACATTTTTTGCGCGCTCGACAATAAGCTCCTCAAGCTCTTTCTCGCTCACGCGCTGAATAATATCTCCCGGTTGACAATCAAGCTCATCACAGATATCAAGAAGCGTCTTTAGGCGAATAGCTTTTATCTTTCCGTTTCTAAGCTTTGAAATATTAGCCGGAGTATGCCCCGTCGCCCGAATCAGATCAGCGCTGGTCTTTCCGGTCTTAAGCAGCTGCGTCTCAAGCTCGATGATGAGATAGCTCATGTTTCCTCCTACACAAGCTCGTCAGACTGCTCTTGGAGCAGCGAGGCATAACTCCAGATCGCCGAGATAAACAAGCAGACAACTGCGCCGATAAACGACCCCGCATCAAAGGTAGCGCCTTGGCAAATCTCAATAACGAAGGAATGAGGCACGATGTAAAGCTCCAGTCCGCCAATGGTGAGATTGACCGATCCATAGGCACCAACAAACGAAACCGCAGTGTTAACAGCAAAGGCAAGTGCAAGAACACGGATAAGCCGCACATGTGCCCTGGTAAAGGGCGAGACGCCCCGCGAGATGTTACGGCTGATCCCGCACAAAACGACAAGCGAAATACCCACAACGAGTGCCAGGCACAGTCCGCTTGGGATAACGATGCACCCGCCATTGAGAAGCGTCACGACACCAAAAGAATCGACAGAAGCAACGTTTTCAACCGCATACCAAATCACGTAAACAACCAACGCGGCAAAAGCGACGAGCATCCCTGCAAAAACGGCTGCCATGCAAAAACCAAGCTTCCTGATATTTTCGCCCGCCTTGGCCATACGCTGAACGCTGTTGGACATACACTCACCCTCATCGACTCTATCGTTATTCGAACAGTTTATCGAACAACGATATAGATTGCATACGGAAAGCCCCGCCAGTGCGCATAGGCCATTCACTAATCGGAAGGGGTGAGAGTGGATTTTTGGACACGTATCGAACGAGAGTGGATAATCTCCCACTTTGAGGCCACCACCGAGCCTAAAACGGGAGATTATCCACTCTCATTGTCATCAAAGCACGCAAGCTCTTATTCGGCCGCCTCGCGCAGGGCCGACATCGTTGCCGCATATTGCTGCTGCAACGCATGCATTCCCTCGCGAGCGCCGTCAACGGCATCGGCGCCGCGCAGCGCCTCGGTCACCACGACCGCCGGCTCGTACAGATTATCGAATCCCAGGTTCTGGCTCACGCCCTTGAGCGTGTGCGCTGCCATAAACGCACCTTCGGCGTCTCCCGCCGCCATGGCGGCCTCCAGCTTGTCCATGCTCTCGTCATCCAAAAACTTGAAGGCAAAGCGGGCAAGCATTTCCTCGCCCATCAGCCGAGCGCACGCGTCATCATAATTGGCGCCGATCTTCTCATACGCCTCACGCATGGAAATCATGGATTAAAACTCCTTTGGTCAAACTAAATCGTGGGAAACGCGACAACGTCGGCGGGGCGCGCCAACGTCTCGGCGATACGGTCTTGCACCTCGAGCAGGCAGTCGAGCAACAGCGGGTTAAAGGTGCCGCACTTACCGTCCAGGATCATCTGGATAGCCTCCTTGTGCGGGATAGCGTCCTTGTACACGCGCACGCTCGTCAGAGCATCGTACACGTCGGCCACCGAGACCACCTGCGCGGCAATGGGAATCTCGTCGCCCTTAAGGCCATCGGGATAACCCTTGCCGTCCCAGCGCTCGTGATGCCAACGCGCAATCTGGTACGCATATTCCATAAGCGCATTGCCGACGTGATGGCGGCCCAGCTCAAGCAACATGTCGGCGCCCATCGTGGTATGCGTCTTCATAATCTCGAACTCCTCGGGCGTAAGGCGCCCGGGCTTATTGAGAATCGCATCGTCAATCGACATCTTGCCGATATCGTGCAGCGCCGAAGCCAGGGCAATCGTAGAGCGTTCCTCATTGTCGAGGGAGATGGTATCGCTACGCTGGACCAGACAGCCAAGCAGCAGCTCGGTCAGCTTCTCGATGTTCGTAACGTGCCTGCCGCTCTCGCCGTTGCGAAGCTCCATGACGCCGGCCATGATGTCGATGAGCATGCGACTGTTCTTGACGCGCTCGTTGTACTGCTGGGACAGCAGACTCGTCAGGCGGCGCTGTTTGGCGTATAGGCGGATGGTGTTGCTTACACGGCGGCGCACGACACGGGAGTCAAACGGGCGGTTGATATAGTCCGAGGCGCCCAGCTCGTACGCGCGCAGAACCATATCATCGGAATCTTCGCTCGAAATCATGATGAAAGGTAGATTGTCGATACCCGATCGGCGCGACAGATCGGCCAGCACCTCAAAGCCGCTTATGCCCGGCATGACAATATCCAGCAGCACGAGCGACAACTCATCGCCATAGCGGTCGACCATGTCAAGCGCCGTACGACCGTTGTCGGCCTCGAGGATGCAATACTCGTCCTTGAGCATCTCGTTGAGAATGGCTCGGTTCATCTCGGAGTCATCGACAATAAGCACCAAAGGCTTGTCGCTTTGGAAGGCTTCGATGGAATCGGCATCGGTCACGACCGTACCGGCTTTTGCCTTAGCGCAGCTCAATAACTGGACAGCGCGGCCAACTCCCTCATCGACCGTCTCGCCATGAATGCGAACGCCACCAACACATGCCGTCAAGCTCACGTACTCATGACCCGGAACAATCGTGGCATGAACGGCATCGGACACCTGATGCAGGCGACGGGTGAAGTCATCGGAGGGAATATTGGGCATGACGACCACAAACTTGTCACAGCCATAGCGTACGAGCTCGTCAGTCGAACGAATTCCGCTGCGCATGGCCGTCGCCACGGCACCGAGCGCAAGGTCGCCGGCATGACGGCCACACGTATCGTTGAAGACCCTAAAATCATCAAGGTCGATCACCGCAACGCCGGCATTCATGCGGGCGCTACGGAGCTTTTCCTCGTAATATCGGCGATTGCGCACACTCGTCAGCACGTCGGTGTAGACGAGGTCCTCTTCTGCAGCCTCTTGCTCATCAATCGGACGCACCATTAGCAGGACGTGAGGCTCGCCCTCGACCTTTAGAGGACGCAGACGGGCGCGGTACTCAACGCCATCGTTGAGCAGCTGCTCCGACACCTCACCCGAATCTGCCAAGGCCTCAAGACTCGACTGACGCAGACAAGGGCAGCGATCGCCGGCAAGCAGGCAGTTAGGCTCGCTCTTAATCTGATCGGCCGACAGCAAACGCACCACGGGGTAGGTCTTCGCGACGCGGGCGACCTCAGCGGCAGCCTCCTCGTCGGTTAGATTGACCTCGTGATTATTGAGCATATGGGGCCCTTCCTATCGTTACGCACGGCAACGGTGCATATCAATTGGTACAAGGGTAACATCTAACAGCTGAAGGCAAACGCGCGATTATCGTTACATTTTTATGACCTGGCAAACGGCGGTAATGGAGCCGCGGGTGCGCGGTTATGGGCGCATTCGTTAACAATGACGAAACGCTAACAGCCCCTCTCCCCGCAGGTCATCGAGCGCGCTAACGCTCCAAGACATCGCGAACGGCGTTTGCCGCCGTAACGGGGCGATCGCGCAGACCGTTATGCGCGCCGGGAACCATTACGAGTGGACAGCCCAAAAGCTCAGCCGCCACCCTCGTACCAGCCTCGCGGGGCGTGCCGACCGAAAGCTCGCCCAAAAACACGGCCGACACCGCCTTTGACGCGCGGGCGCGCTCCCAGTCGGGAGCATATGTCATATTTGTTCCATATTCGTTCGCCATAAAGCAACGACCATTGCGCAGGGCATGTTTGGCTTCCGCTTCGGTCGTCCCGGGAGCCTCGGGGTCCAAGTCGCCGAGGGCTCCCAAGAAAAGCCGGAGCGCCCTTGAAACCTTTCCAGCCGCAATCATATCGAGCAAAACCGGAGCTGCGCCCATACCGACGCCTTCGGCCGACACAGCCGGCTCATGCAGAATCGCACGGGCGACGAGATTGGGTTCGGTGCGAAGAAGCTCCAGCGCCACCAACGTACCGGCGCTATGCGCAAGCACATTTGCCGGAGCGCCAACGTGTTCGATCACGGCTTGCAGGTCGGCGGCCTGGGCGGCAAGATCATAGCTGCCGTCTGCCGCATCGCTACTGCCACCGCAGCCGCGGCGGTCGTAGGCAATTACACGGTAGTTGCGGCTGAGCTCGCAAGCGATACCGTCAAAAAATGTGCCGTCGACACAAGCGCCGTGTACGCACACCAAGGCAGGAGTATCAGGCGACACATCCGGGCCGGCATATTCGCGACAGGCAATCGTGGTGCCCGCATTCTCGACCGTAAAATCCATGTTGTGCCCCCATCATCAATGCTCATCCAGTTGCACGTCGGTGCGGTTGGATGGACCCGCATTGCCTTACGCCTTGTTAACAGATTAACTGTACCCGACCCGAGGCTTTTCATGGCACGGCATAATGGGCGACGTGAAAAAACGAAACTTGTAAAGCAAGGGCCCGCACCTTGCTTTGGAGCCGATGCTATGCTTAGGCACAATTGTCTTGAGGAGCATATGCCTATGTCTACGTTTTTGAATGCCAGCCCCATCTTTGGGCCCGTTCGCAGCCGTCGCCTTGGTCTCTCGCTCGGCGTCAACATGATGCCGGCCAGCGGCAAAATCTGCACGTTCGACTGCATTTACTGCGAAAACGGCCTCAACGCCGAGCGCCCCTGTCATGAGCCGTACAACACAGCTGCCGTGGTACTCGACGCGCTCGAGGCAAAGCTGCGCGAGATGGCAGCCGAGGGCGAGCTCCCCGATGTGATCACCTTCGCAGGCAACGGCGAGCCCACTGCCGCACCGGAGTTTCCGCAGGCCATCGCCGGCGCCGTCGCGTTGCGCGACGAGCTTGCCCCAAACTCCAAGATCGCCGTGCTCTCCAACGGCACGCGCGCCGACCGCCCCCAGGTGCACGACGCGCTCATGATGGTCGACGACAACATCCTCAAGCTCGATACCGTCGACCCGACGTTTATCCAGCTGCTCGACCAGCCTGTTGGCCCCTACGACGTCGAGCACCAGATCGAAACGTTCGCAAGCTTTGACGGTCACGTTATTATCCAGACGATCTTTTTGACCGGCGAGTATCAGGGCAAGCTCATCGATAACACCGGCGAGGAGTACGTTGCCCCCTGGCTCGCGGCACTCGAGCGCATTCGTCCGCAGGAGGCGACCATCTACACGGTGGCGCGCGAGACACCGGTCGACGGCCTTGCCAAAGCAACGCCCGAGGTGCTCGACACGATCGCCGCACGCGTGCGCGCCCTCGGCATTCCCTGCCAGGTGAGCTACTAGCAAAACCACGCAGCAGCTAGTGTCCGCCATCCCACTCCATCAGTTGCGGTGATATAGTTCCTGTTTATGCTGTTAAACCGCTTAAATCGGAACTATATCACCGCAACTTTTATGGACGCGTGAGTGGGCTATACTAGCTGCGGATGAAAGGAAGTTAGCCATGTATGACAAAGGACCCGTACCCGGCCGCAACGACGCCTGCTGGTGCGGCAGCGGCAAAAAATATAAGAAATGTCACAGCGCCTTCGACGAGCGCCTCGAGCGCCTGTGGGAGGAGGGCTGGGAGGTTCTGCCCCGTACGCTCTACAAGACGCCCGCCGATATCGAGGGCATTAAGCGCTCCGCCGCCATCAACGTGGGCGTGCTCGATTATGTGGGCGAGCATATCGCCGCAGGCATGACCACCAACCAGATCGACCAGATGATCTACGACTACACCGTCGAGCACGGCGGCACGCCGGCCGACCTCAACTACGAGGGCTATCCCAAGAGCGTGTGCACCTCGATCAACGACGTCGTCTGCCACGGCATCCCCTGCGATACGGACGTGCTGCACGATGGCGACATCATCAACGTGGACTGTTCCACGATCCTGGACGGTTACTTTAGTGATTCGAGCCGTATGTTCTGCATCGGCGAGGTCTCGGCCGAGCGCCAGCGTCTGGTCGACGTCACTCGCGCCAGCGTGGAGGCGGGTCTGGCCGCCGTCAAGCCGTGGCTGCCGCTGTCCGTAATGGCCGAGGCCGTACAAAAGACGGTCGAGGACGCCGGCTTTAGCGTGGTGCGCGAGTACGGCGGACACGGCATCGGTAAGGAGTTCCACGAGGACCCGTTTGTGGGCTTTACCACCGAGGCGCCCGATGTGGACACCATTATGGCTCCGGGCATGGTCTTTACCATCGAGCCCATGGTCAATGCCGGAGCGCCCGACATCACGATTAGCAAGGGCGACGGCTGGTGCGTGCGCACCAAGGACGGCAGCGATTCGGCCCAGTGCGAGGTACAACTCGTGGTGACCGAGGATGGTTACGAGCTGCTGAGCTGGTAGCCGTGGATACGCCGGATGCTGACGGGCACGCTCGTCTTGCATCCGGCGTTTTATTTAAACGTTTTGCCTGATAAAACCTGCCAAAATAAACCTGTCCCTTTTTGGCAAGTCGAGCGGAGAGGACCGCTAGTGAACATCCTGGTTTTGCTGCCCGTCAATGACCGCCATCGCGCAATTCTTGAGTCGAGCGCTCCGGGCGAGGACTTTAT
>OLQB01001891.1_pt1 | contig 14369 bp, 9 predicted proteins | sample 1672681 | NCBI WGS metagenome assembly OLQB01 (sample SAMEA3136713, study PRJEB25190) | human gut metagenome | reverse complement strand
GTTAATTCATGGAAATATACAGAAAACGGGTATTTCTTTATGGAAGAATATCATCCGGCTGGATATGATGGACCGTCTGGATATCGGGCCTTTCGGGTAGTGCCGTTAAATAAAAAATGCAGGAATGATACGAATTTATCTGAATATGGCATGGAAACTTTTGCAGAAAAACCTGCTTAGCATCGTGATATTTGAGACGGTCTACCGCCTGTTTTCCAGCCAGCTGGTTTCAAGACTCGCCAATGCGGCGATCAACTTTTCCTTAAAACAGCTGGGAACGAGTTATATGACATCGGAAAACTTCAACAAGATCATGCTGCATCCGCTGACCCTTCTGCTGATTTTTGGAATTCTGCTTGCTTTCTTTTTCTGTATGCTGTTTGAAATCTATGCTGTCATGGCGGCTCTGGAGGCCTCCTGGAAACGAAAACGGATTTCCGTTCCTGTCATGATGCTTGCCGGCGGAAGAGGAGCTGCACAGTTTGTGCGTGCCCGCCCGTGGACCTGGTTTTTCTACATGGCAGCGAGCTTCCCGTACCTTTGGCTGCACAGCAGCTACAGCGCCATCCGCAGTATGAAACTGCTTCAGGTTTCCCTGACGAAGATTTTCAATGCCTTCCCGGCATACTGGATCCCGGTGGTGCTGACGATTCTGCTTGTCGCGTTCTCGTTTGTGTTTTCCTACACCATCCCGTTCCGGTGCATGATGACGGAAAAAGAGAAAAATACCCATCTGCGGGTGCGCCAGACACTGGAAAAACGCGTGCTGCGTGAGCTTGGCATCAACGTCTTTTTCCAGGTGATGATTTTTCTGATTACGTGGGTTTTGTATCTGATTTTCGGAACGGCTGTCGTTGCCTATGCAAAGCTGGTGAAAACGCCGTCTACCGTTGTCAGTACCGTCATCGTCTACGGTGACTGGGTCAAATCGACGATGAGCCTGATCGGCGGAGCGTTCGGCCTTGTCGGAAGCATTACGTATCTGTATCTGATTTTTATCCGTTCCTCCCGAAAGGGCTACCAGAAGAGCCGGACAACGAAAAAGCCGAGCTCGAAGCTGGTACGCACCTTCTGCGGTCCGGTAACGGCGGTGGTTCTCACGATCGCCATGCTGGCGGGAGAAACGGTTTATCTTGTATATGCCATGCGCGCAACACGTGCAGAGGCAACGGCTTCCTCCCAGTATATTTCGGTGTCAGCGCACCGGGGCGGAGCCAGAAAAGCACCGGAAAATACGATGAGCGCGATCAAATATGCAGTGGACAGCATGTCGGATTACGCGGAGATCGATGTACAGGAGACGAGTGATGGTGAGATTGTCCTTATGCACGACACAAATCTGAAGCGGACAACCGGTCTGAATGCCAGCATCTGGACCCTGACCTACGATGAAATCAGCCAGCTCGATGCCGGTGTACGATTCAACAAAAAATTCCGTGGCGAGCAGATTCCGAAGCTGGAAGAAGTCATCGCGTACGCGAAAGGAAAAATCAACCTGAATATCGAAGTAAAATACAACGGCCACAACCAGAATATTGTCAAAAAAGTGGTGAAAATCATCGAGGACAATGATTTTGTGGATCAGTGTGTGCTGACTTCCATGAACTACAATTTCCTCAGGCAGGCAAAGAAAATCAATCCGGATATCAAGACCGGGTATACGATGAAAATGTCGTACGGAGGCCTGGAGGATATGGACGCGGCGGACTTCTTTTCTGTAAAATATACGTACATCACAGAAAGCTTTGTAGAGCATGCGCACAGTCTTGGTAAAGAAGTCTGTGCCTGGACGCTGAATTATCAGGGAGATATGCAGCGGATGGTCAACTGCGGCGTGGACAACATTATCACGGACGATCCGGAGCTGGTGCGTAAGGTTATCCTCGGAACGACCGACCGAAATCCGGGCTTTGTCAGCCTGCTTGGCTATGCACTGAAATAGATGGAGTAAAACAATGGAGGTGGGAACTTCATGGCAGAGAAAGTAAACATGCCATCCCAGAAGAAAGAAAAGAAGAAAAAGAGGAAGAAAAAACTTCCTTCGGATTTTTATGATTATAACCTGCTGGCCTGCACTATTTTGCTGGTCAGCTTCGGACTGATTATGCTGTACAGCGCGAGCGCCTACGAGGCGGCCAGTACATTCAAGGGAAATGATATGTATTATTTCACGCATCAGGCGGGGCTTTCTGCTATTGTTCTGGTGGGGATTGTGATATTGTCGAAGTTTGTAGATTATCATAGTGTATGGTTCCAGCGGATTGCAGCACTGGTATACTGGGGAAGTCTCCTTCTGATGGCGGCGGTAAGGTTTACGCCGCTTGGTTATGAAGCCTACGGGGCGAGAAGATGGCTCCGGATCGGCGGTGTCAGTCTTCAGCCTGCGGAGATTGGAAAGCTGGGGCTGATTCTGTACTTGCCATACATTATCCTGAAGATGGGAAAAAATATGCGTACCATCCGCGCAAAAGCGATTGTCCTCGGACTTGGCGTGCTGCAGGCGCTGGCTGCGTGGATTCTGACGGACAACCTGAGTACCGCCATTATTCTGGGACTCATCGCCTGCGTCATTTTGTTTCTGGCGGACCCGGAGGTAAAATTTTATGCGCGTGTGATTCCGGGCGCGGCGGTAATTGGCGTTTTTGCGATTATCATTTTAAAAAATAATCTGCAGATCTTTGAAAGAATAGGCGGTGACTTCCGGTCGAACCGTATCTATGAATGGCTTTCCGGAGGCAGCTATCAGATTCTGCAGGGACTTTATGCGATTGGCTCCGGTGGATTTCTCGGAAAAGGACTTGGCAACAGTACGCAGAAGATTACAACAATTCCGGAAGCACAGAACGATATGATCTTCTCGATCATCTGCGAGGAGCTTGGAATATTTGGCGCGCTTCTTGTATTGCTGCTGTTTGGCTACTTGCTGTACCGTCTGTTTGTGGTTGCACAGAATGCGCCGGACGCGTATGGAATGCTGATGGTGAGCGGCGTTTTTGCACATATTTCCATTCAGGTTATTCTGAACCTGTGCGTCGTTCTGAAACTGATGCCGGCAACGGGAATTACCCTTCCATTTATCAGTTACGGAGGAACATCGGTGCTCTTTATCCTGACGGAAATCGGCATTGCCCTGTGCGTCTCCCGCTTTATTGTGTTCCAGGATGGAAAGAGCGGAGAAGGAGAGGCGCAGGCGGAAGAACAGTAAAAGTAGAAAAATCTATTGACAAATGCCGGAATAACAGATACACTTTTTTCGAAAGAAATACTGGCTGCCGGGTAGAGGCAGGAAGGAGCAGAATAATGTTAGAAAAGATAAAAGAAATTTTAGTAGAACAGCTCAACTGTGATGCAGACAGCATCAACGAAGATACCTCTTTTAAAGATGATCTGGGTGCAGATTCCCTGGATCTCTACGAGATGGTTATGGCATTAGAAGACGAGTACGGAATTGAAATCGACACCGACGAACTGACAGACCTTTCTACCGTCGGCGACTTTATGGAATATATGAAACAGCACGGCGTAGAGGTCTGAAAAAGAGCATTGCCGCTGGCAAAAGTGGAAGGATGGTGCAGCTCGGAAGAAACGCCGGGCTGTTTTCCATTCTAAATAAATGGTGGAAGGGAACAGACAAAAGGATTGTTCCAGAAAAACCAGAAATCAGGAGAAAAGAAAAATGAGCAATGTAAAAACAAGATTTGCACCGAGCCCGACAGGCCGGATGCATGTAGGAAACCTGCGTACTGCCCTGTATGCGTATCTGATCGCAAAACACGATGACGGAACCTTTATGCTCCGTATCGAGGATACCGACCAGGAGCGTTTCCAGGAAGGCGCACTTGATATCATCTACCGTACCTTAAAAGAGACCGGCCTGGTACACGACGAGGGACCGGACAAAGACGGCGGCTGCGGCCCGTACGTACAGAGCGAGCGTAATGCAGCAGGTCTGTACCTGAAATACGCAAAACAGCTGGTAGAGCAGGGTGACGCTTATTACTGCTTCTGTGACGCAGAGCGCCTGAGCCAGTGCAAGCGTAATGTAGGCGGAAAAGAAATCTCAATCTACGACAAACACTGCCTTGGTCTTTCCAAAGAGGAAGTAGAGGCCAATCTGGCAGCCGGCAAACCGTACGTCATCCGTTTTAATATGCCGACCGGAGGAACCACAACCTTCCACGATGAGATCTACGGAGACATCACCGTAAACAACGAGGAGCTGGAAGACCTGATCCTGATCAAATCCGACGGATATCCGACCTACAACTTCGCAAACGTCATCGACGACCATCTGATGGGTGTAACCCACGTTGTCCGCGGTAATGAGTATCTGTCCTCATCCCCGAAATACAACCGTATTTACGAGGCATTCGGCTGGGAAGTTCCGGTTTACGTACACTGTCCGCTGATCACCAACGAGGAGCATCAGAAGCTGTCCAAACGCTGCGGCCATTCTTCTTATGAAGACCTGATCGATCAGGGTTTCTTAAAAGATGCCATTGTCAACTTCGTAGCCCTTCTTGGATGGAGCCCGGAAGGAAACCGCGAGATCTATTCTCTCGAGGAGCTGGTAAAAATCTTCGATTACCACCACATCAGCAAATCTCCGGCCGTTTTCGATATGACAAAACTCCGCTGGATGAACGGCGAGTACATGAAGGCAATGGACGACGAGAAGTTCTATGAGATGGCGCTTCCGTATATCCAGAAGACAGTCCACCGTCCGCTCGATTTTAAGAAAATTGCAGCCATGGTAAAAACAAGAATCGAAGTATTCCCGGATATTGCAGACCTCATCGACTTTTTCGAGGAAGTTCCGGAGTATGACGCTTCGATGTACACTCACAAAAAGATGAAGACAAACGAGGAGACCTCCCTTGCACTTCTTCAGGAAGTAAAACCGCTGCTGGCAGCGCAGGAAGATTTCAGCAATGATGCTCTCTTTGAGATACTCAGCGCATTCGGAAAAGAAAAAGGATACAAGACCGGTTATATTATGTGGCCGATCCGTACCGCTCTTTCCGGAAAACAGATGACACCGGCCGGCGCAACGGAAATCCTTGAGGTTCTGGGAAAAGAGGAGTCTCTTGCCCGCATCGACAAAGCGATTGAGAAATTATCCAAATGATATATAATAATTCACAGAAAAAAGCGGTGATGCATACCACCGGCCCCATGATGGTCCTTGCCGGACCGGGGTCGGGGAAAACCGCAGTGATTACGGGGCGGACCTGCCAGCTTGTAACGAGCGGCATTTCCGCCTCTCGTATTCTTGTCGTAACATTTACGCGTGCGGCGGCAAAAGAGATGAAGGAGCGGTATTTGAAGGCGATGGGAAAGACGAGTACCCAGGTCACCTTTGGAACGTTCCACGGGGTATTCTACGCGATTCTGCGCCATACGTACCGCATGTCCGGCAACAATATTTTAAGCGAGGAAGAGAAAAAGCGGCTGATGCGCGAGCTGGTCAACCACTATGCCAGAGACCTGGAGGAAGAGGATCTCGAGGAAAATCTGGCGCGCGAAATCAGCACTGTGAAGAACAATCAGATCCCGCTGGAACATTACTATTCCGCCTGTATGCCGCAGGAAAAATTCCGCGAAATCTATGAGGCGTATGAGAAATGGCGGAAGGAGAACAAAAAACTCGATTTCGACGATCTGATGGTGCAGTGCAAACGTCTCTTTCTGGAGCGGCCGGAGGTCCTCCGCGCCTGGCAGCAGAAATTTCAGTATATCCTGATTGACGAGTTTCAGGACATCAGCCCCGTGCAGTATGAGATTGTGCGGATGCTGGCGCTGCCGGAAAATAACCTCTTTATTGTCGGGGATGACGATCAGTCGATTTATCAGTTCCGCGGGGCCAAGCCGGAGATCATGCTGAATTTTCCGAAAGATTACCCGGACGCGGCGCAGGTAGTGCTCGATAAAAATTACCGTAGTACGGAATTTATCGTGAAGCGGTCCCAATGCCTGATCCACCACAACAAAAAGCGGTATGAAAAGGCGATTTCCACCGACAACGAGAAAGGCGCTCCGGTTGCAATCCGGGGATATAAGAACCCGCGCGAGGAGATGCGTGCCGTTGCCGAGGAGCTGCGGGAGGCGGAGAAAAACGGCTGTCCGTATGAAGAGATGGCGCTTTTGTTCCGCACGAATCTTGGCTGCCGGACAGCAGTAGAGGAACTGATGGAAGCACAGATCCCGTTCCAGATGCGGGATGCCCTGCCGGATCTCTATGACCACTGGATTGCGAAAGATCTGCTGACGTATCTGAATCTTGCGATGGGAAGCCGGAAGCGCGGCGAGTTTTTAAAGATTGCCAACCGCCCGAACCGTTATCTGTCGCGGGATGCCTTTGAGGAGGCGACTGTTTCGTTCGATGCACTTCTGGAATATTACGAAGAAAAAGACTGGATGTGCCAGCGGATCCGCAAACTGGAGCAGGATATCACGACACTGACGCATTTATCGCCGTTCGGCGTGGTCAATTACATCCGCTATGCGATCGGCTATGAACAGTATGTGAAGGAATATGCTGCATACCGCCATCTGAAAGAGGATGATCTGATTTCCGTTTTGGACGAGCTGCAGGAGGCGGCAAAGACCCAGAAAAGCATCGAGGGCTGGTTTGCACATATTGAGGAATACCAGCAGAAGATGAAGGAAAAACAGAAGCAGCGCGCAGAGAGTGCGGAAGGAGTTATGGTTTCCACCCTGCACAGCGTCAAGGGACTCGAGTACGACAAGGTCTATCTTCTTGACGTCAACGAGGGTGTAATGCCGTATCAGAAAGCAGTCCTTGCGGAGGCGATCGAGGAGGAGCGGCGGATGTTCTACGTCGGAATGACGCGCGCCCGGAAAGAGCTGACGCTCTGTTACGTGGAGGAACGGTTTGAAAAGAAAGTCGAGCCGTCCCGGTTCCTGGACGAGGTGATCCAGTAAATTTGTACTGTTGTGAAAGATGTTGAAAATAAATTTACTAATTGATAAAATTTTAACAAATAATACATTGACAAAGTTTTAACAATGAAGTATAGTAATGCATGTAAGCGGGAACAATAAGATGACCGCAAAGCGAGGAGGAAAAACATTATGAAAATTTTATTTTACGATACCCAGAACTACGACAGAGAATCTTTCGACCGAACCAAAGAGCAGTTTCCAGAAATTGAAGTGGAATATTTAAAAACCGGCCTTGCTGCAAGAACCGCTTCCCTGGCAAAGGGCTACGATGCCGTGTGCGCCTTCGTAAACTCCGATGTCGGAACAAAAACCGTAGAAGCACTGCATGAGGCAGGCGTCAAGCTGATCCTGATGCGCTGCGCAGGCTTCAACAACGTAGATTTAAAGACAGCTGCAAAATACGGCATTGATGTACGCCGTGTACCGGGTTACTCCCCGGAGGCTGTAGCTGAGCATGCGATGACACTGGCCATGACGGTCAACCGCCACATGCACAAAGCATATACGAAAGTAAGAGAAAACGACTTCAGCCTGGGCGGACTGATGGGATTTAACTTCTATCAGAAGACCGCCGGAATCGTCGGAACCGGAAAAATCGGTGCGGCTATGGCAAGAATCTGCCGCGGTTTCGGCATGAAAGTCATCGCTTACGATGTATACCAGAATGAATCCTTAAAAGATTTTGTTACGTACGTAACTCTTGATGAACTGCTGGCACAGAGTGATCTGATCTCCCTGCACTGCCCGCTGATGGACAGCACATACCACATGATCAACCGCGAGAGCATCAAAAAGATGAAAGACGGCGTGATCCTGGTCAATACGTCCCGCGGAGGTCTGGTAAAGACAGACGACCTGATCGAGGGAATCCGTGCAAGAAAATTCTTCGGCGTCGGCCTTGACGTATACGAGGAGGAAACCCCGAACGTATTCGAGGACCGTTCCGATGAGATTCTGGAGCACTCCACCACAGCACGTCTCCTGTCCTTCCCGAACGTTATGATCACTTCACATCAGGGATTCTTCACCGAGGAAGCACTGCGTGCGATTGCAGAGACCACACTGCAGAATGCACTGGATTTCGAGGCAGGAAAAGAGACCCCGAACATTGTCCGTGCATAATGGAAATCCACTAGAAAACAGTTATCTTATAAGAGAACAAGAGACAACCCATTTTCGGCGGGTTGTCTCTTTTAAATTATGAGAAAATAGTGTATGATGGTAGATAGCAGAAAAAACGGCCAGAGGAAAACACTGGCCGGATACAAAAGGAGAGCAGGATTTTATGGACTGTAAAGAAGCAGAAAAATTAATACAGCCATACGTGCAGGGAAATATGCCGGAGAAAGAGATGGAACCGTTTATTTCCCATATCCGGAAATGCCATACATGCCACGAGGAACTGGAGACATATTTTATTGTGAACCGTGCGATGGCATATTTCGAGGATGACGCGCCCGATTCCTACAATCTGACAGGACTTCTGGAACGCGATCTGGAGAAAAAAGAGGAAGAAGCGAGATACCGCCGGTACAAAGATACGTTTTTCCGGGTGCTGATGCTGATTCTCGTTCTGTTTCTGGTGCTCCTGGCTCTGCACTATTTTGAAGTGATAGAATTACCCTGGCTGAAAGGATTATTATGAGTGATAAAATCGTATTACTGGACGGACACAGTATTCTGAACCGGGCTTTTTACGGCGTACCGGATCTGTCCAATGCAGAAGGACTGCACACGAACGCCGTATATGGATTCCTGAATATTCTGTTTAAAATTCTCGATGAGGAGCAGCCGCAGTATCTTGCCGTGGCGTTTGACCTCCATGCACCGACATTCCGCCACAAAATGTATGACCAGTACAAGGGAACGAGAAAGCCGATGCCGCAGGAATTGCGCGAACAGGTCCCGGTGATCCAGGAAGTGCTCGCAGCAATGGACATTGAGATTGTCACAAAAGAGGGCTATGAGGCGGATGATATCTTAGGAACGCTCGGCCGCAAATGCGAGGCGGAAGGGATGGAAGTTACGATCGTATCCGGAGACCGCGACCTGCTGCAGCTTGCAACGGATCACATTCTGATCCGGATTCCAAAGACCGTAAAGCGTGTGACGACGATTGAAAATTACCACACGGCAGAGGTGCTGGAAAAATACAGTCTTCTCCCGAAACAGATCATCGATCTGAAAGCGCTGATGGGCGATACCGCAGACAATATCCCGGGTCTGCCGGGTGTCGGCGAGAAAACCGCGACGAAAATCCTGATGCAGTACGAGACACTGGAAAATGCGCATGCACATTTCGAGGAGATCAAACCGAACAAGGCAAAAGAAGCGATGCGTGATCATTATGATCTGGCGGAATTAAGCAAAAAACTTGCAACGATTGATACTGATGCGCCGGTGGAGCTCGACCGTGAAAAAGCGGCACTCTCGAATTTTTATACACCAAAAGCGTATGAGATGTTCAAACGTCTGGAGTTTAAGAACCTGCTGGGCTGCTTCGAAGAGACGAATGCAGAACCAGAGGATGCCGTCTTTCTGCGCACCGTAACGGATTTTTCCGAGGCGGAAGAACTCTTTGAAACCATCGCGAAGGAGGAGAAGGCAGGAGCCGCTCTTCTGACAGAAGAAACCCCGAAGGACGGACCGATGGCAGATCGGAGCCGTTCACTTGTCGGTATGGCAGTTGCGTATGGAAGCGGAGAGCCGGATGTTGTTTACTTCCCAGCAGAAGGTTTCCTGACCGGAGATTATTTAAAAGAAAAATTGACTGAGCTGCAGAAGCAGATTCCGGTTTTCTGCGTCATGGACGGAAAAGAATTTCTGAAGGATATGCCGGACGCCGATGAAGCCCATCTGTTTGATGCCGGAATTGCCGCGTATTTATTAAATCCATTGAAATCACAGTATTCGTACGATGATATCGTAAAAGAGTACGTACACCGCTATGTGCCGGCAGTGGAAGAGATCTTCGGCGGAAGCAAGATTCCGGCCGCAGGAAAGATGACGCCGGAACAGCAGGAGTCGTATGCAGGTTATCAGGCGTATGCTGTATTTGCCGCACAGGAAAACATGGAAAAGCTGCTGAAGGAGCAGGGCATGTGGGATCTGTACCGGAATGTGGAGATTCCGCTGGTGTTTACGCTCCGTCAGATGGAAGCGGATGGAATCGCCGCAGAAAAAGAAGCACTTTCCGTTTACGGAGCTGAGCTGGCGGAGCGGATCGGAGAGCTGGAGGCACAGATCTACGAGGAGGCCGGCGAGGAGTTCAACATCAATTCCCCGAAGCAGCTCGGCGTGATTCTGTTTGAAAAGCTGCAGCTTCCGGGCGGCAAAAAGACCAAGACGGGTTATTCCACCGCCGCCGATGTGCTCGAAAAGCTCGCACCGGATCACAAACTCGTTGCCGATATTCTGGAGTACCGCCAGCTTGCCAAACTGAAATCGACGTACGCCGACGGTCTGCAGGCCGTGATCGGGAAAGATGGAAGAATCCATTCGACATTTAACCAGACCATCACCGCGACCGGCCGCATCAGCAGTACCGATCCGAATCTGCAGAACATTCCAGTGCGGATGGAGCTTGGCCGTCTGATCCGGAAAGCCTTCGTGCCAAAGCCTGGCTGTGTCTTTCTGGATGCCGACTATTCCCAGATTGAGCTCCGCGTGCTGGCCCACATGTCGGGCGATGAAAACCTGATCGAGGCGTACCGCGAGGCGGAGGATATCCACCGCATGACGGCATCGAAAGTGTTCCATGTGCCGCTTGAAGAGGTAACACCGCTGCAGAGAAGAAATGCGAAGGCGGTCAACTTCGGTATCGTATACGGCATCAGTTCGTTCGGTCTGGGCCAGGATCTCGGCATCAGCCGGAAAGAGGCAGAGGCCTATATCCAGCAGTATTTCGAGACGTATCCGGGTATCCATGAGTTTTTGAACCGCTGCGTAGAGGATGCCAAAGAGAAAGGCTATTCCGTGACGATGTTCGGACGCAGACGGCCGATGCCGGAGCTGAAATCGAGCAACTTTATGCAGCGGTCATTCGGCGAGCGCGTTGCGATGAATGCGCCGATCCAGGGAACGGCGGCGGATATTATTAAAATAGCGATGATCCGCGTGGCGAAACGGCTGAAAGAGGAGCAGTTAAAGACCAGACTTCTTCTTCAGGTACACGATGAGCTGCTGCTGGAAGTGCCGGAAGACGAGCTCGAAAAGGCAGAACAGATCCTGGAAGAGGAGATGACCGGGGCAGCACATCTGGCTGTCAAACTCGAGATCGATATGCACACAGGAAACAACTGGTACGAGGCGAAATAGCGCACTCATACCAGGAGCGAAAGGATACAAAAGAATGAAAGTTTTTGGAATTACAGGCGGCGTGGGCGCCGGAAAAAGCGAAGTGCTCACGTACCTTGGACAGAATTATGATGCAACGGTGATCCAGGCGGACGAGGCAGGTTACCTTGTGATGCTGCCGGGCGGCGAATGCTATGGAGAGATTGTGAAGCTGTTCGGCAGACAGATCACCACAGAGACCGGCGAACTTGACCGGAAACGGATTGCTGAGATCGTTTTTCAGGACGAAGAAAAGTTAAAAGCCCTGAATGCGATCGTTCATCCGGCGGTAAAACGGTATATCAAAAAAGCCATTGCAGCCGCGGAAAAAGCAGGGACGGAATACGTCTTTGTGGAGGCCGCACTCTTAATCGAAGAAAAATATGATGAAATTTGTGATGAACTGTGGTATATTTATGCGGATGAAGAAGTCCGGAAGGAGCGATTGATCGAAGGACGCGGCTATTCCGAGAAGAAAGTTCGCGAAATCATGGCAAATCAGCTTTCCGAGGATGAATTCAGCAGCCACTGCGATTTTGAAATCGACAACAGCGGCGATTTTGAGGAAACAAAAAAACAGTTAGACCATAGGATGAAAAAATATGAAACTTTGTAGTATTGCAAGTGGTTCGAGCGGAAACTGCATTTTCGCGGGAAGCGAGACCACAAGCCTTCTGATCGATGCGGGCATCAGCGGAAAGCGCGTGGAGGCGGGACTGGCTGTTCTCGACCGCAGCGCGAAGGAGCTGGACGGCATTCTCGTGACACATGAGCATTCCGATCATATCCAGGGCCTTGGCGTGCTGGCGCGCCGGTACGGTATTCCGATTTACGCAACGGATGGAACAATTCAGGCGATGCAGCAGACGAAGAGCCTTGGAAAGTTCCCGGAGGGGATTTTCCACACGATTCACGCGGATGACACGTTTACGCTGGGCGATATCGCCGTACATCCGTTTACGATCTCCCACGATGCGGCAGAGCCGGTCGGCTACCGCATGGAATCCGGCGGGAAATCGATTGCGATCGCGACGGACCTTGGTGTCTACAGCGATTACACGGTTCAGAATCTGACCGGGCTGGATGCCGTTTTGTTAGAGGCAAATCACGACGAGAACATGCTTGCGGTCGGACCGTACCCGTATCCGTTAAAACAGCGGATCGCCGGGGCGAAAGGCCATTTATCGAACCTGGCGGCAGGCCATCTCCTCTGCGAGATTCTGCACGACAATCTGCAGGAAGTGCTGCTCGGCCATCTGAGCAAGGAAAATAATTATGAGGCACTGGCCTTTGAAACCGTGGCCTGCGAGGTCACAACGGGTGATAATCCGTATCACTCGGGTGATTTTCATCTCGCTGTCGCTAAAAGAAGCGAAGTATCACCGTTAATTGAGGTTTAAATATATATTTTTAGAGCTACATACCATGTTTTTCGCAAGGCCGCCATTACCGGTTTTTCCGGGGCTTTGACATAAAACCAGAAAAAGGAGAATGGAAACATGAAGAAGACAATTATCACTGTCGTAGGCAAGGACACCGTGGGCATTATCGCAAAGGTATGTAATTATCTGGCAGAGAACCAGGTAAACATCGAAGACATTTCTCAGACGATTGTGCAGGGATATTTCAACATGATGATGGTAACGGACGTCTCCAAGAGCGAGAAATCCAACGCAGAGCTTGCAAAAGATCTGGAGGAGCTTGGAAACTCCATCGGCGTTGTCATCCGCTGCCAGCATGAAGATATTTTCAATATGATGCACCGTATCTAAAGTCTAAAGCGAAGGAGAAAAACGACATGATAAATCTGTTTGAAGTAAAGGAAACGAACGAGATGATCGAAAAAGAGAATCTGGACGTTCGTACCATTACCCTTGGAATCAGCCTTTTAGACTGCATTGACTCCAATCTTGATAAACTGAACCGCAAAATCTACGACAAAATTACGACGACTGCCAGAAATCTGGTTTCCGTAGGTGAGGAGATCGAGGGCGAGTTCGGTATTCCGATTGTAAACAAGAGAATTTCCGTTACCCCGATTGCCTTAGTCGGCGCAGCAGCCTGCAGAACGCCGGAGGATTTCGTGACGATTGCACAGACTCTGGACCGTGCGGCAAAAGAAGTCGGCGTCAATTTCCTCGGCGGCTATTCCGCTCTGGTAAGCAAAGGTATGACGACAGCAGATGAGCTTCTGATCCGTTCTATCCCGCAGGCACTGGCTGTTACGGATTTTGTCTGCAGCTCCATCAACCTTGGCTCTACCAAAACCGGTATCAACATGGATGCTGTCAAACTGATGGGTGAGATCATCAAGAAGACGGCGGAGGCAAGCAAAGAGAACAACTGCCTTGGATGCGCAAAACTCGTTGTTTTCTGCAATGCACCGGACGACAACCCGTTCATGGCAGGCGCTTTCCACGGCGTAACCGAGGCGGATGCCATCATCAATGTCGGCGTTTCCGGCCCTGGTGTTGTCAAACATGCTCTGGAAAAAGTACGCGGCGAGAACTTTGAGGTACTCTGCGAGACGATCAAGAAGACCGCATTTAAGGTAACGCGTGTCGGCCAGCTCGTTGCACAGGAGGCTTCCAAACGGTTGAACATTCCGTTTGGTATCATTGACCTTTCCCTGGCACCGACTCCGGCGATCGGAGATTCCGTTGCGGATATCCTTGAGGAGATCGGCCTCGAGCACGCAGGTGCACCGGGAACGACAGCGGCGCTGGCACTTCTGAACGATCAGGTGAAAAAGGGCGGTGTTATGGCATCTTCCTATGTCGGCGGTCTCTCCGGCGCATTCATCCCGGTTTCTGAGGACCAGGGTATGATCAACGCAGTCAACGACGGTGCGTTGACCATCGAGAAGCTGGAAGCTATGACTTGTGTCTGCTCTGTAGGCCTTGACATGATCGCCATCCCGGGAGACACGAAAGCATCGACCATCTCCGGAATCATCGCAGATGAGCTTGCCATCGGTATGGTCAACCAGAAAACAACGGCAGTCCGCCTGATCCCGGTCATCGGAAAAGGCGTGGGCGAGACCGTAGAATTCGGCGGCCTCCTCGGCT
>OLQB01001877.1_pt1 | contig 14440 bp, 9 predicted proteins | sample 1672681 | NCBI WGS metagenome assembly OLQB01 (sample SAMEA3136713, study PRJEB25190) | human gut metagenome | reverse complement strand
GGTGAAGTCGATTACGGTCTGTTCGCGGGGAGCACTCTTCCCAGCCAGGATGTCTGCTATCAGGCGCTTTTGTCGGGCGATCCTCATTTCGACGGCTTGCTTTTCGTCGGCGTTTCCTCGACGGGAATTTACTGTCGCGTGGGCGTATGCTGGGCGAAGGTGCCCAAGCGCGAAAACTGCACGTTCTTCAAAACTGCTGCCGAGGCGGAAGCGGCGGGGTATCGGGCTTGTCTGAAATGCCGCCCCGAGCTTGCGCCGGGAACTCCGATTGCGCCCGACATCGACCATGCGGTTGCACGCGCCGCCGCGAGCATGCGGGAGCGGCCCGGGGATGCTCCCATCGCTCGGATTGCCACGGAGCAAGGCATGTCGGAGCGTCATCTGCGCCGCTTGTTTGAGCAAACTTACGGCGTGTCACCTGCGCAGTATCGCGAAACATGCCGCTTGCTTCTTGCAAAAAGCCTGCTCACAGACACGGAACTTTCCATAACGCGCATAGCCTACGCAAGTGGGTTTGCCTCGGTCCGCCGCTTCAACGATGCGTTCGTCAATAGCTATGGCATGCAGCCGACGCGATTCCGCAAAAGCGCGCAAGATTCGATATCTGCGAAAACGGAGGCGGCGCCTATCGTTCTGCATGTCGATTATCGCGAGCCGTATCGCTTTGATTTGCTGCTCGGTTTCCTGCAGATGCGCGCTATCGAGGGCGTGGAGGCGGTGCTCGACGGCGCGTATTGGCGCATCGTCCGCTCCTCCGATGGCGAGCGCGCTGGGTGGATCAAGGTGGAGAACGATCCCTCGCCTCGCCGCCTTGCCGTCACCATATCGCCCGAGCTTTTTGACGACATTCCCTCGGTGCTTGCCCGTACGCGTCGCCTGTTCGATACCGATTGCGTGCCTGGGGCGGTCGAGCAGGGACTTGCTGACTTTTACGAGCATGCGGGTGAAGCATACCGTATCCCAGGTATTCGCGTGCCGTGCGCCTTCGACGGCTTCGAGATGGCGACTCGCGCTATCTTAGGGCAGCAAATCACCGTGAAGGCGGCAAGCACGCTCGCGGGACGCGTGGCTCACGAGTTCGGCTCGCCGACAAAGGGACCGATACCTGAGCTGACCTGCGCATTCCCCTTGCCGCAAGCCTTTTGCGCGCAAGATGCGCCCGCCCGCCTTGGCGAGGTCGGCGTCATCGCTCAACGTGTGAACGCCATTTGCGCCATCGCGCGCGCCATGGAAGCGGGCGAGCTCACACTGCGTCCTGGCGCCGACCTCGTGGCAGAGGCCGCACGCCTCGGCAGTATCCGCGGCATCGGCGACTGGACGGTGCAGTACGTACTCATGCGCGCCTACGATTACCCCGATGCGTTCCTTCCCACCGACTATGGCGTGAAACTTGCGCTTCCCGACATGAAGCCGCGTGAGCTGGAGAAACTGTCGCAACCCTGGCGCCCGTGGCGGTCGTATGCCGTGATGTCGATGTGGTCGGTGCCGCACGAGAAACCCAAGAAGTCCGCCCCAAAGACGGAAAAGGGGAAAGGAAAGGGGAGGGCGCGTGCGGAGTCTCCCCTGGCGAACATGGCGAACGCGACCGCTGCGGAAAAGACTGCTGACGCGCCGCCCGCGAGCGTGACGGTTGCGGCGAGGCGTGCAGAAATAACGGCAAAGCGCGCGGACCAGCGAAAGAAAGAAGGGACCATGGATTTCACCTGCATCTACGCGTCGCCTTTGGGCGATATCGAGCTTGCGAGCAACGGAGAAGCGCTCATCGGCCTGTGGTTCAAGGGCCAGAAATACGACGCGGCGACGCTTTCGCCCACCACGCAGGAAAAGCCTGACGATTCTGTGCTCGCGCAAGCGCGCGCGTGGCTCGACGCATACTTCGAGGGCCGCGACCCAGGAGAGATTCCCCCGTGCGCACCGCGCGGGTCGGAGTTTCGCCAGCTGGTATGGGCGAAGCTTGCGGAAATCCCATACGGAGAGCTCGTCACCTACGGCGATATTGCGAAGGCGATTGAAGCCGACACGGGCAAGAAGCGCTCGGCGCGAGCCGTCGGCGGGGCTGTGGGGCACAATCCAGTGTCGATTATCCTGCCCTGCCATCGCGTGGTGGGGGCAAGCCGCAGCCTGACGGGATACGCAGGCGGCATCGAGCGCAAGATTGCGCTGCTCAAGCTGGAAGGCGTCGACATGAGCGCGCTCTCGGTTCCCACGAAAGGCACAGCGCTGTAGGGGGGGATTCAAGGGAACGAGCGCCTCACGGGTCTCTTGGCGAACGCAGGTGAAACCTCACCCGCATAACCTCACCTTCCCTGGGATTGGGTATGCCGTCCTTGCCACGATGGTATACTTGCATTAGCATTGCTCTCGTGGCTTTGGGCGTGCGATGGGGTAGCTAGGTCGTTTGAGAGCGCTCTCGAAGTTGTTGACGCGCAAGGCAATCGAAGACAGTGAGTTCATCGAATGCGGTAGAGGCATGATTTGCGCTGCCCCTGCGCGAAGGCTGCTGCCTCTTGCGACCAAGAGCGCATCTAGGGAGGAGTAAACTCTATGGTCAGATCCTCGCGGTTGAGCGTAAGCGGCATCTCTTGCAGAATCATTTCTCGTGAATTAAGCGAGGCAAAAGTCTCTAATCATTTCAATCAAAGCTGCGATCGCTGGTTCCTCGATGTCCAAATATTGAGCAATCGGTGCCACGATAAGTCCGTCCTCTACGTAACTTGTGATGAGGACTTAGTTCAGAGCTATGGTGCTGAGTATGCCGTGGTCTACGTCGGTGATGTCGCAGATGATGTTCGTGGAGCAATAGGTGTCGTGGACACGCAGGAGCCCTTTGGCGATATATTTTCCCTTTTGCAGGATATCTCGTTGCGCTATAGAAGATGGGAACGTGATATGGACAGCTCTCTTTTGCGTGAGGAGGGCCTGCAGACCCTCCTTGATCTCGCATCTGCGTTTATACCGAACCATATCGACATCGTCGACCCCGCCATGAAGCTGCTTGCGCACAGCGACGATTCCGATTTGGACGATCCGATAACGAATCGCCTCGTTAAACTGGGCTATCACAGTGAAGATACTATCGAGCAATTCAGGTTAGATAAAAGATTTAAGTTATGGTCCGAGAGCGAAGGTCTCATCGTGAACACGGAACGCAAGATATCGCGTTTCCCTTCGATACTCTATTGCTTTAAAACTACTGGATCCTTTTCGGTTATTGTGGTTATGATATGCAACGTCATGGAGCCGTGCGGCTATCTGAAGGATGTCTATCGCCTGGTCGTATCTCGGATAGCGCATTATGTTCGTCGGGAATACGAAGGGTTCACGACTGCGAGTGAGGCAATATGCACTTTCATCAGGGATTTAAGTCACGGCGTTATCACGACCGAACGTGAAATCAAAGAGCGCGCACGATTTGTCGACATTCTTTACGTGGGTCCTTATTGCCTGTTCTATTTTGGGCTTGAAAACGTTCGCGACATACCCGTCTGGCGCTTCGTGGCCGAAATCTCCGAGCGCTCCGTTCCTGCTATTACGGTGAAACTGGACAATTGTCTTTTGGTGCTTTGCTCCAATTGCCGAGATAGTGCTTGTAAAGGGCTGTGCCGCGAGGGCTGCCCCCTGAGACGAAAGAATATCAAGCAGAGGCTATCTCAGGTTGCGCAGTCGTATGGTCGCCATGGATCTTGCAGCGCGGTCATGGGAAGCCTGGCTGATTTGCCAATCGCGTACGAACAGGCTCGGATGGCATACGAGATGCATAGTCGAGAGCTGACGATGGGAACGGTTTCGGCGTGCGAGTCTCCGCTCGTTTCGTTTGATTCTTTCTTTTTGTACTCCTATCTTGCAAACCAGCTGCTTGTGGACGGGGGCATGCTCGCATCGTCGAGAGCGTTTAGGGTAATCGACGAGATGAACCGCTATGATGTCCAAAACGGGACAGACTATTATAAGTTTCTCGAATGTTATCTGGAAAACGATCGAAAAGCCACGCGCGTGGCCGAACTGTGCAACATGCATCGCAATAACGTGCCGAAACGTCTCGAACGAATCGAGGAGTTGTTCGGTGCGCAAACCGAGACTTTCGAGCAACGGTTGAGCCTCATGCTGGTCTTCGAGGTGCGCAGGCATATGCTTTCGTGAGGTAAGCGCAAAGGACTTTCGCCTAAGGTTTAAAACGGGCTGTTATAGCATTTCGCAGCCATTCGGGCATGATGCTGTGTGCAATGTGCACCTGATGTGGGGTTTCGGCTCTTTCTATACTCTTCGGCAAGAGGGGGAAGACCATCGCTCTTCCCGGTATCCGAAGTGAAGGAGGCTCCCATGGCAATCAAGAAGCTAGAGGAAATCAGACTCAACGTTCAACCTGTCTCCATAGAGTTCGTTCACGAATATGTTTTCGAGGGTCCATGCCGTTTTGGCAAGGGAGACGCGCTAACCAAGCCGTTCGACGAAATGATAAACGAGGAGAAGTTCCAGGATTGGTATACGCAGCTTAAAGCGCATATGCACGAGGATGTCGTGAATCTGCTTCCGCCTATCCGCATCCACGGAACCGAGGACTGGTACATCAAGGACGAGGAAGTTCGGAAGATCATCACCGATGCTACTCCGGGTGTTGAGGTCGACTTGTATTTTTCGGTCGAGCTGGGTCGCGTATTCCTGCTAAATTACGAGGTCGCACGACTGACGGACAAGCCGTGGGCAATGGTGCAGGCATGCTGCTATACCGCCAACTCCTGCGCCCAGCATCGAGCGCGCGGTATCGAGTACATTCCGTTTGAGACCTGGGAGGCAGCCGAGGATTACATGGTTGTTCTGCGAGCCAAGAAGGCTTTGAAGAACACGCGTATCCTGTGCGCTATCCGCAACAATTCGTCCGTGTCGGTTAGCTCTTCTGACAGCATCATAGATCCTGACAAGACCATGGACGAAGTATTCGGGGCTCGTCAGCGTACAATCAGCGCACACGAGCTTCTCGACCAAACGAGCTATGGCGATCCGATGGGCAACCATTGCACGCCGGGTCGTAAGGGTCTCAACTTTACCGAGGAAGACGCTAAGGAAATCGAGCGGCAGACTCGCGAGCTCATCGATAACGCGCAGGAAGTGCGCATGAGCGAGGAAGCGGTGAAAAAATCCGTCGAGATGCGTTACGCCATCCATAAGTTCATGGAGGCGAATGACTGCAATTGCTATGCCGCCCCATGCGGTGACATTTGCTCGACGCGGCGCATGAACGAACAGCAGGTTACGATGTGCCTGAATCATGCGCTGAATAACGAGGAAGGTATTCCCTCTGCCTGCGAATACGACTTGGCTGCGCTTATCTCGATGGTTATGTTGCAATCTATCGGTCGTCGACCGTCGTACATGGGCAATACCTATGCGATTCCGCGTCAAAAAGACGGCAAGCACATTCCGTTCCCAAAGATGCCGTTCTTTGACAAAGAGGAGACGGCTCGTCAGCTTGCGAAGCTCGAGAATGTCGACAATCTGGTCTTGACCTTCCACTCGGTTCCGAATCGTCGGTGGACGTCTTACGACGCGCCGGTTCGTCCTTATGCGATCGGTCCTTTCACCCATAGTGGTTGGGGGGCTACGATTCGCTACGACTTTGCAGCTGATGAGGGTCAAGTTGTCACGATGTGCCGCGTCGATCCAACTTGCAAGAAGATTCTCATTGCCAAGGGTACGATTGTTGGCGGCTTGGGTTACGGTTCGGTCAACTGCTCCGAGGGCGTATTTTTCGAGGTCAAAGACGTGCATACGTTCTGGAAGTATCAAATGGACTGCGGCAACCATGTTCCGCTGATTTACGGCGATTTCGAAGATCAGCTCGTTCAGCTGGCGGAAAGCTTGGGCTTGGAAGTTCTGCGCGCATAGTTACCCGCATGGGCGCAGAGTGATTTCCGTAGGGGGTTCTTGGTGATGAGTGCAAGAACCCCTTTTTCGATGAAAGGTGTCGAATATGAGCGGTTCACCAACGTTGCAAGAGCGAATCGACTCTGCCGATGAAGAATTCAAGGGCCTCCTTCTACGGCTCAAGAATCCTTCAGCTACGCTTGACGAGTTCTGTCGCCTCATTCGAGAGATGACTTTATTGAAATTCTTGCTGACAGAAGAGGAGGTGACAACTGATGAGCTACTCGAACTCTCCAAGATAAGCGTCGATAAGTTGCTTTACTTGCACGATAAGAGCGTCCAGTTGGGGCATGCTTCGGTTTCGTGTACAGGTATCAGTTCCACTGCCACGAAAAAGGTTCTGCTTATCTTGAAGCTGCAACGCGAGTTGGGGCTTCAGCCCATGCCCGCCGATGAAGCGTATAAGCTCAAGACGACGCGTGCCCTTGGCGAGAATCTTTATTTCAGGCTGAGGGAAAATGGCGAAAGCGAGTCTTAGGGCTAAACTGCCGCGAATCTGTCTCGAATTTATCTGGCGGCGAAAAGGCGTATGCTCTTGGACGGTTCGTGGTACACTTGCTCGCTAGACGAATTCGCCGCCTCGTGCGGCGTCAATCACTCACGAAAGCGAACACCATGGCTGATTTCATCGAGGGCAAACGCCCCGTCATCGAAGCGCTGCGCACTGAGATTCCGTGTAAGCGCGTTCTTCTTGCCGACAATGTGAAGCGCGATCCGCTCATTGAGGACGTGCTGCGCAAGGCGAAGAAGCGCAACGTGCCTGTGGAAACGGTGCCGCGCGCGCGTCTTGAGAAGCTCTCCGAACGCGGCAGCCACCAGGGCGTTATGGCAGAAACCAAGCCCTTCAACTACGTGAACGTCACGACTATCGTGGAGACTGCGAACGCGCAGGCTGCCGAAAACGGCGGCTCGGCGCTCGTTGTCATCCTCGACCACATCACCGACGCGGGCAACCTGGGCGCCATCGCCCGCTCCGCCGAGTCGGTTGGGGCTGCCGGCATCGTCATCCCCAACAAGCGCGCGGCGCACGTAACGGCGGCGACGTACAAAAGCTCGGCCGGCGCGATTTCGCACATCAACGTGACGCAGGTCGCGAACCTCTCCCAGACAATCGAGCGCCTGAAAAAAGAGGGCTTCTGGGTCTGCGCGGCGAGCGAGCATGCGCAAGAAGTGGCGTGGAAGTCGAACCTCAAAGGCAAGATCGCGCTCGTCATGGGCTCGGAAGGCGAGGGCGTGTCGAGCCTCGTGCTCGAAAATTGCGACTTCGCGGTGAAGCTTCCCCAGATGGGGAAGGTGTCCTCGCTCAACGTGGCGCAGGCGTCCACTGTCTTCATGTACGAGTGGCTCCGTCAGCAGCAATAGGTCGCGCATTCGAAAATGGCAAGGAAACGAAACAAGCTGCTCATCGTCGATGGGTACAATGTGCTTCGCTCGGGTGAGCGCTACAAAACGACGGCGTTCGGGCCCGACTACACCGACGACGCGTTCAACACCGCCCGTGAGCGGCTAATCAATGACGTCGTGAACTTCGCCGGGCGCGATTGGCGTGCCATCATCGTGTTCGACGGTGCGAAAAACGAGTTCTCAACAGGAGAAACACAAACCATCGGCGGCGTGCGCATCATGTTCAGCCCAGCTGGCCAGTCCGCCGACAAGGTGATCGAGAAGCTCGCTCACGACGCGCGTGAGCGCATGGTCGAGACGCTCGTGGTCACAAGCGACGCCACCATCCAAGACACCGTCTTCGGAGGCGGCGTCGACCGCATGAGTGCGAACGGTTTCAGCTATGAAGTGGGGGAATACTACGATCAGGCGCGCCTCGACGAGTCGCCGAAGGTGGCCGAGAAGCGCACGCTCGGCGATCGCATTCCCGCCGACACTCTCGCCAAGCTAAAGGCGATGCGCGACGGGAAGCTTTAAGGCTTCGCGAGGGCTTTCTTGACGGCGCTTGGGATGCTCGAGCGCTCGAAGCGCCCCCATGGATGCGCCTCACGAGCGTACTTGTCGAAATGAATCGCTCATGGGAGTGCGGCAACGAACCCGCGAACTCGCGCCAAACCAGCAAACCAGCAAACCCCGTTGCTTGCCGGCTGCGCTTGCTCTACTTTTCGTTCTCTCCGCGCCCCTCGTTCGTGAGGCGCTCCTTCGCGATGTAGAGCGGGCGGTGTTTTCCCTCAATGTAGCTGCGCGAGAGGTACTCGCCGATCACGCCAAGCACGGTGAGCTGCAGGCCGCCGAACAGCAGAATCAGGCACGCGAGCGTCGGGAAGCCCGGCACGTCGGTGCCCCGCAGCGCGTATTCGAAGATGATCCACAGAAGATAGACGAACCCTCCGAGCGAGGCGACGAGCCCGATCCAGACGGCGACCTTCAAAGGCCAGGTTGTGAAGCCTAAAATGCCGTTCGCTGCATAGTGAAACAACGACTTCACCGACCATTTGCTCTCCCCATTGGCGCGTGCGTCCGGCTCGTAGGGCACCTCGAGCGTCTTGAATCCGACCCACGCAAAGAGTCCCTTGCTGAAGCGCTGACCTTCGGGCAGTGAGAGCAGGGCGTCGGCCACGGTGTGGCGGAACACGCGGAAGTCGCTCACGTTCGCGGGGATCTCGATGTCGGTGCAGATGCCGTTGAAGGTCTTGTAGAACGAGTGCTTGAACAGCTTCAGCACGATGCTTTCCTTGCGCTCGACCTGGCAGGCTGCGACGATGTCGTATTCGGGCTTGTCGGCAAGCAGCTTGTACATGCGCAGCGCATCCTCGGGAGTTTGCTGCAGGTCGGCGTCGATGAGGCAGATGCACTCGCCGCGTGCCGCTTCCATGCCCGCATACAGTGCCGCCTCCTTGCCGAAGTTGCGGGAGAACTGCACGGCTTGCATGGGGTGGGAAGGGTCGGCCTCGCCCACAACCTCGCGCAGCAGCTCGAAGGTGCCGTCCTGGCTGCCATCGTTCACGAACACAATCTCAAGCGAGATGCCCTCCGCGTCAAAGCACTCGAAGGCGCGGCGCTTGAACAGGCGGATGTTGTCGACCTCGTTGTAGCAGGGGACGACGAAGCTCAAGCTGTAGGGGTAGGTCATTGCGCTGCTCTCTTTCCGCTGGTCGTGCGCGTGCGATGACGACGGTTCTCGAAGGCGCGCCATGCGCAGAACACAACGACGCTCGCGATGCTGATAATCGCGCTCGGTATGAGGCCGGGCGTCATGTAGTGGAGTTCGATGTCGTTGGTGCCCTCGGAGACGTCGATGCCCAAAAGTCCGCCGTATAGCTCGTGGACCGGCACCTTGTGTCCGTTCACCGTGGCGCTCCAGCCCTTCTCGTAGGGGATGGAAACGAGGAGCGTCTCGTCGCGTTGGGCGTCGAAGGAAGCGCTCACCTGGCCGTTCGAGAACGATTTCAACGAGAAGCCGGCGGAATCAAGCTTTCCGAGCAGCGTCTTCATCTCGTCGACATCGAGCGTCTCCGCCTTGATGGCTGCCTCGGTCGGTGCGTCGAAGACCGCTTGCTGAACGTCGACGATTTGCCCGTGCTTGTTCACGGTCGTCTGCTTCATGGCCGTCGGGACAATCGACACCGTGACGGTCTCGCCCGCGTCGAACGTGCCCGCGTAGACCACGTTGCATGACCCGCGCCCGCCGACGTGCTCGACGGTGTTACCGTTGACCTGGGCATAGCAGGAGATACCGGCCTCCTCGATGTCAAGCAGGTAGATGCTCGGGAAGTACAGGAAAAGCGGCCCTGCGCTCGCGGTGGTGACGGTGAAGTCGCGCTGGGTTGCGCTCGTGCTCTCCGCGTCGACAGTGGTCGCCTTATGGTAGAGACCGCTCGCGTCGGCGCCCGTGACGGACGCGTACATCGCTATCTGGTTGTTGAAGGGGTTGGCGCTCCATGCATCGGTGGGCTCGTCGTCGGTCGCATCGGTCGCAGCACCCGAGTAGTCCGCCTTATTGGCCAGCTCCGTCTCCTTGGCTGTGGCCGCAATGCCGTAGCCAAGCGGCATCGACGAGGTCGTCTTCCAATCGCGATACGACCCGTAGAGCTTTTGGATATGGTTGCCGACGAGCTCGGTTTCGGGCGGCTGCTCCTCAGCAATGACGTTGGTCACCGAAAGGAGCGCATCTGCCGCCGTGTTGGGCGACTGGTACGCGGTTCCGAACGGCGTCTTCTTCGAGTACCCGAGGCGCATGAGCAGGTTCTGCACGCTGTTTTCCTGAGTGGACGAGTACAGATCGAACGAGCCCGACCCACTGAGCACGAGCCCCGTGCAATCAGGTCCGTTGTACTTTGACGACCCATAGTACACGCACGTTTGCCCCGTGCGCGCGAAGCCGTTGTCGGTGGGGTAGTCCTCGTAGTATTCCTCGAGCTCGGCGATGCGGTTCGAGTATTCGCTCGCGCTTAAGTCGCATGCGGCGTACTGAGCCGCCGTGCCGTAGCACTGTTCGAAGGCGAACAAGATGACCAGGCAGGCGATTCCCGCTCGGGCAAGAATCTTGCGCCCCATCGCGCGCTTCTCGCGGGCGTTCCTTTCGGCGGGAACCCGCAGGTCCTGGCGCACCATGAGCGCAAGGAAGGCGGTGAATCCCGTGATTAGTACCAGTTCGAGCACGGCGTTCGCGGCGCTCGGGCGAATCGAGAGCGTTCGGTACCACACGTTGAAGGTGGCACACCCGAAGATGAGGAACGCCGCCGCGCCGCCCTTCACCACGGCGCGCAGCGATGTGTGGCGCACGGGGCGGTTCTTCGGATTCCCGGCGACGACGAGCGTCTCGTTTTTGTTGTCCAGGCAGAAGGCGATGCCCTCGAAGGCAAGCGCCACCATCGTGAGCAGCAGCAGAAACGCCATGCGGCCCGTGTAGGATGACTCGGGTACGAATCCGAGCCAGATCGTGTTCAGCTGGATGAGAACGAGCGACGAGGCGGGAATGCCCATAATGACGGCGCCCGCTACGCGTAGGGCGCGGGACCTGCGAGCGTCCGCGAAGAAGACGGCGACGCCTACGAGCACAAGAGCTGAAATCACGATCGCAGGGGTCGCGTTCGCGACGATGATGCCCGGCCGCGTGCCGATGGCGAAGAAGTTCGCGTAGTCGAAGGGGTTGAGCGAGAAGATGGTCCCCGCAAGCGCCGCCAGCCCAGCGCCTGAACCCTTGCCGCCCAAAAGCGCGATCAGCGTGGGGAAGAGGATTACCGCAGAGGCTCCCACGGCGAGAATCATCGTCGCAGCATAGCGTAGGCCCAGGTGGATGAGGGGATGGCTTGCGAGCTTTCGGTTCTTGGGGGCAATGCGCGCGGGCTCGTTTGCGCTGTCCTCGTTGCGCTTGCCCGCGCCGTCCGCGCACTCGCGTTCGCTCCCGAGCCTAAGTTCGCCCTCGTCGCAGGCGCGCTCGCCCTCCTCGATGCGAAGGCGTGCGTACTCATAGAAGAAGTAGAAGATGGTGAAGAAGCACACCATGTAGCCCGTGTACCAATTGAAGAGGATGGCGCACGCGCACGACGCGAACAGGGCCGCGCATCCGCGTCCGCGCACCAGGCGGTACACGCCCAGGCAGGCGAGCGGCGCCATGATCACGCCGTCGATCCACATGATGTTACTCGAATACCCGGTGACATACGAGGTGAGCGAGTAGGCGATCGCGCCGACCACCGCGAGCACCTGCGTTGCGCAAGACCCCTTGGCACCTGCCGCGACAAAGCGACCGCGCAGGAAAACGAGGCAGGTCACGGCAGCAAGCGGAATCTTCACGAGGAAGAGGAAGCTGAAGAAGTAGGGCACCTGCGAGGGGTCGCACAGGGCGACGAGCGCGTTTAAGGGACTCGACAGGTAATAGGTATATTGCGCGTAGGTTCCGCACCCCATGCCCGCGTCGGCGGAGTACAGAAGCGACGCGTCGCCGTTGATCACGTTGGAGAGCCATCCGAAGAACTGCGCGTACTGGACGGGCATGTCGTACATCATGACCGAGACGTCCCCAAAGGGGTAGATGTCGTTCGATGCGAACGCGAAGAGAATCACGAAAAAGGGTACGACGAAGGAGAGGACGTATGCCGCGATCGCGCTTTTCGTCGCAGCGGGTCTCGCGCTCGGTGCCTGCGGGGTGCGCCTCTCGGGGCGCTCCTCGGGCTTCGCGTGAGATCCTGCGGCGGCGGAAAGCGGTTCGCCTGCCCTCGATGCTGAATCTGCTATGTCTCGTTTCCAGACTGTCATTTTTCCTGAAAGCCATCCTAGCGCCTGCGAGGAGAGAACGGGCTTTCAGTCGAAGGTTCGTGGCATAAATCCAAAAGCTTACCCAAAGTCTGCATATATTAGTGTGGGGAAGCCCCCGATGCCGCAGTTTTGCCTTGATTGTCGCCGCTTGTTGAGCAAGCGCGTTCGGGGCGGGGCGGCAACGCGGAGGCGGGTAAACGGCCAGAACGCGACGAAGCCGTTTCCATGCCGATTACGGCTTGCTTGAAGGAATTATGAAACGCTTTCTTTTCCCAATGAGTTTTCTTCTAGTTATTCCCCGGAGAGATTATCTTGGCTTTTTCCCGATTTCGGAAACGATAATCCCAATCATGATGAGTGAGACGCCTGCAATCTTCACGATTGATGTCGGATCGGCCAACACGACCACACCAGTCACTACGGCGGCAGGCAACTCCATCGACGTGAGAATTGCAAGTGTGCCGCCCGAAATGCGGGAGCTCGCATATGAGATGCACAGGACTGGAACTGTGGTCATCAGCCCAAGGACAAGCGCTCCTGGGGTGATTGCTGCGATATGCCCAAGCCCGCCCGCGAAGAGCTCGGGGGCCATGATTGCTGTAATCACGGCGCCGGATACGAGCAGCAGAAAGGAACGGGGCACGGGGTGCGTGTCCACCGCGACGCGCCCGTTGAAGAAGAGGAAGAAAGAGTAGGCGATCGCGCACGCCACTGAAAATGCGATGCCTACCGCGTTCAGGGCGGAATTATCGCTGAGGACATCTTCCGCCACTCCGCTTGCGAGCAGCGTGCCGACGATGATTACCAAAGCCGCCAGCACGACTCGACCTGAGGGAAGCTTGCGGTCTACGGCGCTTTGGATGGCGATGGTGAGCCATACGTACTGGAATTGGATTGCCACCGCCTGGCCTACCGTTAGATTGTCGATGCCGCAGTACAGGCAGAGGGCGGAGATGGGTTGCAGCAGCCCGACTCCCAGCAGCTTCACGCAGCTCGAGCGGTCGGGGAAGTTGCGGAACTTTGCGAGCGACAGCACTCCCATTACGAGAGCGGCTACGATGAACTGCGATGCGGCGATTTCCGTCAAGCCGAATCCCTGCCGCGCCATCAGCTGGCTCCCTGTGCCCATGCAGCCGAACGCGATGCCTGCAGATGCGGCTGCCAGCAACGCGATTGGCGTTTTCTTGTCCGATTGAGAGTTCATTTCACCTCCAAAGCGACTCGCCGACCCAAAGGAGGGAGAGGGCCGGCGAGCATAATTGATTGCCGAAAAGCTGGGATATGCGCTATTCGGACGTACCCTGATTGACGCTGTATTTGCTGAATGCGGTGAGCGGACCGTAAGTGGCGGGCTTGCGTTCTCTGAGAAGGTCGCCGCCGCCCATCGAATAGGTGCGTGCCCTGACAATCTCGGATTCGATGTCGACGTCTGCGATGGCGATGCCCTCATTCGATCCCGTCGTCGCGAGCACTTGCCCGGCGATGGGGCTTATCACCTGGCTGTTGCCGTACATGAAGGAGCCGCATCCTGGCATGATTTCGCCGCAGTGATTGGAGTCGATGAAGAAAATCATGCTCTCCGCCGCTCGCGCCGCGCTGAGCGTGTCGTAGATCCGGCGATCGGTCTCTAGGTCTCCCGGCCATGCGGTTGGGCTCAAGACGATGAGCGCGCCCTCTACCGCGAGACAGCGTGCCACCTCTGGGAAGCATTTGTCGAAGCATATCTCGATTCCGACCTTCCCGAAGCGGGTGTCGAACACGGGGTAATCGCCGCGTCCGGGGTGGTGTGTGAGGCACTCCGCCAGGGGAAGATGAGTCTTGCGGTATTTTCCGATATAGCCTTCGGGACCAACGAAGACGGCGCAGTTATATGTGACGTCGAAGCGACTCTCGTCCTTTTCCGCCATCCCCCAGCAGATGTACATGTCGTGCTTCTTGGCGAGTTCGGCGAAAGCTTGGGTTGAGGGGCCTTCGGGAACGAGCTCGGCGTGCGCGAGGTGGATCATGCGGTCGTCGGGACTGAACACATTCATGGGGACGGTTCCGAACCCCGTGAGGCATTCTTCGGGGAAGACTAGGAGGTCAACGCCTTTTTCGGCGGCCTCCTCCACAAATGACACCATCTTGCTGAAGTTGAGATCCTTGTCGTGCGGGTCGCAATGCATGGCAACGGTTGCGAGTTTGGTCATGGGAATCACTCTCTTTCTTGTGTGCTGAGGGGCGGGCAGCGAAGCCGACCGATGGGGCGGCAATATGGGACGCCAGCCATGGCGGCAACGCGCTCGGTCCTTGTGGATTGAGGCCTACTTGACGG
>OLQB01001859.1_pt1 | contig 14518 bp, 8 predicted proteins | sample 1672681 | NCBI WGS metagenome assembly OLQB01 (sample SAMEA3136713, study PRJEB25190) | human gut metagenome | reverse complement strand
ATGGCACCATGGTGCTCCTTGGCAATCTCTGCCACAAGAACGTGGAACCCATTCTTGTCGGGCAGCCGGCCGGCATCAAAGTCAACGCCAACATTGGGACTTCCCCGCTCTGCAACAGCCCCGAAATGGAAATGAAGAAACTGAACGCAGCCGTGAAGGCTGGCGCGGACACGGTAATGGATCTTTCCATAGCCGGTGATCTTGACGCCATCCGCAGGGATATGCTCGCAGGCACCAGCGTTCCCCTTGGAACCGTGCCCATGTACGCTGCGGGAGAAAAGCTGCTCGATGCGAACCGTGAAATTTCTTCTCTCCATCCAGACGAACTTTTTGACGAAATTGAAAAGCAGGCGAAGCAGGGTGTCGACTTCATGACCGTCCACTGCGGCATCTCCTACCGCGGCGCCCGCATGGGAGCGGACAAGACCCGCGTCATGGGCATCGTATCCCGCGGCGGCTCCATGCTGGCCCGCTGGATGCTGGAAAACAAGAAGGAAAATCCGCTCATCGACGGCTTTGACAGACTTCTTGATATAGCTCTCGAATACAACGTCACGCTTTCCCTTGGCGACGCACTCCGTCCCGGCGCAGGTGTTGACGCTGGCGACGCCGCCCAGATGGAGGAAGTCATCAACCTCGGCCAGCTGCAGCAGCGCGCCCTCGAACGCGGCGTGCAGTGCATGATCGAAGGTCCCGGACACGTGGCTCTCAGCGCCGTAAAAGCACAGATCCAGTCCATCAAAGTGCTGACCCATCACGCTCCCCTGTACGTTCTCGGACCGCTTACTGTCGACAGCACTCCCGGCTACGATCACATTGCCGGTGCTATCGGCGCTGCCGTGGGCGTCACGGCCGGCGTTGATTTTCTCTGCTATCTTACTCCCGCCGAGCATCTCACGCTCCCTGATCTCGATGACGTCAAAGCAGGTGTGCTGGCTTCGCGCATCGCAGCCCAGGCCGGAGAAGTGGCTCTCGGCACGCCCAGGGCTCTGGCCCGTGAAGCGGCCATGAACAAGGCCCGCCGGGAACTTGACTGGGAAGGCATGAAGAAGGCCGCCCTGGATCCTGAAATGGTCGACAAACGGCGCATCCAGCACCACGATGAAAAGGTGTGCGCCATGTGCGGCAAGTTCTGCGCCGTCAAGATGCTCAAGGATACAAAAATCATATAAGCTCTCTCTGAGCTACGCCTTTTCAGCCCGGCAGCAGAGGGATCCCTCCTGCCGGGCTTTTTCTGTATGCCAGTCATATGTATTCTGATTTGTGAAAAATCCCGGGACTGCCCTGACAGCAGGAACATCACAGCCGGACACCACAGGTGTCCGCTGCGGGACGGAATCTGAAGCAGGATGCAGGCTGATATCCGGTCTGGCGAAATCGGATGATACTGCAGAGCAGGCCTGAATCCGATAACTGTCAGGAAAAGGCCGCAGATGAATGCGGGCAGATACGGGGAAGGACAGTTTCACCTGATGAAAATCAGGCAGCCGTCGTGAACCGGACGGTGCGCAAAGTGGTATGGGCGAAATGAACTCTGCCCGGAGAGCCCTCTTCTCTGCTGCACTGCAAGGAGCACTTTCTCAGGTATCCTATGTTCAGCTGGTTTTTGAAAAAAAAGGAAAACGACGGTCAGCCCTTTGCTGTGCCCGTGCTGATGGGAAAAGGACAGACTGCCGCCGAAGTTCATTCTCCCGTGAAGGGCACAGTCCGGATTCTGCTGATTCCGAAGCGCATCAGATCCTTCAGAATAAAACTGCGTGCAGAAGACCCCGTTTTCAGTCTGGAATACCCACTTACTTATCCACGGAGGGCGCTCTTCGACGATCTCAATACGCCGGGGGGGCGCCTGCGCGTCTTCCTCGAAAAATTTCTCGCTTCTGCCAGGGATACGGAAATCACGCTGCCGGAGACCATCTTTATCGGTGTTTCCGGTATGTCTCTGTTTGTGAAACGCACCGGAATCCCAGACGGAGGCCTCGCCGTGCGAGATATGTGCAGAGAAGGCAGGCTCACGGCTGAATTCACCCTGGCCGGCAGCAAAGCAAGACTCTTCGCCTCACAGTCCGGGGTGATCATTTATGACAGGGAATCAGTGAAGGCTGACAGTGCGAGGCTGCTGCGCAGCTACCTCCGCTGGCTCGCAGGCAGGCTGCTGCCCGCTTATGTCCTTTCCGACGCTTTCCCGGAAGAACTCAGGGACAGACTGAAAGGCGTGAGCGTCACAGACGCAGGCACCCGGCTCGGCAGCCTTTCGAAGAAAAACGGCAGCGCAGGCTACCGCATGCACCTCAGCTGGCGGACGATCCTCCTTCCCAGGAAGTTGCTCCGACACCTCGTCTGCCACGAATTCACACACAGCCTCGCCATGAATCATCAGCAGGAGTTCTACGCTAACCTTGCCCGGCTTTCTCTGGACTGGAAAATCCTTGAAAAAGAGCTGGACCGCGCCTGGCTTGCCCTCCCGCTGTGGTGCAGGGGAAAAACGCCTCCTGCAAAAAAAATTTCAAAAAGAGCTTGACGCCGTTAATAATATTGATTACTAATAAGCTCACGAAAGGCAATGAGTTCACAGAGAAAACAAACTGCTTAACCATACGAACTTCAGGAGGATCACTATGAAATCTCTCAAGGGCACCCAGACTGAAAAGAACATCCTCACCGCTTTCGCCGGTGAATCCCAGGCCCGCAACCGTTACGATTACTTCGCTGCCAAGGCCAAGAAAGACGGCTTTGTCCTGATCGCCGATATCTTCACTGAAACCGCCCTCCAGGAGAAGGAACACGCCAAGCGTCTGTTCAAGTTCCTCGAAGGCGGCGCCGTTGAAATCACCGCCGCTTATCCCGCCGGCGCCATCAAGAGCACCGCTGAGAACCTCGAAGCCGCCGCTTCCGGCGAGAATGAAGAGTGGTCCAGCATGTATCCCACTTTCGCCGACGTCGCTGAAAAGGAAGGTTTTCCGGAAATCGCCGCCGTCATGCGGAACATCGCCGTGGCTGAGAAGTTCCACGAAAAGCGCTATCTCGCTCTGCTCAAGATGGTGAAGGAAGGCACCATGTTCAAGCGTGAGCAGGAAACCGTGTGGCGCTGCCGCAACTGCGGCTGCCTCGTCCGCGGCAAGGAAGCCCCCGAAGTCTGCCCCGCCTGCCATCATCCTCAGGCCTACTTCGAGGAACTCAACTACGCTTTCTAATCCAGTCTTCTGAAAAAATCCGGCATAGCCCTCGCCCGACGGCGATGCCCGAAAGATTCTGACTATACCAGCCCGGGGGATCACATCCCCCGGGCTTTTTTGTCTCTTCCGTCCCGGAAGTCATCCTGCAGGAAGCTGTCCGATTCCACGTCTGAGAATGCAAAAATTTTTATAATATACTGAATTTATATATAAAAAAGTGACTCAATCTCCCTTTGAGAGAGCGCGTCTTTTTTGCTATGTGTACCGGCACCGTTACTTCAGAAATCCCGGAAGGGTTAAAAGAAAGCCCCCTAATCCCATCTCCCGGAGGGGAGAGCCATATATAAGGATAGAGTATGCCACATCTGTTTACCGGCCGCCGTCTTCTTATCCTGGCCGCGCTGGCTGCCGCTGCCTTCCTTGCCTACCATTTTATTCCCCATGGAGGCAGAGGCCCCAGACCTGAAATGACCTCTCCCGTGCGCACGGCGAAAGCCCTGGCGCAGGACGTTCCCCATTACCTGCAGGGCCTCGGCACGGTACAGCCCTACTCGGACGTTCTGGTCACGAGCCGAGTGGAAGGACATCTCATGGCCATCCACTTCACGGAAGGCCAGCGTGTCAGGGCCGGCGATCTTCTGGCCGAAATTGACCCACGGCCCTACAAGGCAGCCCTCTCGAAGGCGAAGGGCACGCTTGCCCAGGACAGCGCGGAACTCGCCAACGCCCGTACCGACAGGGACCGCTACGCCGGTCTCGTGAAAAAAGACTTCGTGGCCAGACAGACTTACGACACGCAGGCCGCAAAGGTGAGGCAGCTTGAAGGCACTGTGGCGGCGGACAAAGCCTCCGTGGAGTCCGCAGCCCTTGATCTTGCCTACAGCCGTATCACGGCTCCTGTCTCGGGGAAACTTGGCCTGAAAAATTACGATGTGGGCGCACTCATTACGGCCAACGACAGCACAGGGCTTGTGCGCATTACCGAAGTGACCCCCTGCTACGTGCTCTTCACGCTTCCCGAAAGAGACATCCCGCTTGTGACCAAAGCCCTGTATGAGGCAGGAACCGCCTCCGGAGGATCGGCCAAACTTCCTGTTGAGGCGTGGAGCCGCGATCAGAAGGAACGGCTTGCCGAGGGAAGCCTTCTGACTGTGGATAACCGCATCGACACCTCCACAGGAACGGTACGCCTCAAGGCTGTTTTTCCGAACGACTCTGAAACGCTCTACCCCAACGAATTCGTCAATGCCCGTCTGCGCGTCCGCGTTCTGAAGAACGCCGTCACAGTACCGCCGTCAGCTGTTCAGCTCGGATCCGACGGCTCCTTTGTCTTTGTGGTCGACGACAGCGGTACGGCACGCCGCCGCGAGGTGAAAACAGGACTCTCAACCGGCGCCATCACAGTCATTGAATCAGGGCTCAGCGCCGGAGAAACCATTGTGATGGACGGTGTCGACCGCCTGCGCGACGGTTCAAAGGTCCGCGTGGCCGCGACGGCCGAAACCGTGCGGCTCGCCGACAACAATTCGCCTCTTGCCACGGAGAGCGGGCCTGACGAAACCAAGGACAGCGCTGCCGCACAGAATGCGAAAAGCGCTGAACAGCCATCCGGGAAGGAAAAACCTTCTGAAAAACCGGTCAGGCCCTAGAGTCATGCGAAGGTGAGCACGTGAATATTTCCCGTCTCTTTATTCTGAGGCCCATAGCCACCTCCCTTCTCATGGCGGCCCTGTTCCTTTCCGGCGTTCTGGCCTACCACTATCTGCCCATCGCCGCCCTGCCCCAGATAGACTATCCCACCATCCAGGTGCAGACCTTCTATCCCGGCGCCTCTCCGGAAGTCATGTCCCAGGTGGTCACGGCTCCGCTTGAAAAACAGTTCGGCTCAATGCAGGGCCTCAAGCAGATGAGTTCTCTGTCAACAGCCGGATCTTCCGTCATCACGCTGCAGTTCGGCCTCACCACTGAGCTCGATGTTGCCGAGCAGGAGGTTCAGGCCAGCATCAATGCGGCGAATTCCCTTCTGCCCAGTGATCTGCCGAACCCGCCGGTTTACAACAAGGTCAACCCCGCGGATCCCCCCATCATGACGCTTGCGGTCACGAGCCGGACCCTGCCCATGACAAAACTCGAGGATCTGGCCGACACGCGGCTCGCCCAGAAAATCTCGCAGATTTCCGGCGTTGGCCTTGTGACGCTTTCCGGCGGCGAAAAGCCTGCCGTCCGCATTCAAATCAATCCCAAGGCCCTTGCCAGGGCAAATCTCACGCTGGCGGACGTCCGCACGGCCATTGCCAGTGCCAACGTCGACGCGTCCAAGGGCAGTCTTGACGGCCCCATGCGGGCCTCGACCATCGATGCCAACGATCAGATGGAGTCGGCCGAGGAGTACGCCCAGACCATCATAGGTTATTCCAATGGCGCGCCCATACGGCTCAAAGATGTCGGAGACGTGGTTCACGGCGCGGAAAACGCCCTGCTCGCGGCCTACACGGTGCACAGCGGCAGCGCGGATCAGCAAAAACTCAGGCAGGCCATCATCCTTTCCGTGCAGCGCCAGCCCGGAGCCAATGTAATCCAGGTCGCCAACGCCATAGCCAGTAAACTGCCGGCCCTCCAGGCCTCTTTGCCCGGGGCCGTTGACGTGGAGATCATCACAGACAGGACATCCACCATACGCGCCACTGTCGAGGACGTGGAATTCGAGCTGCTGCTCTCCATCGTCCTCGTCATCGTCATCATCTGGGTCTTCCTGCGCAACGCGAGGGCCACCATGATCCCCGCCATGGCCGTCCCCCTGTCCCTCATCGGCACGCTGGGCGTCATGTATCTCGCGGGCTTTTCCCTCAACAACCTCACGCTCATGGCCCTGGTCATCGCCGCGGGCTTCGTAGTCGACGACGCCATCGTCGTCATCGAGAATATCTCCCGCTATATAGAGCAGGGCATGAAACCCGTTCAGGCCGCCATCGTCGGTGCCGGCCAGATCGGATTCACCATCATCTCCCTGACTTTCTCCCTTGTGGCCGTGCTCATCCCCCTTCTTTTCATGGGTGATGTTTCCGGACGTCTTTTCAGGGAATTCGCGATCACGCTGGCCGTTACCATTCTCCTCTCCGCTGTCATCTCCCTGACTCTGACGCCCATGCTCTGCGCCGTTCTGCTCAGGGCCAGAAGGAGGAGTTCCGGGGCCGCGGTGCCGGAAGACAGCGCCAGTCAGACAAAGAAAACATTTTTCCCGAAGCTCCTCGGCTTTTATGACACCTGCCTGCAGGCTGTTTTCCGTCACCAGCGTCTCATGCTGGGCGTGGCTGTGGGCAGCCTCGTGGTAACCGGACTGCTCTTCATCATCGTGCCCAAAGGCTTCTTTCCCATTCAGGACACGGGCATCATTCAGGGCGTGGCTGAAGCACCCCAGCAGACATCCTTCTCCGCCATGGCAAAACGCCAGCAGCAGATCGCCGATCTCCTTCTGAGCGAACCCGCGGTGAAGAGCGTGGCCTTCTTTGTGGGAGTTGACGGACAGAACCCCGGCGTGGCCACCTCGCGCCTGACCATGGAGCTTGCTCCGCTTTCAGAACGCAGCGAACGCGCGCCTGATTTCTGCCGCAGGCTCATGAACCGCGCCGCAGCCGAAATTCCGGGCATGCGGCTCTATCTCAATCCCGTTCAGGATCTCACCATCGAGGATCGCACCTCCCGCACCATGTACCAGATCACCATGGAAGCGGTCTCCCAGTCCGAACTCGATACCTGGGAGGAAAAACTCAGGAAGGCCCTGTCCGCTCACAAAAACGTAGAGGCCGTAGCAAGCGATCACATGTCTCCCGGAACCATGCTCTACCTGAACGTTAACCGGGACACAGCAAGTCGTCTCGGCATCAGCATGGAGGACGTGGACAATGCCCTCTATGATGCTCTGGGCCAGCGCCTCATTTCTACCATCTTCACGCAGACCAACCAGTATAAGGTCGTCCTTGAAACCGCTCCCCAGTTCCGCCAGGGGCCTCTGGATATCGAGGCCGTATACGTGAAATCCTCTTCCGGAACGCCCGTTCCCCTGACCACCTTCACGACGGCAGAGGAGAGGCCTACACGTCTCAGCGTGAGCCGGCAGGGGCAGTTCCCCGCAGCGACGCTCTCCTTCAACGTGGCCAGAGACTCTCATCTCGGCTACGCCGTGGCTGACGCCCAGAAGGCTATAGCTGAAATCGGGGCTCCCGATTCCGTGCGCGTCACCTTTCAGGGCGCCCTGCAGGCCTTCCTCGGTTCCACCAATAACGAGCTCTGGCTCATCCTTGCCGCCATCGTCGTGGTCTATATCGTGCTGGGCGTCCTTTATGAAAGCTACGTGCATCCCGTGACAATTCTTTCGACGCTGCCTTCAGCCGGTATCGGTGCCCTTCTCGCCCTGCTCCTCTGCGATATGGATCTCGGCGTCATGGGCATTATCGGCATGCTGCTCCTCATCGGCATTGTCAAAAAAAACGCCATCATGATGGTCGACTTCGCACTGGAAGCAGAGCGGAAGGAAGGCAAAGACACTCTTTCAGCCATCCATGAAGCCTGCCTGCTCAGGCTGCGCCCCATCCTCATGACCACCATGTGCGCGCTGCTCAGCGCTCTGCCGCTCATGCTCGGCACCGGCATGGGCTCGGAACTCCGCCGTCCTCTGGGCGTCACCATGGTAGGCGGCCTGATTTTCAGCCAGCTCCTCACCCTCTTCACGACGCCGGTCGTCTACATCTGGTTTGACCGTTTCACAAAAAAGAAAAAGCAGCGCGGGAGCAGACCGGTTCCTGTACCCTCAGGCGCAAAGGCCGGCGGGAGCGCACAATGAGCCTTTCCGACAAGATACGGGCGATCCTGTCCGGCCTGCTCAGACCCTACCGGGGAGTGCCACCGCAGCTCCAGAACAAGGCCGCCCGGCAGGATAGTGCTGATCCCGATGAAGGGACTGATGGCGGAGAGGAAACGCTGATCAAATCCGTAAGGCCAAAACGCTTCGGTCCGGAAGTGCTTCCAGCCAATCCTTCTTCCATCTTCATCCGCAGACCCGTCGCCACGACTCTGCTGACCATAGCTCTGGCCCTGGCGGGAGCCGTGGCTTTCCGTCTCCTGCCCATCGCACCTCTGCCGGAAATGGATTTTCCGGTCATCTTTGTGAAGGCGAACCTGCCCGGCGCTGGTCCGGAGTCCATGGCCGCGACCGTGGCCACTCCTCTCGAACGTGCACTCGGACACATAGCCGGCGTCAACGAAATCACCTCCAGGAGTTCCCTCGGATCAGCGCAGGTGATCATGCAGTTCGAGGCCTCCCGCGACATCAATGGTGCAGCGCGTGACGTGCAGGCGGCCATCAATGCGGCCCGCTCCACGCTCCCGACCATGCCCTCCAACCCTACATACCGCAAGGTCAACCCGTCAGGAGCCCCCATCCTCATTCTTCGTCTCACATCGGACACTGTTCCCAATTATGAGATGTACGATGCCGCGGAATCCGTGCTCTCTCAGAAAATCAGTCAGATAGAAGGTGTTGGCGAAGTCAATATCGGTGGAGCGGAACTGCCGGCCATCCGCGTGGACGTTATACCCGATGCTCTCACGCGCGTCGGCCTGACCATGAGCGATGTCTCTTCCTGCATCAAATCGGCCAACTCATTCATTCCCCACGGTTTTGTCGGCAACCACCATCACTACTGGATCATCGGCAACAACGATCAGCTGAAAACACCAGAGGAATACGCAGACCTCATCCTGACATACAGGGACGGCGCCGTCGTCCGGCTCGGCGACGTCGCTAAGGTCTCGAAAGGTCCCCAGAGTACCCGGGCCATAGCCCTTGCTGACGGGAAACCCGCCATCCTTCTGATGGTCTTCAAATCCCCTGGCGCGAACGTGATCTCCACGGTTGACCGCGTCAAAGCCCTTATTCCCAGCATGAAGCAGTGGTTACCCGAGGATGTGCACCTCGATGTGGGTATGGACAAATCCATCACCATACGCGCCTCGCTCGGCGAAGTGGAAAAAAGCCTGCTCCTCTCCATGGCCCTGGTCATCCTCGTGGTCTTTCTCTTTCTCCGGAACACCCGGGCAACGTCCATCCCCGCGGTCGCGGCTCCGGTCTCACTTATCGGCACATTTGCCGTCATGTATGTCTGCGGCTACACGCTGGACAATCTTTCCCTCATGGCCCTCACCATAGCCACCGGTTTTGTGGTGGATGACGCCATCGTTGTCCTCGAAAACATCGTCCGCCGACTTGAACTCGGTGAAACACCGCTCCGCGCCTCCCTCAGGGGATCGCGTGAAGTCTGCTTCACCGTCGTTTCCATGTCTCTTTCTCTGGTGGCCATCTTCATCCCTATTCTCTGCATGCCGGGAACGCTCGGAAGCCTGTTCAGGGAATTCGCCGTTGTCCTCTCGGTGGCCGTGCTCATTTCCATGGCCGTATCCCTGACAACAACGCCCATGATGTGCGCGTCCCTGCTGAGGGGCAAGGCGGAAGTCTCTCTGGAACGCGAGACGCGTGCCTTTTCCGGAAAAACCGGCTTCATAGGCTTCATCGAGCGTCTTTTCGGCGGTATAGGCCTGCGCTGGGGACACATGCTCGACAGCCTCCGCGACGCCTACGTGAGAAGTCTCAACGTTGTCCTGCGCCACAGGAGACTGACCATGTTCGTCTTCGTGCTGGTTCTCGCCGGCAACGTCTGGCTCTACATCGTCATTCCCAAAGGATTCTTCCCGCAGCAGGACACAGGCATGATCATGGGCGGCATCCGCATGGATCAGAGCCTTTCCTTCCAGGCTTCGGAACGCAAGCTCAGACATATTCAGAGTATCATCCGGAATGATCCGGCTGTAAGCAAGGTTTCCTCGCATATGGCCGGAGGCCGCGGCAGCAGCGGCATTTTCATAACACTGAAGCCGCTTGGGGAACGCGGAGTGTCAGCCCAGCGGGTCATCGACCGGCTGAGGCCCAAGCTTCTCTCCGTCCCAGGCGCCCAGATCTTCCTCCAGCCGGATCAGGATCTGCGTATGGGAGGCCGTTCTTCGCGCAGTCAGTATCAGTATACGCTGCAGGGTGACAGCATCAGCGATCTGCGTGTCTGGGGGCAGAAGCTCAAGGATGCCCTTTCAAAAAACAGCGTCCTCACCGATGTGGACAGCGACCTCGAGGAACGGGGTCTTGAAACCATGCTCACCGCCAACCGGGATCTCATGTCACGGTACGGCGTGACCATGAAGGAATTTGATAACGCCCTCGGTCTTGCTTTCGGTGAAACCCAGGCCGACACCATCTACCATGCCAGGAACCAGTACAAGGTCGTCCTGGAATATGACTCACCCTGGCTGCAGGCACCCGAATCTCTGGAAAAGGTCCACCTGCCGGGACGGGACGGACTTGTGCCGCTGAAGAGCGTGGCGGATATTGGTCCGGGCTTCAGCGCGCTTTCGGTAAACCACCAGGGACAGTTCGCCGCAGTCACTATCTCCTTTAACCTCGCCAAAGGGCATTCCCTTTCCGAGGCACAGACCATCATCGAGGACACCTGCGCGTCCCTCGGAATTCCTGAAAATATATTTGGCAGCTTCCAGGGCAACGCCAAGCTCTTTGCTGATACCATCAAGACCGAGGCCATTCTCATCCTCGCGGCCATTATAACCCTGTATATCGTGCTTGGTGTGCTCTACGAAAGCCTCATCCATCCCCTGACAATTCTCTCCACTCTGCCCCCCGCGGGCGGCGGTGCTCTCATCGCTCTCATGCTCTGCGGCAAGGAATTCTCGGTCATAGCCCTGATAGGCGTGCTTCTGCTCTGCGGCCTCGTGAAGAAGAACGCCATTCTGGTCATCGACTTCGCGCTCACTGCGGAACGCATGGAACACAAAACCTCTCTGGAGGCCATTTCCGAAGCCTGCCGGCTCAGGTTCCGCCCCATCATGATGACGACCTTCGCGGCCATGTTCGGCGCTGTACCGCTGGCGCTCGGACAGGGAGACGGTGCTGAACTGCGCCAGCCCCTCGGCATCGCCATCGTGGGAGGCCTGGCCGTAAGCCAGCTGCTGACACTGTACACCACACCGGTCATCTTCCTCTGGCTTGACGGCATCAGCAAAAGGTTTTCGGGCGCTCTCCTGCGCCGCCGCTACGGTGCTCGCAGGGCAGGACTCATTCTCGCCTTCCGGGAAGGCATGAAGGCCTGATCAGCATTTCTCCAGGCAGCAGAAAGAGATGGCCGGCCGGAAGAAAAATCCGGTCTGCCCTCTCCGTGTCTGCTCAAGCCTCATATAATGATGCTTACTATTTCCGCAGGGAGACCCCTGACGTTTTCTGCTGATGCATACTCCGGCTGATGGCCCGCTCGAGACGCCAGCGCGCGAAAACCCCGTGATGGCCCAGAGGCTGAGTCCGGGCCGTCTTGGGCATAATCACAAAGAAGACGGAGCTGATGATCACCGCGCAGGAAACAATAATGCCCGGAGAAATCATCTCCCCGCCGATAAGCCATCCGAGAACGATGCCGATAACGGGATTGACATACTCATAGGACACTGCCACTGAGAGCGGCGCGTTCATGAGCAGCCACATATAAGCAGAGTAGGCGATGAGCGAACTGCCAATAGTCAGCCAGGAAAAGGCGATGATTACGGCTGGACGCAGATTTTCCCAGTGCATGCGCCCCTGCTCTCCAAGGATAAAACCGATAAAGAAACACTCGATTCCGCCGAACACCAGAAGAAGGCTCGTCTGCTCAAGAGGATGCATTTCCCTGGTCAGGGAATGCTTTTTCATGAGAAGCGAACCGGCGACCCATCCGATGTCGGCAAGAATAAGCGCGAGGCACCCGAGCAGGGGATACTCCCCCGTATCCCCTCCGCGCTGGAGCCAGCCGAGAGCAATAATGCCGCAGGTTCCGGTGAAAAGCCCGAAAATCTGCAGCCCCGCAGGCCTGGGCTCGCCAGCGAAAAAATACCCGGCAGCTATCATGAGGATGGGTGTTGCGCTGCTCAGAACAGCTGCCACTGATGACGGGATCTGGGTCTGTCCGAGACCGACAAAACCAGAGGCCACAGCCACCATGGGGAGTCCCTGAAAAATCAGTATATTTAAAGCCCTGCGGGTGGGACGCGTCCAGTGGCCGAGCAGCATGAGGAGAGCCATAAGCAGGACACCTCCGCCCAGGGAACGCCCGCCAGCGGCAAAAAATGGCCCCACGACTTCGAGTGTCAGCTTGTAGCCGATAAAGGTGGATCCCCAGGTGATGTACACCAGGAAAAGCATAAAGAAGATATGCAGGGCTGAAGGTGTTTTTTCTTGCATTGCCATGCGTCTCCTCCCCCGGGAACATACCTGAACTGCCCCGTCCGGGGAATGGCAGACAGCCTCCTGTACCGGGTCTGGCACAGGCAGGAGCTCTTTTGCCACACGAGATGCTTCTGTCAAGGTAATTCAGGCTCATCCTTTCCCTCATGCGGGCATGTGTCTGAAATCCCTTTTCTTGTCCACAAGCGAAAAATAGCTTATGATAAAAATTACTAAACTTCAGAATGACCGGGCATTATCTGAAAGATGTTTTTCTTTTCACTATCACCCTGTCCCTGACAGGCGAAAAATCGTCCTGCCCTGGTTCACCAATCGAATCTTATGGCGGAGGCCCTTCATGAGTGATTCAAAACAAGTCGATAAGGGGTTGGACAAGTTCCTCTCCTTTATGAGCCGCAAGGGCCTTAACATCACAGCGCAGAGAAAACTCATAGCCCGTGCCTTCTTTGAATTCCCCGGACACCATACTCTTGAGGAATTCTATCAGCATGTTCAGACCCTGGATAAGAGCATCGGCCAGACCACGGTGTACAGAACCGTCAAACTCCTCTGTGACGCAGGACTTGCCAGAGAACTGCATTTTACCGATTCGGCCAAGTTTTACGAAAACCTGGTCGATGGCGCCCACCATGATCACCTCATGTGCGTGAAGTGCGGAAGGATCATCGAAATTTATGACAGCCGCATCGAGGAACTGCAGAAGGAAATAGCGAAGAAGAACAACTTCACGCTTCTGGGTCACTATCACGTGATGTACGGACTGTGCGAGGACTGCCGCAAGGCCAGGGATGCGGGAGACAGCCAGCAGCCAAACCTTCCTCCGGAAGCGTACAGATAACTTTCATGCAGAAGAGGGAGAGGCCCGAAAGCCCCTCCCTCTTTCCGTACCAATATATTACTCGGACTCCCCGTCAGCGTCATCTGCGGGGAACTCGCATTTTCTGTACCTCTTCAGTATGGCCAGAGCCTCATCCCTGGTCGGAACCTTCCCCCGGCATTTCTCGTTCTGGAGGCGGTTTTCTGGGCAGTACCCGAGCTGCACACAGCTGGGACCCGATCCGCGGAAAAGATCCGGAGCGGCCTTCACGCAGAGTTTACGCATCTTGTTGGCCAGATCGCGTATCTCATCCTGGGCGTTGAGGCAGCAGCGTATGGAAAACCAGTCCCTGAGGGCGTGGGCATTCATGCCGATGATGGCCTTGAACTCCGTGGCCTGGGGCTTGAGGTATCTGAGATCCTGCTCCGGCAGGTGCGCATCCAGGCCAGCCTCATACCACTGGCGCGAAAGGTCTGCGAGATCCCGTCCTGAAAGTTTTACCTTCCCGTTATTGGGAAGCGTGACCTCTGCCGTAAAATCGGCCACGCTCCGGGGATAAACCACGGAAAAAACGCGTTTTCCTCCGAGTTCCGCGCGGCCCGACTTAATAAGGTAGGAAGCCATGCGCTTTCGGACGAGCTGAACCTCTGTGACCCGCGAATAGCCCTCCACGCCGAACAGGAAATAATCGAATTCCAGCGCCGCACCGTGGCCGCTGTTCAGAATATTGTCCACAATCCTTTTTGAGTAGGGGGACGCGATAATCTCGTCCAGACTGCGCTCGGAGCGTACGAACCGGGCCGCAATATCCGTGTAGATGCGGCCGCCGCCGGCCAGAAGAACGACCCGGCCATGACCTGTAAACTGTTCTTTCAGCATGCAAAATCCTCTCTGACGCTGAATGTATACGGGCTTGTGGCTGCGAATGCAAACATGAAAAAAAGATACTAAGCCATCAGAAAAGCGGAAAATCCGTGTTTTCTGTCAAGATTTTTCTAGATTTTTTCTGAACAATTTTTCATCAGAAAGGGCTGCCAGAAAGCAGGCTGCGGCGGTGATAAAACATCTTCGTACAAATTTTTTAGGCCCGCGGGCCCTTCCCAAAAAATATTGAGGGTTCCAACAGAATTAATTTTCAGCTAATTAGTCGAAATCATGAGATAAGTTTAAATAAAATTTTTTGTACGGGGCCTAAAGGGT
>OLQB01001852.1_pt1 | contig 14546 bp, 9 predicted proteins | sample 1672681 | NCBI WGS metagenome assembly OLQB01 (sample SAMEA3136713, study PRJEB25190) | human gut metagenome | reverse complement strand
TGCGAAATAATTCCCGCCTATATTATATATGAAAAAGAAGCCCGCTTAACCAATCAAGCGGGCTTCTCTTTTTTTATAAATTACAGAAGAAGGATACGAAAACAGGAACACTCATATCAATCAGTATTCCGTGGAATATGGCTAAGGGAATCATGTCTTTTCCCGAATAGCGTGTGATGGATGGCAGCAATACATCCATCGAGTTCACTCCGGCAGCCGAGATAGGGGCCAGCTGTCCAAAGTATTTCCGTATGAGCGGAGCGCCGAGTAAGGCCATCATTTCCCGGAAAATATTGGCCAGTAATGCAATGGTTCCCAATTCGGTGGCCAGTTGTAACCCGATAGACGGTTCCTTGAACTGTGTGATCAGGATGGAGGAAAGCGAATAATAGGCAAAGCCGCTACCCACCGCCATACAGTCGAATACACTCCATTGGCTTAATAGCAGACTGGCAAGTGCCGAGAAAAGCAAGGTTCCCGCAATGGTAGCCATCGGTACCAGGAGCATTTTCAGCCGTAAGCTTTTAATCAGTTCTTTCAATTTCTTATTGCTGCCTATGCTGATTCCTACTTGGAGCATCAGTGCATAAAGCACATACATGGAAACAGAGTGCATGTCATACTGGAAATTATTGACAGCTCCAATCATACATCCTGCACAAAAAAATGCGACAACAACCAAACTGCCTTTCATTGTTTGCCTCCTTTCTTAAAAAACAGATGAAATACCAGGAAGGAAGCTAGCATACTGCCCAAAATGCTTAATGTAGCCAATATAGCCGCCTGCCATCCGAATCTGCCTAAATTGTTAATGATTAAGCTGTTGGAGCCGATAGAGATTCCCAAAACAAACAGCAGCAGGAAGATAGTGAGTGATGTACTCTTTTCTATTTTCTGTAAAAACTGCAAGTTGCGCAATACATATCCTATACCGATACCAACAAACATGATAGATATAATAGTAAACATAGCAATCATTTTTTTAGTAAAACATATACAACTCGATGCTCTCACCGAATGAGAACCATCATGCAATATATCTTTCATCGGGCACGTGTGTGGGTAGGATGAAAGTTTGGTAATAAATTACGTGTGAGTGGAAATCTAAACAAATCCGCTGAACCAATGTACATGCACAATGAAGTGATTACACAGGGGGGTATTTCCCGATGTAAGGTGATGTATGCTGTATGTAGTTTGTAATTGGTTCATATCATTGATTCATTTGCGGTGCAAAGATAAGTCTTTTGTGCATATTTTCAAAATAAATATTCATAAATCTTCTTCTGTTACCTTTGGACGGATATAGCGTGTGTTTTAACATAGGATCATTTATTGGGAATTTATCTCCGAATTCTGACGATAAAAAATATTCATTAATTGCAGGGGATAAGAACTTTATCTTTTCTGGAGAATTATACTTTTTTCTTGAATTGAATGTGCTGTGTAAGTGCTTGTGTACTAGTTGTTTATATTTGTTTGAGATAAAAATGAAGATAATGTCATAATTGGTGGCAATTATCTATACACCCTATTGATATTTTTTGTTTCTTTGTAATCTATTTATATACTAACACACCAAAGGAATGGATTACACCGAACAGTTTATCCGGCTGAATTGCAGCTTGATGTCGGATTACAAAATGATGAAGCTGAATGCCGAAATGAAATGCATGGGAATAGGATTATATATTCAAATGATATTGTTCCTGCGAAGGCAACAGGAATACAAACACGATTTTAACGAGCTGGATTTGTTGGCTGGACAATGGGGGGCTACAGTGGAAAATTTGCAGCATCTCATTAAAGACTTTAACTTGTTCGTCATAACGGAGGACGGATATTTCCGATGCCTGTATCTGGATGAGGTGATGGGTTATCAGAATAAGCTTTCGGAGCAACGTGCAGCCGCCGGTAGCAAAGGCGGAAGAAGCAGCAAGAAAAAGACTGCGCAAATAGCTGAAAAAGTAATCACTTCTACTGTGCTGGTGGCAGCAGATAAAGAAGCGGATGACGAAGCAAACAATGAGGAAAACGGTGCAAAATGCATGAAAAATACGATTGAAAAAAGTGATGATGAAAATGTAACCGAAAACACACTGCAATGTATTGATAATGAGTATGTTAATTGGAGTTTGCAAGCAAGCTTTAAGCAAAACTTTATAAGAGAAGAAAAGAATAGAGAAGAGAAGAAAAAGAAAGATGATGTTAACATCATACAAAGAAACATCGGCATCGGCAACAACATGTTTTTTTGCTATGAAAAAAATGTCAGGGTAACACCTCGACAGAAATGCTATATCAATGAGATTTTCCCTATCCGGGTTCGGGTGGATACACCACGCACGATTCCGGATTTGGAAGAAAGAGGAGTTGGACCGCCCATGGATAAATGCATATCGTATCTTTGTTGAATGCTATTTGCCCCCAGGCACGCGCCGTTAATCACGGAAGATATGGATCTTTCACGTGTAAGATGCTATATCTTACAGCTGTAAGATTATAAATCTTTCACCTTCATCGTCTGGACATTGCGAAAGAGTTCAGCCGGTCTGTGCGTGGTGGAATATAACCGTCTGCCGCTTGTTTTCACGAATACCGTCTGGGGTATCTCAAGAAGATGCTCAGCAGGGCAAATATCCCGATGGCTACCGGATAGTACAAGTATTCGATAATGCTCAAAGGAGACAGGGAAGCCAGTTTGGCAGCAATCAGCATTTGTGCTCCGTAAGGGATGATTCCCTGGATGACACACGAGAAAGTATCCAGGATACTTGCACTCTTGCGTTTGTCCACCCTGTAACGGGTAGCGATGTCGTTGGCCAATGGTCCCACTGTGATGATGGCTATCGTATTGTTGGCTGTACAGAAATTGGCGATGCTCACCAAAGCTGCGATGCAAAGTTCGGCTCCGCGTTTGCTGTTGACATGTTTGGTCAGTTTTTGGATGATATAGTCCACTCCGCCATTAAAACGGATCAGTTCCAGCATACCGCCTGCCATCAAGGTGATGATGATGAGCTCACCCATCCCGGTGATCCCTGTGCCCATGGAGCCGAGCCAGTCGAACAGGCCGATGCTCCCCGTGAACAGGCCGATCACTCCCGTTGTGGCGATGCCCAGTATCAGTACGAGTGCTACATTCATCCCTGCTATGGCGGTTCCCAGCACAACCAGATAGGGGAGGACTTTGATCCATTCCACCGACTGGATGTCATGGGTGGTCATCACGTCCATTCCCCTGAAGATGTAGTAGCCGAAAACCATCAGGGCGGCCGGAAGGGCTATCATGAAGTTCACCCGGAACTTGTCACGCATGGCGCATCCTTGGGTGCGGGTGGCGGCGATAGTAGTATCCGAAATGAACGAAAGGTTGTCGCCGAAGAAGGCTCCTCCCACCACGATACCCGCCATGAAGGCCAGGTTCATATCGGTTTTATCCGCAATGCCTGCTACCACGGGGACTAATGCCACGATGGTTCCTACCGAGGTTCCGATGGAGAGCGAGATGAAACAGGCGGCCAGGAAGATGCCTGCCAGCAGCAGATGGTCTGGTAGAAGAAGAAGCGTAAGATTCACGGTTGCATCAATGGCCCCGATATCTTTGGCGCTTTGGGCGAATGCGCCTGCCAGGATGAAAATCCAGATCATCAGCATGATATTCTTGTTGGCTGCGCCGATGGAATATTGCAGCATGCGCTCGTTCAGGCTCAGTCCTTTGGTGATGCATACTGCATAAACCGAAGATGCCATGAAAGCAACCGTGATGGGGATTTTATAAAAATCATCTACGATGATAGATGTCACCAGATACAGGCATAGAAATACCAGTAATGGACTGAGTGCCCATAAGCTGGGTTTATTTGTTATTGGGGTTAATTTTTCACCGTTCATGAATTTGTATTTTATAAAATGAGGTGCAAAGTTACAAAAAGACTTGTTTTATAACAATATATGCGAGAAAAAGGTCACAGCCCCACCTTCGTAATAAGAAAGGCAGGGCTGTAAGGGTATTGGGAAAGTTGAGTATAAGATTGGATTATAGTGTCACGCCTGTCTTGAAGATAGCGATTTCACGATAATTCTTCTTCTCATTATTTACCGGTTCTCCGCTGGCAACCCGGATGATATAGTCTATAAAACGCTCGCAAGTCTTTTCCATCGGTTCGTTTTCTACGATGACTCCGGCATTGAAATCAATCCATCCCGGTTTGTTTTTAGCCAGAGTGGAGTTGGTGGAGATCTTCATGGTGGGAACAAACGTACCGAACGGAGTACCGCGGCCGGTAGTGAAGAGCACCATGTGACAACCGCAAGAGGCGAGGGCGGTAGCCGCTACCAAATCATTACCCGGTGCGGAAAGCAAGTTCAAACCTTTCACTTTCAGGCGGTCACCATAGCCCATAACGCCGTCAACGTATGCCTTGCCGCATTTCTGGGTACATCCCAGCGCTTTGTCTTCCAAGGTGGAGATACCACCTGCCTTGTTGCCTGGTGACGGATTTTCGCCCACAGGTTCGCCGTGTGACAGGAAATATTCCTTAAAATCATTAATCAGATGTACGGTCTGTTCGAACAACTCCTTAGTGCGGCAGCGGTTCATCAGGATCGTTTCCGCACCAAACATTTCGGGAACCTCTGTCAGTACCGAAGTACCACCTTGAGCAATCAGGAAGTCAGAGAACATGCCCAGCAACGGATTGGCGGTGATCCCTGAGAAACCGTCCGAACCACCGCATTTCAAACCTACACGTAATTCAGACAGAGGAACGTCCTCGCGTACATCGGCTTTGGCCTTGGCATACAGCTCACGCAGAATCTTCATGCCTTCTTCAAATTCATCCCCCACTTTTTGAGTTACCATAAATTTCACGCGGTCTGTGTCATAATCACCCAAAAACTCGCGGAAAACATCCGGCTGGTTGTTCTCGCAACCCAGACTGACAATCAGTACGGCTCCTGCATTGGGATGCAGAATCATGTCGCGGAGAATTTTCTTGGTATTCTCGTGGTCATCGCCCAGCTGTGAACAGCCATAGTTGTGAGGGAATGCCACGATAGCGTCCACACCTTCGCAGTTGGTTTCGCGGCGTAACGCTTCGGCCAGTTGGCCGATGATGCCATTTACACAACCCACGGTAGGGATAATCCATACCTCGTTACGGATCCCCACATCACCGTTCTTGCGGCGGTATCCTTTGAACGTCAAGTCTTTCTTCGGGATATTGAGGTCTACGCTGACCGGATTGTAGGTATAATCCAACAGACCGGCAAGATTAGTCTTTATCTGATTTTCGTTAATCCAGTGTCCTTGTTCCACGGCGGTCAGGGCATGGCCGATGGGGTAGCCATACTTGATGATGTTCTCGCCCTGGGCGAAATCTTTCAGTGTCACCTTATGGCCGGCGGGCACGTCTTCTTTCAAAGTGATGACATGACCATCTACCGTGATGGTTTCGCCTGCTTTTAAATCCGAGATAGCCACCACTACGTTATCAGCCGGATTAATTTTCAAATACTTTGTTTCCATTTCTATTTTTAGTTATTAGATTTACTTTTTATGTGCGTCCAGATAGAAATCCACATTCTCCACCGCAAGCAGGGTGATAGGCATATAGTTACATTGCTTCACCTCTTTTTTGAATATCAGGTGATTGCACAGGCTCTCTACGCCGCTGTATCCTTGTGCGGTAGGTTGCTGCGCGATCAGGAAATCTACAGCACCCTCTTTCAGACAAGAGACGTTCCGGCGTAACAAATCGTACCCAATCAGTTTGAAATTTTTCATGTTGTGCCCGATGAGATATTCTCCTATAATGTACACTTTCGAGTTGAAAGTGATGCCGCACGTAATCTGTGGGTTCTCCTGGAAGAAGCGGTTCATCAGTGCCTCGTCCTCGTCCGGGCGCTTGGCATAGAGATTCAGTTCCACTATCTTGCAGTCGGGAAAATGCTCCTGCATATATTTTCTGAATCCTTTTTCACGGTTTTCCTGCTGGTTCGATCCCAGGCGTCCTTCGTTGATTTGTCTGAAGATAACAATTTCCTTGGGACATTCTCCCAGCATCATGGCCATGCGGGCGGCAAAGTATCCGCTTTGATCGGATTTCTGCCCGAAGAATGCCAGTGGGTTCAGACTGTCCACATTGGAGTCTATAAATATATAAGGTATTTCCCGTTCTTGTAATTTGTTGGTAAATCTGGCCGTCATTTCAGGAATAGTGGGGGCAAGCAATACGCCGTCCGGCTCTTTTCTCAGTATGTCCTCACCGGCGTTGATGAAGGAGGAATATTCATATTGGTCATAGTACACCACGGACAGGGTGATGTGGAAATCAGAAAAAGTCTCTACGGCTCTTTTCATCCCCATCTCCACATCGGTCCAGTAATCGCCTTCCTTGTGCTGTGGCAGCAGGCAGACGAACAGATACTTTTTGTTGGACGCCAAAGCGCTGGCATACATATTGGGCTGATAGTCCAGTTGCTTCAATATTTCTTCCACCCGTTTCCGGCTGGCTTCGGATACTCCTGTGCGGCCATGCAATACACGGTCCACTGTGCCGACTGATACATCTGCCAGGCGGGCGATATCCTTAATTCTGATTCTTTCGGGCAGTTTATTCATACCTTATTATATATATTGTGCTCGTACACACTAATAATTTATTTTTTTTCGACACAAATATATAACAATTTTTGGTTTTAAAAAAATAAATAGTACCTTTGTGCACGCACACGGATGAATTATTTGAGTGCTCCGTTGAGTACAAGGTTATGATGTGATTCGTCTATAAGTGTGTAAACCAGTAATTTAATTGGATTAGAAGTTAAACGAATAAATATATAACAATTTAAAATCACGAAATTATGGGAAAAGTAGTAACCTTAGGTGAAATTATGTTGAGATTGTCAACTCCGGGAAACACACGTTTTGTACAGTCGGATTCATTTGATGTTGTTTATGGCGGTGGTGAAGCGAACGTAGCGGTGAGCTGCGCGAACTACGGTCACGAAGCTTATTTCGTAACCAAATTGCCGAAACACGAAATAGGACAGTCTGCTGTGAATGCATTGCGTAAATATGGTGTGAAGACCGATTTCATCTGTCGTGGTGGCGACCGCGTAGGTATCTATTATCTGGAAACAGGAGCTTCCATGCGTCCTAGCAAAGTAATTTATGACCGTGCCCACTCGGCTATCGCCGAAGCCGATCCTTGCGATTTCGACTTTGACGCTATCATGGAAGGTGCGGACTGGTTCCACTGGTCGGGTATCACTCCGGCTATTTCTGACAAGGCTGCCGAACTGACCAAACTGGCTTGTGAAGCTGCAAAACGTCATGGCGTTACGGTATCTGTAGACTTGAATTTCCGCAAGAAACTGTGGACAAAAGAAAAAGCACAGTCTATCATGAAACCGTTGATGCAGTATGTAGATGTATGTATAGGTAACGAAGAAGATGCTGAACTTTGTCTGGGATTCAAACCGGAAGCGAATGTGGAAGCCGGTGAAACCAATGCGGAAGGTTACAAAGGAATCTTTAAGGCTATGGCAAAGGAATTCGGCTTTAAATATGTAGTGTCTACCTTGCGTGAATCATTCTCGGCTACTCATAACGGTTGGAAGGCTATGATTTACAACGGAGAAGAATTTTATGAATCAAAACGCTATGACATCAACCCGATTATTGACCGTGTAGGTGGTGGCGACTCATTCTCCGGAGGTATCATTCATGGTCTGCTGACTAAACCGAATCAAGGTGCCGCCCTTGAATTCGCTGTTGCCGCTTCTGCTTTGAAGCATACTATCAACGGTGACTTCAATTTGGTATCTGTAGACGAAGTGGAAGCATTGGCCGGTGGCGATGCCAGCGGACGTGTACAACGCTAAATTTGTTTTTTATAAGGAACATGAATGACGCAAATAACGCAAATTTTTGATACATGTTTTATTTGTATCATTTGTGTTCCAATCTTTCATTTAAACTAAAATATGAAATTATGGCTCGTTTTGATAAAATAGCAGTGTTGAACAAGATTGGTTCAACCGGAATGGTTCCTGTGTTCTACCATAAAGATGCAGAAGTGGCAAAGAAAGTGGTGAAAGCTTGTTATGATGGCGGAGTTCGTGCATTTGAATTTACAAACCGTGGTGACTTTGCTCATGAAGTATTCGCGGAAGTTGTGAAATACGCGGCAAAGGAATGTCCTGAAATGGCTATGGGAGTAGGTTCTATCGTTGATCCTGCTACTGCTGCTCTTTACTTGCAGCTAGGCGCTTGCTTTGTGGTAGGTCCGTTGTTTAATCCAGAAATCGCTAAAGTGTGCAACCGTCGTTTGGTGGCTTATACTCCGGGATGCGGAAGTGTGTCCGAGGTAGGTTTCGCTCAAGAAGTAGGTTGCGATCTTTGCAAAATATTCCCGGGTGATGTATTGGGAGCAAAATTGGTTAAAGGTTTGCTGGCTCCGATGCCTTGGTCTAAACTGATGGTGACCGGTGGTGTGGAACCGACTCAGGAAAATCTGACTTCTTGGATTAAGGCAGGTGTGTTCTGTGTAGGTATGGGTTCTAAATTGTTCCCTGGCGACAAGGTAGCTGCAGAAGACTGGGCGTATGTAACTGCAAAATGTAAAGAGGCATTAGGCTACATTGCAGAAGCCCGCGCAAATAAATAAGAAAAAGATCAGCTCATGCCCGCAAGGGGTTAGTGAATTAGGGCGTGAGTATCATTTTGTTTAAAGGTGTATATAAAATGGGTAAGGGCCATCGCGAAGTGTATTCGCGGTGGCTTTTCACTTTCCGGCGTGTGCTTGAAGCGGGATGGTGGTAAAAATATTCTTGTAAAGATTGGTAGATAGAATAAAAATGTGTTCTTTTGTACCGTTTCTTAAGAAATAAAATGAAGCGTTTAATCTAAAACACACAAAAATGAAAAAAGCATTATTAAAGGTGACCGTCATGTTGTTATGTTTGGCGGGGGTAACTCCTGTAATGGCCCAGTTTAATTTGAAGAAGGCAGTGGGGGGAGCCGTAAAGGCTGCAAAGGCGGTGACTTTGACCGATGAGCAGATGACAGAGTATGTAAAGGAGTACATTGACTGGATGGATAAGCATAATCAGGTTTGTGCAGACGATGATCCGTATACTGTCCGTTTGAAAAAACTGACTGAAGGGTTGACCGAAGTGGAAGGGATGCCGCTGAATTTCAAAGTATATTATGTGATTGATGTAAACGCGTTTGCTTGTGCCGACGGCAGCGTGCGTGTGTTTTCTTCACTGATGGATATCATGACAGATGAAGAGTTGTTGGGAGTAATAGGCCATGAGGTAGGTCATGTGGCACACAAAGACTCAAAGAACGGTTTCCGTACCGCATTGCTGACATCGGCATTGAAAGATGGTATTTCATCACAAGGAGGAAAAGCGGCTGCCCTGACAGATTCCCAGTTGGGTGACTTGGGAGAGGCATTGGTTAATGCTACTTATTCACAAAAACAGGAACGCGCCGCCGATGATTATGGTTACGAGTTTCTGAAGAAAGCAGGTAAGAATCCTTGGGCGATGGCATTATCATTCCAGAAATTGAAAAAATTGCAAGAAGAGGCAGGAGCACAGAAAAGCAGCAAGCTGAATCAGTTGTTCTCTACTCATCCCGATCTTGACGCACGTATCCAGCGTATGGAGGAACGTGCTACAAGCGAAGGTATTGAGAAACCTGCAAACACGATGGAGGAAACAGCGAAATAAATGGTTTCCGGCAATGTAGGTTATACACATAATAGAGGGTGTCCGTTTCAATGGTGGACACCCTCTTCTTTTTTGGGAGATTTTTTTGCATGACCTTATCTTGCCTCCCGGCGGGATAAAATCTGAATTTATTATGAGAGAAATCCTTATTGGGAGAAAATCAAAGTCCAAAGTTCAGGTTAAAAGAATCAAGTGTTCTTTTTCGTCTAGATTATAGAAGGAAATCTCTTGGTACAAAGATACGCTTATTTTAATGGTTGCCGAATTCCCTGTAGGGTTATATCATAGCTAGATTTCCTAAAATGATGGCAAAAATTCCTTTTTTCTTTCTGATACTTTGCCTTCTCTTTACATTGTGCTATATGCTATGTGTTGTAAATCAGAAGGTTAATAGTGTATATTGTTTCTAGACTATGCAAAAATAGGGTGGCTTAATATAAGTGAAAATCACTATCTTTGTATAAACCAGCAGAAAGAAATGCACAAAACAGTTTAGCCATGATGAATTACGCATACGATACATCTTTGCAGGAAACGATGATACTGACTGAAGCGTTTCACACAGACAGGGTCATCTGTGACAATGGTAGTCTGTATAAGTTTATATGGGTCCAGGAAGGCAAACTGACATTGATAGTAGACCATGTGGAAATAGAGATGGAGCAGGATGAAATCATCTCTGTGAGTAATCTTCACCGCACGGAGTTCAAGAATGTATCGGGCAGGTATCTTGCTCTTCTTTTCAACGAGAATTTTTACGGCATTTACAAGCATGAGAAAGAAGTGTCGTGCAGCGGAGTGCTGTTTAGCGGAACTTCCGGCATAGTGCATCTGCGGCTCCCGATAACCGACTCCGAACTGTTGCACGAGGTGGTGGACAGAATGGTTACCGAATACATCCTGCGGGATAACCTGCAGGGAGAAATGCTCCGCCTGCTGTTGAAACGTTTCATCATTCTGTGTACCCGGCTGGCCCGTAAGCAGTTGTCCGGTTTTCCGGTTAATGAAAAAGGTTTTGACATCATCCAGCGTTATTATGTGTTGGTGGACAATCATTTCAAGGAGAAAAAGCAGGTACAGGCATATGCTGCTTTGTTGCATCGTTCTCCCAAGACGCTTTCCAATTTATTTGCCGCCTACGGTATGCCTTCCCCTTTGAAGATTATACAAGAACGAGTGGTGACCGAAGCGAAACGGCTGTTGCTGCATACCTCGCATAGCATCAAAGAAATATCGGTGATTTTGGGCTTTGAAAGTGTGGGTACTTTCAGCCGCTTCTTTAAGAATATGACGGGGGAAAATACCTCGGCATACCGGAAAAGACTGCAATAACAAGAACCGGTCCTTGTTGCTGTTGATTTTGATAAGAACAGGGGCTTTTCCCATGCCTTATGCAGTTATTCTGAAACAGTATCCGTTATCTGATTAAAAAAACAAGCATCAAAACTTTCTATCTATCTAATTTTCTTGTAAATTTGCACCTTAATTTTTGGAAGGTATTGCCTTTTAGTTAGAGAATACAAGAAAACGATATAAAATTATGAGTAAGAAATTTGCTGAACACTCGCAACTCAACCTATCACAGGTCAATAAAGATGTGCTGAAGAAGTGGGATGAAAACGATGTTTTCGCCAAGAGTATGACAGAACGTGAAGGATGTCCTTCTTTCGTGTTTTACGAAGGACCTCCCTCGGCTAATGGTATGCCGGGTATTCACCACGTGATGGCACGTACCATTAAAGATACTTTCTGCCGCTATAAAACCATGAAAGGGTTCCAGGTAAAACGCAAGGCCGGATGGGATACTCACGGACTGCCTGTGGAACTGGGTGTGGAAAAAGCATTGCATATCACCAAGGAGGATATCGGAAAGACCATTTCTGTTGCCGAGTACAACGCGGCTTGCCGTAAGGACGTGATGAAGTTTACCAAAGAGTGGACAGACCTTACTCATAAGATGGGTTACTGGGTGGACTTGGAGAATCCATACATCACTTATGACAACCGCTATATTGAAACGTTGTGGTGGCTTTTGAAGCAGCTTTATAACAAAGGTCTGTTATATAAAGGCTACACCATCCAGCCTTACTCTCCGGCTGCCGGAACAGGATTGAGTTCGCACGAGTTGAACCAGCCGGGCTGTTACCGTGATGTGAAAGACACCACTGTGGTAGGACAGTTCAAGATGAAGAATCCGAAACCCGAGATGGCGGAATGGGGAACTCCTTATTTTCTGGCGTGGACAACTACTCCGTGGACATTGCCTTCGAATACGGCATTGTGCGTAGGACCGAAAATAGACTATGTGGCCGTGCAGACTTACAACGGATATACCGGAGAAAAGATGACTGTAGTATTGGCAAAAGCCTTGCTCTATACTCACTTTAACAAGAAAGCGGAAGAACTTGCCTTGGAAGACTATAAGCCGGGTGACAAACTGATTCCGTTCAAAGTAGTGGGTGAATATAAAGGACCGGATCTGGTAGGCATGGAATACGAACAGCTTATTCCTTGGGTGAAACCGGTGACGGTAGATGAAAACGGAAAATGGCAAGAAGCGGCCGGTCAGGCATTCCGTGTCATTCTCGGTGACTATGTAACTACCGAAGATGGTACGGGTATCGTACATATCGCTCCGACATTCGGTGCGGACGATGCTTTTGTAGCACGTGCGGCAGGTATTCCTTCTCTGTTCATGATAAACAAGAAGGGGGAAACCCGTCCTATGGTGGATCTGACTGGTAAATTCTATCTGTTGGACGAACTGGACGAGACTTTCGTAAAGGAATGTGTGGACGTAGAGAAATATAAGGAATATCAGGGTCGGTGGGTGAAGAATGCTTACGATCCTCAGTTTACTGTAGATGGCAAGTACGATGAAAAAGCTGCTGCCGCCGCCGAATCACTCGATATCTATATCTGTATGATGATGAAAGCCGGCAACAAGGCGTTCAAGATAGAAAAGCATGTACACAATTATCCGCACTGCTGGCGTACTGACAAACCGGTGCTCTACTATCCGCTGGACAGTTGGTTCATCCGATCTACCGCAGCCAAAGAGCGCATGATGGAACTGAACAAGACTATCAACTGGAAACCGGAATCTACCGGGACAGGCCGTTTCGGCAAGTGGTTGGAAAACTTGAATGACTGGAATTTGAGCCGTTCTCGTTATTGGGGGACTCCGCTGCCTATCTGGCGCAGTGAAGAAGGAGAGGAGCTTTGTATCGGTTCCGTAGAGGAATTGTATAATGAAATAGAAAAATCAATAGCTGCCGGATTTATGACCGCCAATCCTTATAAGGAAAAAGGTTTTGTTCCGGGCGAATATAACGGGGAGAACTATGATAAGATAGACCTTCACCGTCCGTATGTGGATGATATCATCTTGGTGTCTGAAAGCGGCAAGCCGATGAAACGTGAGGCCGACTTGATTGATGTGTGGTTCGACTCCGGTGCGATGCCTTACGCGCAGTTGCACTATCCGTTCGAAAATAAGGAAATTGTGGACAACCGTACTTATTATCCTGCGGATTTCATTGCAGAAGGGGAGGATCAGACCCGTGGCTGGTTCTTTACGCTACATGCTATCGCTACGATGGTATTCGACAGTGTGGCTTACAAGAACGTAATCTCTAATGGCTTGGTTTTGGATAAGAACGGAAACAAAATGTCAAAACGTCTGGGCAATGCGGTGGATCCGTTTGGCGCTATCGAACAGTATGGCTCCGATCCTTTGCGTTGGTACATGATTACCAATTCTTCTCCGTGGGATAACTTGAAATTTGATACCGATGGGGTGGATGAGGTTCGTCGTAAATTCTTCGGTACCTTATATAATACCTATTCGTTCTTTGCACTTTATGCCAATGTGGATGGTTTCGCTTATCAGGAAGCAGAAGTGCCGGTAAATGAACGTCCCGAGATAGACCGTTGGATTCTGTCTGTTCTGAATTCATTGGTGAAGAACGTGGACGCTTGCTACAACGATTACGAACCGACCAAGGCAGGACGTCTGATTACAGACTTCGTAAATGATAATTTGAGTAACTGGTACGTGCGCTTGAACCGTAAACGTTTCTGGGGTAATGCTATGTCACAGGATAAGCTGTCCGCTTATCAGACATTGTACACTTGTCTTGAAACAGTGGCTAGGCTGATGGCACCTGTCGCTCCGTTCTATGCCGACCGTTTGTATACAGATTTGATTGCCGTTACAGGTCGTGACACCGTGGTTTCTGTACACTTGGCCAAGTTCCCGGAATGTAATGAGGCATTGATAGACGGAGAACTGGAAGCGCGTATGCAGATGGCTCAGGATGTTACTTCTATGGTATTGGCATTGCGCCGTAAAGTCAATATCAAAGTGCGCCAGCCGTTGCAGTGTATCATGGTTCCGGTGGTGGACGAAGAGCAGAAAATGCACATCGAAGCCGTAAAAGACTTGATTATGAACGAAGTGAATGTGAAAGAAATCAAGTTTGTAGACGGAGCTGCAGGCGTATTGGTGAAAAAGGTGAAATGTGACTTTAAAAAACTGGGTCCGAAATTCGGCAAACAGATGAAAGCTGTTGCCGCAGCCGTAGCCGGAATGTCGCAAGAAGCTATTGCCGAATTGGAGAAAAATGGTAAATATACCTTTATGCTTGATGGTGCGGAAACGGTTATCGAAACAACGGATGTGGAGATCTTCAGTGAGGATATTCCGGGATGGCTGGTTGCCAATGAAGGTAAACTGACTGTGGCCTTGGAGGTTACCGTAACCGAAGAACTGCGTCGTGAGGGGGTTGCCCGTGAAT
>OLQB01001848.1_pt1 | contig 14556 bp, 8 predicted proteins | sample 1672681 | NCBI WGS metagenome assembly OLQB01 (sample SAMEA3136713, study PRJEB25190) | human gut metagenome | reverse complement strand
GAGCATCAGGGAGTCGAACCCTGGCACCGGTCTCCCGGCCTATCGCATTTCGAGTCTTTAAAATTGTTGGATGAAGCTGGTCCCGCGCGGCCGTCATTGGCAGCTGAGGGCATTTTTGTAACCTCAAAAAAGGCACGTCACACCGCAATTTGCAGGCAAAAATCAGCCGCTTTTTGCGAAATGACGTTAGAAAAAGCCTTTTTCACACGGGCCGTCAGCGGCTGCATTTCAGGTGTAGTTGTGTTAGATGTCCGTTAGAAATATGCAGTGCTGCCGTTGCTGTGCCAGCTCACAGCAGGCTTCCCTGTCTGAACGCAGCGTTTCCCGAAAGTCGGGAGATGCTGCGTTTTCTCTTGCCCGCATTGGGCTGAAAGGGAAGCCGCCATGTCAACATTCCGCGTCAATAAAAACGTCAACTACACCGTTATGAGCAACCACCACCTGCAGGATAAGAGGCTGTCCCTGAAAGCCAAGGGACTGCTATCCTATATGCTCTCCCTGCCGGACGACTGGGATTACAGCCTGAAAGGGCTGACCGTTGGTTGCAAGGATGGTCTGGACAGTGTACGCACCGCTGTTCTGGAACTGGAAGAACACGGCTATGTCCGCCGTCAGAAAGTCCGCAATACCAAAGGGCAGATCATCGACTACGATTATCAGGTTTATGAATCGCCTGTTGCGGACGATCCTGCCGTTCCCGGCAAGGAAGGCGAGCCGTCGGACCCGTCCGCAACCAAAAACCCGAAAAGCCGCATGAAACCTTGTTCTTCACCATTTTTGGATTTTCCAAATTTGGCTGAGCCCAATTTGGAAAAGGCAACGCAACAAAATACTAATAAACAAAATACTAAAAGACAAAGTACTAATCTATCAGGGCCGACAGGCGAATCCGCAGATTTTGACCAGATGGAAGCACAGGTACGGGAGGAGTTTCGGGAACATTTGGAGATCGACACCCTTGCCCAGCGGTACGATCCCGACAAGCTGGAGGAACTGCTGGACAACATTGTGGAGATGTACTGCTGTCCTCGGCAGACCCAGTACGTCGGCAAGCAGCCGCAGACCACCAAAACCATCCGGCTGCGGCTGGACAAGCTGACCAGCCAGCATGTTGAGTACATCTTCGATGTGATGTCCAACACGACCCAGCCCATCAAGAACATCATGGCCTATCTGCGCACCACCATCCTGAACGCCCCCACCACGATGGAGCACTACTATCAGGCGCAGGGCAACTGGCTGACCGCACAGAGCCGGAAGAAGTGAACACCGTTTTCCACAAAGACCACAACACACGTTGAAAATGCAAAGGAGAATTTCCATGAAGAACACGAACGCCGTCCGCACCGAGATCCATTACGCACAGGTTGGGGAGTATCAGCTGCCCCTGCTCACCCTGCCGCAGACCGATGATACCGAACCGCTGGGCAAGTATGGCCGGATGCGGCTGGCCTATCTCAAGAATCAGCGTCCTGTGCTGTACAACCGGATGTTGCTGAACGGTACGCTCTGGCCGCATTTGCAGGAAGTCCAGAGAGCCGCCTCAGAACAGCTGGAGCGCACGATTGCGGCCTTGGCAGACAAGTTCCCTGCGCCGGACAAAGAGCGATCACAGCTTTTCTGGGCGGCCCATATGAACGGGCTGAAAGCGCAGGCGGAGGAGGTAGTGGTGAGGGAAATCGTGTATGCAGAGTGATTTCAACTGTTTTTCATGTTTCTGTTTCAGCATCAAAAACGCCTAGACGCGATTTTATGTCTTGATTTTGAATATTTTCCGCAAATATCAATATTAAAATTTGATTTTCTGCCAAGAATGGAGTATACTGAACCCAGAAAACACTTGGGAGGTTTTGCGATGCTGCTTCAATTTTCTGTCACGAACCACCGTTCCATCAGGGATACCGCCATCATCAGCATGAAGGCATCCACAGATAAAAGTCTGTCCGACTGCCTGATTTCGCCGGACGAGAAGAAACAGCTTGTACCTGTACTGGCACTGTACGGCGCAAATGCAGCCGGGAAGAGCAATGTTCTCCATGCTCTCCTGCTCATGCGGGAAATGGTCTGTGGCCGATATGCCAAGCTGCTGAAGGGCGAGTCCCTTCCGCAGGAGCCGTTTGCTTTCACTGACCAGCCCACACAGCCGACCAGCTTTGAAGCCATCTATTTTTATGGCGGCATCAAATATGCCTATGGGTTCTCGTTTGACAAGTCCAAAGTCCTGACCGAATATCTCTATCACTGGCCGAATGGCCGAGAAGCCTTGATTTTTTCAAGAGAAAACAATGGCTATCAGTTCCGCGAGAATATTCAAGAGCAGTTCACGCTTGCTGGACGAACTGCTGAAAATCGCCTTTATCTGTCCAGCTCGAACGAGTGGAACTGCCCCCAGACTGAAAAGGCATATCTGTGGTTCTTTGAAAAACTGACAGGCTTTATGGGAACCGAAATGCGGCTGGATGCTACATTGTCTGCCATCCGGCAGGGCGGCTCTGAAAAGAGCCGTATCCTGCATGAAATGCTGTATGCAGACCTCGGTATCAAGGACATCCGCATTACAGGCTCCAAGGAAGAGCCTATCATTTCCGCACTGCACACTCTCGATGCCGAAGATGGCACTTCTAAGGGTTTCTGGCTCCCGTTGGGTCAGGAATCCGTTGGGACACAGCGTTTCTTCTCTCGCATCGGTATGTGGCTTGCGGCTTTGGAATCCGGCTCTGTTTTGGTAGTAGACGAGATAGAATCCAGTATGCACCCGCTGCTGACAAGGCATCTGATCGGGATGGTGCAGGATGCCGCTATCAATACAAACCATGCACAACTCATCTTCACAACACACGATACCGGACTTCTCGACCTGACGTTGCTGCGGCGCGATCAGATTTGGTTTGCAGAGAAGAACGAAAAGACCATGCAGACCGATATTTACGCCCTGACCGAGTTCTCTCCCCGGAAAGGTGAGAACATCTCCAAGGGCTATCTGCAAGGACGATATGCAAAAAACAGTTCAAGTCGAATTTAGAATATCAAAATCTTTTTAACACTTTTTCAGTATTCAACCATCAAATTTCACTTTTGGGGTTTGGATTTCATTTTTTGAGCGTTCATTTCACTTATTGAGCTAAAAATTTAATGTTTCTATCGAAATTTCATATTTGATTTGACTTTTCTACTTCAAATTTCAAAAAACAATTTGATGTTTTGATTTTTGCTATTGACCATAGTTTACCTTGTCTATCCATCCAAACATGGTATAATGGAGCAAAGGAGCGTGATACCATGAGCCCAATTGAAGTCCCTGCAAAAATCCAGTTGGTTGAAAAGCGTGAAACACGGACGAGCCGTGGAATGCTCTCAAAGGGCTGGTATCATGTAGATGATCAGCTTGTTATGGTCAAAGGCAACTCCATCACAGAGGCCGGAACGGCTGGATATGAGCCATATTCTGAGGTGATGGCATCGCTGATTGCGCAGGTTCTGGGTCTGCCGCATGTGGAATACGCCCTGATGCCTGCCAAACTCTTTCCCGACATTCAGACCTATTCCTGCGATGTGGTCAGCGTCTGCCCCAAGTTCACAACGGACGATGAACAGCTGTATCATTTTGCAGACTTGGCTGATGCCCATTTCCTTGCCAGCGGTCGAGCCGCTTCACCGGAAGCATTGTTCCAGTATGCGATAGAACTATATGGTAAGAAGTGGCTTTATCAAATGCTGGCATTTGACGCCTTTATCGGCAACGAAGACCGCCACGAAAACAATTTTGATGTGATCGTCCGGGATGGAAAAAATTATGCTCCGCCTATTTACGACAATGGCGGTAGTCTGCTTGCGTGGGCAACGGATGAAGAATTGACTGACACGAAGCTCCGTTATCAGTTCGACAAAGCCAAACCGTTCCGCAGTCACCATGCCCAGCAAATCAAGATGATCGATGAGCCTGTGCTGCCAACGCGTGACTTGGACGAGTTGTATAGTGAAATCATTCAGTCCATCTCGCCTATTCTTGCATTGTTGAGCGAAAAAAGAGCATCTGCGATCCGTCAATACCTGAAATACCGTCTGCACTACCTGAAAGCCGCCATGGGGTGATAAAATGGCCTATCTGAAATTGATGATGGATGAAAAAGAAATTGCACACCTAAGCGAAGATGGGCAGTCTCTTTGCGCAAATGAGGGCGTGCCGCAGTACAGCCTCCCACTGAACCTTTTCATCGGTGACAAACGTGAAGTTCCATTGGTCGATGTGGTGGTTTGGGCAAAGAAACGAATCTTTCCGAAAAATCGGATGGACTGCAAGGAAATTCTGAAAATGATGGGTCTGCCGGACTACAATGCATGGGAAATCGTCAAACGCACCAACGCCTGCCTAATGGAAGACCCCTATTGGCTGCGATTCAGCGAGGATGAAACCTTTGAGGATACCACGCGCGGACGAGCCAGAAGAATTATGAACGAAAATCAAAAGAGCAGCTGATACCAAAAAGCCAAACCTCACCGTACATCCTGTACAGCTTGAGGTTTGGCTTTTCTCTTATCATCCTTCACCAGCGCGAGCGATGGTTGATTATTTTATCAGCTTAATCCAGAGAGTGACCGCATTACAAGATCAATGTCCTGATTTTCAAGTTCCTGAATGATGTGCAGGTAGGTTTTCTGCGTGGTTGTCATGCTGGAATGCCCCAGCCGCCTTGCCACGCTTGCGATGGACACCCCTGCAAACAAAAGCACCGAAGCGTGGGTGTGCCGCAGACCATGTACCGAGATGACCGGGATCTTAGCTCGGTTGCAGTGCCGTTCCAGAACATCGTTGACGGTGGAATTGTAGGCGTGTTCCTTGAACACGAAAATCGGCTTATCTTCAGGAATGTCTTTTACCAGTGCTGCGAACTGAATCACCGTCTGCCAGTCAATTTGAATTTTACGTACAGACGATTTATTTTTTGTTGGCAGAAATCCGCCGTTTCCTTTATAATCCCACGTTTTGTTGATGGACAGCATCTGATGGGCAAAATCAAAATCCGCAGGAGTGATCGCCAATGCTTCGGAAAAGCGGATGCCGGTTTTGGCAATCAGCAAAATCATCCAGTCCCAGTTGAGTTTTCCCTGTAGATCCAAGTCGCTCAACAAAAGATGCAGTTCAAACTGGTTCAGGTATTTCACCTTTTTAGGCACCGGGGGCTTGCCTTTGATGATCGCTTTTCGGGTTGGGTCTTTCACGATCAGTCCATCATCCACAGCATCCATGATGGCGCCTTTCAGTTGATGGTGGAAGTCCATCGTGGTCTGACGCTCGTGGCCTACGGCATAATCGTTCAAAAGCTGCTGATAGGTCACTCTGGAAACCTCACAGAGTTTCAAAGTAGGAGCGAGTTTTTTTACCCAAGAAAGGGTCATTTTGTACTTATCCAATGTAACCGGGCGAACTGCACCCTCTTTGTATACAGCAACCCACTGCTCATAATAATCGCAGAACAGGTTGTTTTCATTCATTTCGTTTAACACGTTTTACCTCCAAAATCGGTTTTATATGCTCACGCTGATGAAGGGTGATAAGGGTGTCAAGATGAGTAAGAAAATCGCCGATACTTTTTTGTTCGGGATAAGATGCCCATGGAATCCGAATCGTTTTCATTCCCTCAATATCAATGCTGCGACCATCCCGGATGCCATAGACGTGCGGTTTCAAATCTTTGTTGATAAAATTCTTTGACCGGAAATAAGCATAATAAAATCTTGAATCAACATCTTCACCATGGAAAGTATGATACGCAGGACTGATGATTCCTTGCGAACTTGCCTTTTCCAAGCCGCCTTCAAACGAACGAAGATGAACTATAAAATCGTCTTTATTGACCATTTTATAGTTTGACAAACTGGATTTATCATACTGCAAGGCTCTCTCAGATTCATCGCGCCGAATAGTGCCTCCGCCTTGAATGATTGTAAGTGGCGGAAGTTCTGCGTGGTTCTTTTCCGAGTATTCTTCAAAAACTTCACCCAGCTTACGCTGTTCCCAAGTAGGTGTGTTTTGGGATTTTGGCGCGAAAAAAGAGCCGAGGACGCGCCTCGGCTCTTGGTCAGCAGGGTGATTTTGCACCCATTTTATGATTCTTTCGGCATTTTTAGGTCAAATCCGCCACTTACGATGAACTCTCGCAAGAGTTTATCATACTTGACAGGCACTTTGGGAGGAATGAGTTTTGTCCCCTCAATTGCCTCAAAATATGCCTTTGCTTTTGCCTTGTCCACAGTGGCTTTCAAGTCATCAAAACGTCCGAACTCGTTGATGTTGGCTTCGGTGATGTTTGCACGCATGAATGCCCGCAGCTTCTTTTCGTCCAAGCCGAAAACTTCAGCTACTTTGTGGATCTGGTCGTTCTGCTTTTGGGCGATGTACTCGGCAATGTACTCCCGCAAGGTCTTTCCCGGCTGCGGAACCACTGCGCCGCTTTGAATGTCGTGCAGGAAAATATTAGCGTACTTCTGCTCTTCCTGCGAGAGGGTGGCAAAGGTCTTGTGCAGCTCCGTTTCGGCCTGATGGATGGCTTCTGCTTCTGCACCCTCCTGATAGAAAATTTTCAGGTACTTTTCAAAGCGGGAGTTCATGTAATCCGTGTCGATGTCAGCAGTATCAATGGTGGTCAGATAGCTGTTCACCGCATAGGGAACGTCATCGTCCGGGTCATTTTCACCGCCATCCGGATTCGGCGTGAACAGTTCTTTATAGCGGAGTGCCAGCACTTTGAACGTTCTTTCGTCAAAGTCCGCATGAAGTTCCGTTTTCTCATCTGTATCCTCGTTGATGATCACAATGGGCTTATCCCACTCGAAGCCCTGCACCTTGGCTGCTTCCAGATTTTCGTTGAAGGACTGGAACAGGTCGGCAAACTTTTTGCGCTCTGCCATATCCGCAGGGATCTGCGAAAACTCTTCAATGCCCGCCGACACAAACAGATCTTTGATCTCCACATAGAGGGCATTCAGTTTTTCCACGTTCTTGTCCAGTTTATCTACAAACAGGCCAAACGGTTTATCGCCGGAATACTCTTTTACCGCATCTGCGATATTTTTCTCCATCGTGTGTGGACGGCGGTAATACTTGATGGTGCCAAACTGTTTGTCATCGCCAAACAGTCGGTTGGTGCGGGAGAACGCCTGAATCAGATTTTCGTATTGCAGCATTTTATCCAGATACAGGGTGTTGATCCACTTGGAGTCAAAGCCTGTCAGCATCTGATCCACCACGATCAGCAGATCAAGCTGCTTTTCCGGGGTACGCTCGATGCGCTGGTAGGGTGATTTGTGCGCCAGCCGTGCCGCAATGTCCTTTTTCATCTTGGCAAAGGTCGGAATGCTGAAGTCCTGTCCATAGCGGGCGTTATAGTCTTCTACGATCTCTTTTAGCCCTTCTTCTTTGGTGATGCCTTTGCCGTTGTTGTCAATGTTGGGGTCAAATAGTGCGGTGACTTTCAGCCATGGTGCGGCTTCTCTGAACCTCTTGTAATATTGGATGGCTTCCGGGATGCTGGAGGTTGCAAAAATGGCATGAAATTTGCTGTTGCGGCTCTGGGTCTGCCAGTTCTCGCAAATGTCCTCCACCACGGCTTTCTGGTGTTCTTCGCCCTCATACTGGGTGTTGGGAATATAATCCTCGATGCCCTTTATCTCCTCACCGAGCGCATCTTTTCCGCCTGCCATCGGCAGATTCAGATACTTATAAAACACCTTGCTTTTCTGCGGGTCGGCCAGAGCTTCGTCCACAGAATATGCCTTTGCTTTTTCCAGTGCGACCGCTTTCCGCAAGTCGCTGTCCTTGAAGGTCAGCACCTTGTAAGGGTCAAAGCCCAGCACGTTGTGATCCCGGATGCCGTCTGCAATACTGTACCGATGCAGTTCGTTGCCGAAAACGGTGGCGGTGGTGCTCATTTTCTTCTGGTTTTCGCCTTGGATCGGCGTACCGGTAAAACCAAAGAACAGTGCTTTCGGGAATGTATGTTTGATGGTCTGCATCATATCGCCAAAGGTGGAACGGTGGCACTCGTCCACGATAAAAACCAACCGCTTTGCGTTGATCAGCGCAATGTCGTTGGGGTTCAGCTTGTTTTGTGCATCATCCTTGATGTTGCTCATCTTCTGGATGGAAGTCACGATGAGCGTATCGGACGGCGAAGTACTTTTCAGCTTGTCCACAAGAACATCCGTGTTCTCGGTAGCCTGCACCTCCTCGTTTTCCTCTGCAAAGTTGCGGTATTCTTTCAGGCTCTGAGTGCCCAACTCGATTCGGTCCATCAGAAAAATCACTTTGTCCGCATCCTTGGAAGATGCAATCAGTTGAGCGGACTTGAAAGAAGTCATGGTCTTGCCGGAACCTGTGGTGTGCCAGATGTAGCCGCCGCGCTGCCGGTCATTCTCCCATTTCGCCTTGGAAACGGCATCTGAAATTTTGCTGGCAGCGTAGTACTGATAGCTGCGCATCACCTTCAAAATGCCATCGGAACCATCGGCAACGGTATAAAAGCCCACCAACATATGCGCCATCGGGATAGACAAAAGTGCCGTTGTAACGTCTTTCCAGTCGTTCATCGGCTCGTTGTAGAAGTCCGCCCAATGGAAATAGTAGCTGGGGTTGAATTGTCCTTCCGGGCCGGGATTGGCAAAGTAGACCGTTTCTTCCGGGTTCATGGCCACAAAAATCTGCACCAGCGAGAACAGTCCCGTAAAAATGCCCTCTGCCGCGTATTTTTCAATCTGGCTGCAAGCCCGTTTGATGGAAACACCGCTCTTTTTCAGTTCCATGTGAATGACCGGCATACCATTGATGAGCAGCATCAAATCGCCGCGGCGGTCATTCAAAATTTTGGACTTGGTGGGGAACTTTGGCTGCTCTGCGATCTGGTAGCGGCTAAGTCCGGCTGCAATTTCCAGACGGTCATAGATTTTCAGGGACACTTCTTTGCCGAAATTCAGCTTATCGTCAGGATTGTCACGCTTGATAAGCACACTTTTGCCGTTGATAAATTTATTCAGCTTCATCGGCGTTTTCGCGTTCGTGACCTGTTCCATGATCTGCTGCATCTCGCCATCCGTCAGCGGATAATCGTTCAGTCGGTCAATGCCGCGGTTGTTCTCAAAAAGGATGTTCGCCCAGTTCTGGATCAGTTGCTGTTCGGTGTAGTTTTTCAGCACACCATCTTTCCAGCCGCGTTCTATCAGGAGCTTTACCACCGCCTCTTCAAAATCGGCTTCTTTTGTAAACGCCATAACGAACTCCTTTCGACTTTGCAAAAAGCACCTCTCTGCGAAGGCTTTTCTAATTTGTACAAGCTTTTCCAGCTTACGCTGATGAAGGGTGATAAGGGTGTCAAGATTGCGGAAAAACTCAGAGATTGTTCTTTGCTCCTTGATGTCAGGAAAAACGATTTGTCCCTTGAGCGCATTTTCTGCGGATACCTTCATGTCGTTTTTTGCACCTTTGTTGACGAGTGGGTGCATATAATTATTCATTCTGGCATCCTGCTCAAAATAAATCTGGACAAATTCTGGATTGGCACTTTGTTTTGGCTTGTAAACGGCATATAACGTTGACACGATGCCATTTTTTCCTTTATTAGCTTTAATGATGCCATAAGGATTAGATTTCAGGGGTGATTTAGTGTAAACAATATCGCCGGTTTCAACCACACCATAATTGGCAACGGATGCTCCTGCAAATGAACGTCCCTGAAATTCAATCTGATTCACAATTCCAAAATCGCCCGAAACGGACAAGACATCTTCTTTGGTATATATTCCTTCAAAGTTCTTTTGACCTGAAACTTCGAGATATTCTTCCAGCTTACGCTGTTCCCAAGTAGGAGGAAACGCACACTTTCAGCTGTCATTTTCCGTCATCTGCCGAATAGTCGTTGAAAAATCCACTCTCATTTTCGCATTTGCGGATCAAATTTTGCTTTTTGACCATCGATAGTCTTAAAACGCAGCTGTTCCAAGCGTCTGACATTGCTCTGCTTTTCGCTTCTCGTCCACTTTTGCATGTTCTGAACGAACAGAACAAATTGCATTGCAACTCAATTAGAAAACAATCGCCAATACGTTTATCTTTTGATTATGAATAAATCCGGTTGCTTATTTTTATACAAACATCTTTTCAAGACAGGATTTCTTGATGTTTTGCAGCTTTTCCAACTTACGTTGATGAAGGGTGATAAGAGTGTCGAGCTGAGCGAAGAAAGAACCGATTTGTTTTTGCTCTGAATATACAGGCACCGATATTGTCTTTGCTAAAAGCTCATCTTTGGTTATGCCTTTAATTGATGTGCCTTGTACCGTGTTAAGTTCCGACTGCAATTTCTTATAGCAAGCATAAACTGTAAAAAACGGCTCCGTATTCAACTTGCTCAACGACAAGAAATCCTGACTTGTGGAATAGGAAAACGGCATATATGCGAGTTTTCCAACACCGACGCGCGTGATAATTGCGATTGAATTTTTTGGTACAAGTTGTGTTGCAGAACTATTCAAACCGGTCTGTGTTATATACTTTCGTGGCTCTACACCCATCAGCTTTCCGTCAACGATATCCGAAGATTGTATCCACGGAATATTACCGTTCCAGAATGCTTCATTGGATGTTGTAGGCGTTCCCCCACCATAGGTTTTCTCAGCCAATTCAGAAATCTTACGCTGTTCCCAAAGGTCAGTAAAACCCTTAAAGCGAATTTCTGGCACCGATGCGCCATTTTTCGGGAACATCTTGTCCAACATGGACTTTTTGATATTCACCAGCTTCTCATACTTACGCTGATGAAGGGTGATAAGGGTGTCGAGTTTTTTGAGGCATTGGGAAATTTGGGCCTGTTCCTTTAATGCTGGAACACGCACGGTAAATTGACAAAGCGTATTGTAGTACAGTCTGGTTCTCGTGCCGCCTTTTTTCTGTTCGGCACAAAAAGCCTTGAATTCCTCACTTGAGTTAATATGTTGAACCAGAAATTCAAGATTATTGCCCTTAGATGCTTCAAAAACAGGATATTCACGGCTTACCAATCCTTTTTCCAAGGTATTGATATTCATGTGGAACACGTCATCATCACTCATATGCCTATATGTACACGTTCCTACTGGAACAACACTAAAAAGCGTTTCCGTGCTTTTTGTCGTTCGACTATCACGATATTCGTCTTGATACATAAGGCCACTACGGGATGAAGTTAATAGCGGAAGTCCTAATTCTTGTGTGGCGTATTCTGACAGCTCAACCGTAATATCCCCCAGCTTACGCTGTTCCCAAGGGTCAGTGAAGCCCTTGAACCGGAGGGCAGGTTTCTTCTCGTTGTCCTGCATAATCATTCACCTCCCAGCAACTTTTTGAGTTCTGCAATGCCCTGCATGTCAAATTCATTTCCCTGCAAATCGTCCAGCAGCCCCAGCAATTCGTGCTCGGTGCTGGCAATCTGGCTCTCTACGTCCTCAAAGGTGGTTTCGTATTTCTTGCAGACGGCATCCAACTGCTTCACAAAATCGTCCAGAACGGCATCCGGCAGGCTGTTCAGATTTTCCATCAGGGGCAAGATCCACTTGCGGTGCAGCAGGTCACACACTTCTTCATCGGTCAGGTGCTCGATCACGCTCTTGGTGCGCTGGTGGAGGGCGGCACTGTCGTCCTTGACCTGCTTTTTCAGGGTCTTTTCCTCGGCGAACAGCGCGTCCACATCTTTCAGGATGCTCAAGGTAGCTGGCTCTACCTCCCGCGCCTTGATGGCCTTTTTGACCTCAGCCGCAACAAAGGCACCATCGTTGACAAAATCCTGTTCCTTGTCCTCCTCGCTCAGTTCGTCCAGATAGCTTTCATACTCGCCTGCAATTTCGGCAAGGCGAGTTTCTTTTGCCCGCAGTGCTGCCACTTCCTCATGCATTTTAACGCTCTGCACCAGCTCAAAGGGCAGCACATGACCCACCCAGCCGTCCTGTACCTCGGCATCCTTTTTCAGCACCATGTTGGGGTCTACCTGCTTGGTTGCGGCAAAACCCTCGGTCTGGATGATTTCAAGGTCGATGGCAATTTTCTTCCAGTCGTCGTCCAAAAGCTGATATGCTGCATAGCGGTCAACCAGCGGAATTCCTGCCAGCCGTGCAAAGATCTCCCGGCTCAGGCGTTCTTCCTCGCCGGCAGCATTCAGCTGCGTCATGCCGTCGATGAGTGCGGACTTCAAGTAGGCATCAAAGTCACCGAAAGCATTCTGGAAAGCGGTCTTGAACGCCACCACATCCGGGTGGGACAGAACAGCGTTCTTCAAATTGGCCACATTCAGACGGCAATAGGCTTCGTTGTCCGGGCTGAACAGAGCCGCTTTCAGGTGCGGGAATGCTGTCCAGTAGGCAGACAGGTCTTGCAGTTCGGCCTCGGGAATGCCGCCAAACATCGAAGCGTAAATATCCCAGCTCTCAGCCTTTTCCGAGGAATCCACATACCGGGGGATGTTCAGGTTGTAATCGTTCTGAACGATCTCCGCACGGGATACTCTGCGTGCGAACTTTTCGATTTTCTCCGGGCGTTCCTTGTAAGCATCCACAATGCGTTTGATGTCGCAGGCACGCAGCTTATTGTTTTTGCCGTCCTTCTCAAAGCCCTTAGACGCATCAATAATCAGAACGTCCGAATCCTTTTTATTCTTCCGCAGCACCATGATGATGGTGGGAATGCCTGTGCCGAAGAAAATATTGGCGGGCAGACCGATGATTGCATCAATGTTGTTGTGGTCAATCAGATTTTTGCGAATTGTACCTTCTTCACCGCCACGGAATAGAACACCGTGGGGCAGAACGATGGTCACAATGCCGTCATTGCGGATATGATACAGGTCGTGCAGCAAAAAGGCGTAGTCTGCCTTGCCTTTGGGGGCAAGGCCGTAATCCGAAAAGCGCGGGTTGTTCTCTTTGTCGTTCGGATTCCACGCCTGCGAATATGGGGGATTTGATACCACCGCATCCACAAACAGCGGGTCGTAGGTGTTGACCGGATCGTTTTCTTCAAAGTACGGCCAATCTTCCTCCAGCGTATCGCCGTTGCGCGTTACAATGTTGTCGGGCAGAATGCCGCGCATGACAAGGTTCATGCGGGTCAGGTTGTAGGTGTTTTCCTTCAACTCCTGTGCGTAGTATTTGATGTTGTTGCCATTGCCCATATACCGTGCAGCACACTGACCAATGTTGATCAGCAGCGAGCCGGAACCGCTGGTGGGGTCGTAAATTTTGATCTCTTCCCGGTCTTTCAGGTGGTACGCCACGATTTCAGACATGAGTAGCGAAACTTCGTGCGGCGTGTAGAACTCGCCGGCCTTCTTGCCTGCGTTTGCTGCAAAGTTGCTGATCAGATATTCGTAGATAAAGCCGAGAACATCATAATCCTGCTTGCCGTCCATGGGAATGTCTTTGATGAGATAGATCAGGTCGCGAATGGCCTTTGTCCGCGCACCGGAGCTTTCACCCAGTTTGGACAGGCCGGTTTGCAGCGTAGCAAAGACGCCGTCAAACACCTTTTTGTGGTGCGGGTCGATTAGGCGGCTGAACGCCTGCAATGCCACAGTTACATCATCGGCCTTGAAGTCGCTGCCTTTACTGATCCATGTGGAAAACAGATTTTCATAGGCGATAAAATAGCCGACATTCTTCCGAACGGTATCCACCGTTTCGGCATCGTCTTCGGTCAAATCCGGCAGATATTCGTCTGTCCAGTCATTCTCTTTCAGCCATTTGACTTCCTTGTCCGACAGAAATTTATAAAACATGAAGCCCAGAATGTAATCCTTGTACTCGTTGGCTTCGATTTTAGAGCGCATCTTGTTGGCAGATTCCCAGATTTTCGATGCGAGTTGCTGCTTGTTCATGCTATTCCTCCCAGTGGCCTACAATAGGGCGTTTTTAGAATTTTTTAATCGGACAGCCCCTCCGATTTTATGCGTGTGTTCATTGAACCAATTATACAAAAGTGCCACCCGGTTTGCAATGCGAATGAAAAGTTTCTCAATCGCATTCGCAGAACCATAACCGTGGCAAGCAGAGCCTTTGTGCGCACAAAGGCTAAATTCGCACGCAGAATTAAAATTCTGCTGTGTTCATTCGCTTGTTGGGATGCAATCCCAATCCCTGTAATCATCACAATTCCGTGATGGCTGCGCATTCCTGCGGTGTGCTGAAAGAGCGTTTTGCAAAAAACGCGTAGCCTGCATCCATCGGATGTAGTTCAAGGGTTTGGGATTTCCCAACAAGCATTTTGCAACGCAAAATGGTCTTTGTATATACGAAGACACTGCTTGCTACGGCTATGAACGCCTTTTGAATTGCAAAATGATTTTTCAGTTGCTATACTGGGCTTATCAAAGTTTTTTCGGGAGGACGTCGCAGTGACCGCACAGACAATGCAAATCGGGAGCAGACCTTGCCGCATTTACGGCGAAGCCCATGCAGAATACCTACTGCTCCAAATGACCGGCGAACACGAGCTGCAAAGCATGGACAGCGAGGTTGCCGCTATTGCACAGAGTGCGCACCACT
>OLQB01001842.1_pt1 | contig 14589 bp, 12 predicted proteins | sample 1672681 | NCBI WGS metagenome assembly OLQB01 (sample SAMEA3136713, study PRJEB25190) | human gut metagenome | reverse complement strand
TCTATTCTAAATTTTCTTTTGGGACTTTTTTTACAGCCCCTTTGACTTTTTATCAATCCACTTCCACCAGACCGTTTTCCTTTACGGTCACGGTCATTCCGTCCTGGACGTAATTCAGGAACTCCTCACCAAGGCAGTCAATGACGGGCATGGACACATCAGTGAGCCACACATCCTGCAAAATAGCACCCGCCGCCGCCAGCGAGTCGATTGGCTCGGAGAACAGCATACAGGCCGGCTGCCGGTGCATGGAACAGGCGCAGTACAGCACCAGTCCACCGGTGGTGGAGCCGATGGTTCTGGGCAGGCACAGAGCCTTTCCAGCCATCTGCTTGCCGTAAAGGTCAGGGTTGTTCTGATCGCCGCAGGTGGCCTTTTTGTCGCCGAATTGCAGCGCCTTCTGGAAGGAGGCCAGGGTGTTCAGGCCTCCGTGGGACACCAGCGCAGGGGCGCTGACCGTGCCCTTCGCAACCACACGTCCGATAAATTGCTTCATATCAGTTGCCTCCCTTCGTGATCTGGGCCAGAATTTCGTCATCGGTGTAATAGCGGGCGCTGGTATAGGTGCGCAGCTTGTTGCTGGAGGTGATAACGGGAATTTTGCCGCTCAGAGGGTTATTCATGTACATCAGCGGGCAGATGTAGGACACAATGACGCCGGTTTCCTTCAGCCGGGTAGCGTAGGGGGTGGCGTTGAACTTCTCAATGACAGCGGGGGCGGCGGTGAACACTGTGGGAATGACCACCTTCTTGTTCCCGGCAGCTTTCAGGCCCTGCTCCACCCGCTCCGTCCAGTCGATAAGCTGGTGCAGGCTCATGTGGGGACAGCCCATGAAGCATAGCTTGGGGGTAGCCTCCCGGTTCTTCCAGATCACGGGGTAAGACTCATACACCCGCTGGAGTTCTGTGTCGTCAATGACGTAAACCTGCGCGTCGGGGAGAATCAGGTCTTCGCCCTGCTCCACAGCCTCCGGGGTTATGCCCGCCACATGGTACAGGCCCACCGCGCCGTTGGAAGCGGTAGCCGCGCCCATGTCCTTGAGGTAGGCTTTGGCATCGTCATCCAGCGACCCCAGCCACTTATCCAGCCCCTTGATGTAGGGCACATCCTCCATGACCTTCATGCCGATGGCAGAACCGAGAAGCTGGGCCTCCGGCTTCTTGGTGGTGTGCACTTCCACGATCCACTTGGCCTTCCGGCCCTCGTCGGTCAGCAGGCCGAACCGGGGCACAAAGCCGCAGATGGCCCCCATCAGGTCGATGATGCCGGAATTGCGGTTGCACCTGGCCGCCAGCACCGAGTTAGCGTAGACCACGGCGGAGGATTCCGACCACGACAAAATGTCGCCCTTTTTCGGGATGTTGCCCACCTCGTCCATGTAGCAGGTGCAGGTGAAGGCGTCCTTCTCCATCAGGCCCAGCTTTTGTAGCTGATCCTCATAAAAGTCCTGCTTGCTGTACATGAAGTGGTTGAAAATGATGTTCTGCAAAAAGCTGCTGGGTACGTTCTTGTCCAGAGGCCGGGGGTCGGCGGAGAATTTGGTGCCGGAAACGGCCCCCTCCGCGATGAGCTGATCCATCAGCTCATACACCGGGGTCAGGGCCTTCAGGCCAAAGGACGTGACCAGATGGTTATTTTTTCCCGTGACGGGGATCATGGTGTCGGAGTCGTAAAGCTCACCGTAGCGCACCAGGGTCTCCATGACCTTTGCCATGGTTTCGCCCCGGCTGCCATTCAGAATTTCCTGTTGTTCCTGTGTTAGCTTCATTGTTTTCCTCCTTATTTGATTGCCATGGCGACCTCATAGGCCCGCCAGATTACACTTCTCAGGTTGCCCACCTTCCGGCAGTCGCCCACCAGATGGACCTTTCCGCCCTCCTTGGCAATGGGCGCGGGCAGATAGCCTGCCGAGCAGATGACGCTGTCACAGGGGATCGTAACTTCGCCATCCTTGCCGGTGCAGATGATGCATCCGTCCTTCACTTCCTTCAAAGTGGTTTCTAGATACACCGGTACCTCGTGCAGGGCGAACCACTCCCGCAGGTAGGAGCTGTTGGCAAGGCACACGCCCTTCTGGGACACCAAATCATCCTTCATCTCCACGATGGTCACTTCTTTTCCCTGCAAGGCCAGCTCATAGGCAATCTCCGAGCCAGTCAGGCCGCCGCCGATGACCGCCACCTTCTGTCCCACCGGAGTGCCGATGAGATATTCGCAGGCTTCGATCATTTTTTCGTGACCCGGCACGCCCCGCAGGACTCTGGGGGTGGAGCCGGTGGCAACAATCACCTGCTGTCCCTCCAAGGCGGACAGATCGGATACTTCCTCGCCGAAATGAACTTCCACATGAAGCTGTTCCATCTGACGGATGTACCATGCCAGCAAATCCCGGAGCTTTCCCTTGTAGCTCTCCGCGCTGGCGGCGATGAAGGTGCCGCCCAGCTTATCGCTCTTTTCGTAGATAATGGGCTTATGGCCCCGCAGAGCAAGCACCCGGGCAGCTTCCATGCCGCCGATACCGCCGCCGATGATGTGGACGGTCTGAGGATTTTTCGTTTCCTTGATGTAGTGCTTATCCCACTGCATGGTCTCCGCGTTGACGGCGCAGCGGGCCAGATGCAAAGAGTCCGAAAGATCCTGATCGTTAGGCACGCCCTTGTAGTGGCACATATTGAAGCAGCCGTTGTGACAGAGGATGCACGGGCGGATATCGTCCTCACGGTCCTCAAGCACCTTGGTGAACCACTCCGGGTCGGCCAGGAAATTCCGCGCAAAGCCCGCGCCGTCCAGCCTGCCTGCGGCAATGGCCTCCGCGGCAGCGTCCAGCGTCATGCGGCCCGCGCAGACAACGGGAATGTCGACGAACTTTTTGATGTGCTCGACCTCCGCCAGATTGCAGTTTTCGGGCATATACACCGGCGGGTGCGCCCAGTACCACGCGTCATACGTGCCGTTGTCGCAGTTGAGCATATCATAGCCCGCATCCTGCAAAAACTTCGCGGCGATCTCGGACTCGGCCATGTCGCGGCCCGCCTCGACATACTCCTCGCCGGGCAGCGCGCCCTGCCGGAAGCCCTTGGTCTTCGAGACGACGGAATAGCGCAGCGACACCGGGAAATCCGGGCCGCAGGCGGCCTTGATGGCCTTGACGATCTCGGCGGCGAAGCGGTAGCGGTTTTCAAGACTTCCGCCATACTCATCCGTGCGCTTGTTGACGTAGTGGAGCGTAAACTGGTCGAGCAGATAGCCCTCGTGCACGGCATGGACCTCCACGCCGTCGACGCCCGCGTCCTTCAAGAGCTTCGAGCTTTTGGCGAACGAGTCAATGAATTCCTGAATTTCCGCCTTCGTCATCTCGCGCGACGGCAGCTTATCCGACCACCGGTTGGGCGACGGGCTGGCCGTGGCCGTGATCTTGTCGAGATCCATGACCGGCTTCGACAGCACGCGCAGCACGGGATTGTTGTAGAGCTTTTCCATCATCTCGGACACGGTAAAGCTCCGGCCGAAGCCCGCCGTCAGCTGCACGAACAGCTTCGCGCCCGTCTTATGGAACTCCGGCATCCACTTTGCCAGATCGTCGTACATCTTCTTATTCTTGTGCAGCCACTGGCCGTACATCGGATTATACACCGGCTGACAGCCGGGCAGGACAAGACCGGCATTGTTTTTCGCAACTTCAAGGATAAAGCGCGCGCCGTCCTTGTCAAAATGGTTCCATTCCATCCAGCCGAACAGATCCGTGCCGCCCATGCTGGTGAGCACGATGCGGTTCTTGAGCTCGACCTTGCCGATCTTCCACGGCGTCAGCAAGGGCTTATAGCTTTCCTTCAAAACGATTCTCCCCTTTTCGTTTTTTGATGCGCGGACGCTTCCGCGTATGGATCTGATCCCAGTTTAAACGAAGACCGGCAAAATGTCACGGTTTATTTTCATGAATCTGCCCAAAAGCGCCGCGAATCCCTTGACAGGGTACGCCCCTGTACGTATGATAAGCCTATAAATTTTATATGTAATCGAGGATGCTATGCTCAATCAATTTTCAAGAACGCAGCTTCTGCTCGGCACGGAGGCCATGGAGAAGCTGAAGCGTGCGCGCGTGGCCGTGTTCGGCATCGGCGGCGTGGGCGGCTATGTCTGCGAGGCGCTTGTGCGCAGCGGCGTGGGCGCGTTTGATCTCATCGACGACGACAAGGTCTGTCTGACGAACCTCAACCGGCAGATCATTGCCACGCGCAAAACCGTCGGCAAGTACAAGGTCGAGGTCATGCGCGAGCGCATTCTGGAGATCAACCCGGACTGCGACGTGCGCGTGCATCAGTGCTTCTATCTGCCGGAGACAGCGGATCAATTCAATTTTTCGGACTATGACTACGTGGTCGACGCCGTCGACACCGTCACAGCCAAGGTCACGCTGGTTCTCGAGGCGCAGAAGGCGGGTGTGCCTATCATCAGCTGCATGGGCGCGGGCAACAAGCTCGACCCGACCCGCTTCCGCGTGGCCGATATTTACAAAACCAGCGGCTGCCCGCTTGCGCGCGTGATGCGCACGGCGCTCAGAAAGCGCGGGGTCAAGCATCTGAAGGTCGTCTATTCCGATGAAATTCCCACAAGACCCATCGAGGATATGTCCATCAGCTGCCGCAGCCACTGCATCTGCCCGCCGGGCGCAAAGCATAAGTGCACCGAGCGCCGCGATATTCCCGGCAGCACGGCCTTCGTGCCGTCTGTGGCAGGGCTCATCATCGCGGGCGAGGTCGTAAAGGACCTTGCAAAAGGCTGAGGAGGGTCAATTTATGAAGATCATGATCGCATCGGATATCCACGGCGCGGCGGGGTACTGCCGTGAGCTGCTTGCCGCGTTTGACCGGGAAGGGGCCGACAGGCTTTTGCTGCTGGGCGACATTCTCTACCACGGCCCGCGCAACGATCTGCCGGATGAATACGCGCCCAAGCAGGTGCTGGCCATGCTCAACGAGCGGCGTGAACGCCTCTTCTGCGTGCGCGGCAACTGCGATACGGAGGTCGACCAGATGGTGCTGACCTTCCCGATCCTGGCCGATTACAGCATCTTCCCCGTCGGAAGCCGCCTGATCTACGCCACGCATGGCCACGTCTATAATACCTCGCACCTGCCGCCGCTCTGCCCCGGCGATATCCTCCTGCACGGCCACACGCACGTGCCCGCGTGGGAGCCGTTCGGCGAAAACAACCTCTATCTCAACCCCGGCTCTGTCTCCATCCCGAAAAACGGCTCCGCACATGGCTATATGACGCTGGAGGATGGCGTTTTCGAATGGAAAACGCTCTCCGGCGGGGTCTATCACACACTGACACTGTAACATTTTTTTGCAAACTGATGCCCTCGGCGAGAGCCGGGGGCTGTTTTACGGTTCCAGAAGCCTGCGGGCCTGCGTGAAAAATTCTTCGCGGGAAAACAGGACGTTGAGCGCCTGCAGCAGCGCGTTTGCGCTCATGTGCGCGGGCAGGCTGAGCGCCTTTAAAAGCGCGGCGCGCTTTTTTGCGCTTTCAGGGCCGCCGGAAAGGCCGAGGGCGAACAGGTCCTGCTTGGTGATCGGCTCCCTTGCGGGCGGAGGCGTACTGCCGTCTGCAAATTCAGCGCCTGCGTTGCGCAGGGCTTTGAGAAGAATTTCGGGCGTCATGCCCTCCACGCCGAGCAGCCCTTCTTTTCCGGGGGCTGCTTTTCGTTTTTCCTTGCCGGGAAGATCGGGAATATACGCGTGCAGCACGCCCGTTTCCGGCAGCGCGCTTTTGAGCGTGTTGCGGATGAGAAACCCCGCGCCGTCCGAATCGGTCAGGATCACAAGGCCGGTCGTCTGTGCGGCCTTCTGCAGCAGGCGCAGAAGCGCCGGGTCTTTCATGCCGGTAAAGCCGTTTGTCGTGAAGATCGCCGTGTCGACAAGCTGCCGCAGCGTGTTCTGGTCGTATTTTCCCTCGACGACGATGGCCTGCCGGAGTTTCAGCTTATCCATGCTGCGCCTCCTGCGCAAGCCGGACGAGCAGCAGCTCCAGAAGCTGCTCCTGTTCGCCTGCGCTCGTCTTCATGGCGAGGTCCGTATCCAGAACCAGCTGGATGGCGCTCTGGCAGAAGCGGTCGGTCACACGGCGGGCCGCCGTCATGGTCAGACCCGCGGGATAGCTCTTGAGCCCCGTCAGCTCCATCAGCTCCTTCTGTCCGCCGCCAGAGGAGAGAATGACCCGCGCGTAATAAAGCCTGCGCAGCTGCGCGCCGATCGCGCCCAGCACAACGATGGGGTCGGTCTGCATGGCGTAAAGCTCCTGCAGTTTGAAAAGGGCCTTTTCAAAATCCCGGTTCACGACCGCGTCGCTGATGTCAAAGGTCTGCGCGCTGAGCGCCGGGATGACCACCGCGTCGATGGCCCCGCGCGTGATGGCCTCACCCTCCTGATAGGCGGCAATTTTGTCGATCTCACCTCCGAGCGTGGTCATCAGCCCGTCGGTGCGGAAGATGAGATACTGGCACAGCTCGTCCGTGACGCTCTTGCCGTGCGCACGGAAGTGGCGCGTGATCCACGCGCACAAACTGCGCTCGGACTGCTTGCCGAACGAAACGATCTGCGCGTGCTCCTTGACGGCGGCCGCCAGCTTTTTCATCGTGCTGTTGATCTTAAATTCCACCGTGTCATAGACGAACAGCACGCAGCAGTAATCCGGGATATCGGACAGAATGGCGGCATATTGCTCCCGCGCGCCCTCTGGCTGCTTGAACAGGTCGACGTCGTCTACGCGCACGAGCGTCCGCTCGGCCATCATGGGCATGGCGTCGATCGCGTCAGCCAGCGCCTGCGGCGTGCAGTCGTCGGCGGAAAAGCGGTGGAAGTTAAACTCGCCCGCCGGGCCGTCGGTGAGTTTTTTCGTAGCAAGCTCCACATAATGGCTGCGCAGAAACGCTTCCTCGCCGCAGATAATATAAAAGCTGCCGAGCGTTCCGGCCTTCAGATCCGCTTTGAAGCGGCGCTCAGCCTCGGCAGCGGCGTCGTCAGGCTTTTTTTTTGCCATTTGCTTACCCCCTGATGGTGATGGTGCCGGACAGATCGGTGCGGAAGACCGCCGCGCCGGCTTTTTCAATGCGGCGGAGCGTTTCGTCCGCCGGATGTCCGAATCGGTTGTCCGCACCCACAGAGATGAGCACGGCCTCCGGCCGGATGGCGCGCAGAAGCGCCTCAGATGTAGACGTAGCCGCGCCGTGATGCCCCGCGACGAGCACGGCGGCACGCGGCAGCGCATGCGTGGACAGCAGCCGGTACTCCGCCTGCTCGGACAGATCGCCGGTCACTAGAATATCATATTTTTCGCCCGCTGCCAAGACGCAAAGCCCGGTATTGCTTTCCTCCGCGCTTCCGGTGGGTGCAAACATACGCATGCCGTCCGACAGCGTCAGATCGTTCGTGACAAACCGGATTTCAGCGCCCGCCTGCGCGGCGGCGAACAGGATTTTCGTGCGGAGGTTATTTTCCGGCGATACGTCCGGCACATAGAGCGTTTTGACGCGCACGCGCCGCAGAAGCTGCCGGACGCCGTTGCAGTGATCAGCGTCAAAATGCGTGAGAATGAGCCGGTCGACCTGCGTCACGCCGCGCGCAAGCAAAAACCGCGCGGCTGTCTCGCCGCTGGCATCCTCCTGCCCGCCGCAGTCGATCACGCTGACGCTTTCTCCGCTGCGGCTGACGAGGCACTGTCCCTGCCCAACATCGAGCATGGAAAAGCAGGCCTCCGGCAGCGCGTAATCCGCGCAGGAAAGCCCCATGCAGCACGCCGTGACGAGCACGGCTGCGGCAGCGGCCTGCCAGAACTGGACGGCCCTCGGGCGCAGGGCCAGCAGAAGCGCAAGCCCATAGAGAAAGGCCGCCGCTGCGATCAGATATCCGTTTTCAAGATAAAGCGCCGCGAACGGGAGCTTTGCTGCGCTCCGCACGAGCAGCAGCACCAGCCGCACCGGCCAGCTCAGCGCCCATGCGCAGACGCCTGCCGCCGCCGGAAGGGCCAGCGCAAGCAGCGCCGTGAGCAGCCCGGCACAGAAAACGATCGAGAGCATCCAAAGCGCCAGCACATTCACGACCGGCGCGGCAAGCGAGACAGTTCCAAATTGAAGCGCCGTAATGGGCAGCGCGAAGACCATGGACGAGATCGTGCAGCAGAGCGCCGTCAGCATGGCGCGCAGAAGCGAGCTGAGAACCGTTTTGGGGCGCAGCAGGCGCGTAAGGAACTGGTTTTCCGAAAGGCTCCGGTAAAGTCCGCCCGCAAAGAAGACGATCCCCGCCGTCGAAGCGAACGAAAGCTGCAGCCCCACGCTCAGAAGCGACCACGGGTTCTGCATCAGCAGCACGAGAAGGGCTGCACAGATAGTCGTCGGCGGGTCATTCTCCCGGCGCACGAGCGGCGCGCACAGGACCAGCGCCTGCATCACGCCGGCACGGACTGCGGAGGCAGGTGCGTCGGTCATGACGATAAAAAATACGGCGGCAGGCAGACCGAGCGCCGCCGCAAGCCGGTGGTTCCCGCCGCAGAGCAGCAGGATCATGCCGAGCAAAATCGAAACGTGCATACCGGACACGGCGACGGCATGGTAAATGCCCGCGATGGCCAGATCGTTCTGATCCTCGTAGCGGAGCCCTGTTTTATCGCCCAGCAGCAGCGCCTGTACAAAGCCCGCCGTGTCAGACGGGAATGCGGACTGGATCGCTGCGCGGAGGCGTTCGGCAAACAGAGCCGGGGCAAGCCAGACTGATGCGCGGCCCGGCTCGGCGTGCAGCGTTTCGCGGCAGCTTGCCGTCAGGAATACGCCGCGCGACAGATCGTAATCCTTGCCGCGCAGATGCTTTTCCTGCGCCGTGGTGAACTTTGCCGTGCCGGACAGGAGGCTTCCGGGAAGGATCTCACCGTCGGCCTCGTCAAAGTAAATGACCGCCGTGCAGCTTTTTCCGTCCAGCGTCAGCCGGGCGGAGACGGACTGCCCGTAGCTGCTTTCCTGCGGCGCGGCAAGCGCCTGCGCGGAAAACGCGGCTGTTTTGCCGGAAAGGCCTGCAAACGGGCGCAGAAAAAGCGCCTCGTACCCACGGCACCAGGCAAATCCGGCCAAAAGGCCCAGCACGCAGACCGCCGCCCGGCGCAAAATCGGACGCCGGAGCAGAAACAGCAGCGCACAGACCGCTGCAAGCGCGGCGAGCAGCACGCCTGGCGCACCGTGCAGCAGAAACAGATACAAACCAGCGGCAGCGGCGAAGCCGCCGGTGAACAGGCAGAGCCGTCGCATGGGCCGTCTCCTTCAAAAAGCAGAAAAACCGGGCGCACTGCGAGCAATGCGTCCGGTTCTGACAGGCTTATTCTTCTGTCTTGGGGGCGTCCTCGGCGGGGGCTTCTTCCGTCTTCGGAGCCTCGACGGCGGGCGTCTCGTCAGCCTTGGGCTCGTCGGCGACAACGATCTCAAAATCGTCGTCCGTGGGAGCGGCCTCGGTCTCGGCGGGCGCTTCGTCTTCGCGGAGGGAGGCGATGAAGTCCTTCAGCTCGGCGATGGCCTTCTTGGACTCGTCGATCTTCTGGCACCACGGCAGATACTCGGCAGTGTCGAGCTCTTCACCGACGGCGTAGTCGCGGTAATACAGCTTGCCCAGCTCGATCTCGGCCTTCTTGACCTTGTCTTCCTCGGCATAGATGGAAATGTTGGCCTTTGCGACGGCAGCCAGCTCCTTCGCCTTTGCGGCAGCGGTCTGGGCGGCCTCTACGGCCATGTTCTTTGCAGCTTCAAAATTTTCGGAAAAACGCATGGAGAAGCTCCTTTCAGCAGCATATTTGCTTTATTATTTCCTGTAGTATACCACCTGCCCGAAAAAAATGGAATAGGCAAGTGATGCGGAATGTCAGTTATTTTGTAAATTTTCTTTTAATCGTCCTGTTTTTCATCCGCCTGCGGTTCTTCGCGTTTGCGGTTGACGTAGAGCGATTCGCGCGCGGGCTTCTTTTTGACGAGCACCCACGCGAGGATTCCCGCCGCGGCAAGGAAGGAGACTGCCGCCACAAGCTGGCTGACGCGGATGCCGGTAGAGAACAGATACAGACTGTCGGTGCGCAGCCCCTCGATCCACACGCGGCCAAGGCCGTACCACGCCACATAGGCAAGGAACACCTCGCCGTCGAATTTCCGCTTTTTCGAGAAGAAATGCAGACCGATGAAGCCGATCAGGTTCCAGACGGATTCATAGAGGAACGTCGGGTGGTAATACGTCACGACGCCGGACGCATCCCGCAGGCCCATCTTCAAAAACGTATCCGTGACAGCGCCGTGCGCCTCGCGGTTCATAAAGTTTCCCCAGCGGCCCATAAGCTGGCCGATGATGACGCCCATGCCCGCCACGTCGAGCAGGACGGGAGCCGGGATTTTCTTGCGCTTCGCAACGACGAGCAGCGTGATCGCGCCGCCGATGATGCCGCCGTAGATGGCAAGCCCGCCCTCCCAGATGTAGAGGATGGAAATGGGATCGTCGGCGTAGAGCTCCCAATAGAAAATGCAGTAATACAGCCGGGCGCAGATCACGCCGATGGGTACGGCCCAGAGGATCATGTCAAGCACGTCGTCCTGCGTGATGCCGAAGTCCTTCGCCCGCACGAGCATATAGAAAACGGCGAGCAGGAACCCGGCGGCAATGATGATGCCGTACCAGTAGATGTCCTTCCCAAAGACCGTAAAGGCCACGGGGCTTGGATCGATCTCAATGCCGAGATTCGGGAATGTGATGGGAGATGCGAGAAACATATGAATTCCTCCTAATGAATTGAGCGGCGGATGCCTCCGGCGGCCCTGCCTTTTCTCTCGCAAGAGAAAAGACAGGGGAGAAAAGAGTGCTGGGACGCGTTTGGTGCCTGCTGCGGGTACAATTCAGGCGAGGACCTGAATTTTAGTCCCTGCGAACACACCAAGTCACCTTACGTGCGCTGTGGTACGCGCCGCCTGTTATGGTACAACAGATTTGTAGGTAGCTGCGTTTTAATATCTGCGGTAAAAACGCTTTGCGTTCGAAATTTGCGGGGCAGTACGGATTCACCGAAGATTTCCGTTAAAATAGTGCATTCTGCCGGGCCGATGTGGGCATCAGCCCCTGCAATTGGTGCGTCCAAAATCTACGCTTCTTCCGGCGCAGCAACGCTGAGCGCGGCGCGTTCCGGTGTGACTGTCTGCGTCAGCAGCGCTTCTGTGTCGGAAAGCGTGATGGAATCCAGCAGATCAAACTCGCAGAAGCAGTCTCCGCCTGCGAATATGGCCTCGCATATACGATAGCAGGTCGATTCGAATCCGTCAAGCTCCCGCAGGAGTCTGCCGCGCACAGATTTTTTCAGCCGTGCAAAGCGCTCCGGCGAAAAGCTGGTCTTCGGCGCCTGCAAAATGGCCTCCAGCACCGCCTCCGGGTCACAGCCCGCGCCGCCGGCCTGCAAAAACGCCGCGCTGGGTACGCGTGTGAAGCCGGAGGAAAAGTCCGCGTCGATCAGTCCGCGCGTATAAAGGTCCTCGTACAGTGCCGCGCTTTCGCCCAGCAGCAGCTCTGCGGCAAGCTGTCCGGTCAGCTCCTGCCGGAGCGGATCGGCGGACGGCGCGGTCTTGAAGCCGATGGCAAACACCGGCTGGCTGACCGGGAGCGTCCGGCGCGTTCTGTGCCGGAACGCGCGAGCAGGCTCCGCTTCACCGCAGGGACGCGCGGGAGGCGGCGAGAAGTCCGGCGGCAGGACCTCCCGCGCAAGGCGCGAGACGGCCTCCGCGTCCACGTCGCCCATGACGGTGAACGCCATGTTGGACGGGACGTAAAATGCGTCAAAGCAGCGCCGCAGCAGCTCCGGCGTGACGGCGCGGATGGAGCGGCGGGAGCCTGCGATGGGGATGCGGATGGGGTGGCGGCGGTAGAGCGCGCGGCACAGCCGCTCCTGCGCGCAGTCCTCGGGCGAATCATCATAGAGCGCGATCTCATCGGCAATGACGGCGCGCTCGGCCGCCATGGCCTCCTGCGGGAAATATGGCGTCGAGGCCATCCGCAGAAGCAGGCGCAGACAGTCCTCAAAGTGTTCCGTGCAGGTGAAATAATAGGCGGTCATCGCATAGTCGGTAAAAGCGTTCGACTCCGCACCGAGGCGGGAAAATTCCGTCTCCGGGTCGCAGTCCGGGAGGCAGAACATCCGGTGCTCGAGAAAATGCGCCGTGCCGTCCGGCACGGTCTGCCAGCCGCTGCTTTGCGGAAGCTGTGTGTCGCATGAGCCAAAATTCACGCCCAGAAACGCGAATTTCCCGGCAAAGCCCGGCTTCGGCACGACGCGCAGACGCAGGCCGTTCGGCAGCGTTTCCAGATAACAGCGCTCACTGAGCGCGGGATAGTCCTTCCAGCTCATGCTTCCTCCAGCGTATAGACCGCATCGGGCCGCACGCGCCGCGCAGCGGCGCAGACGTCCTCCGCCGTGACGGCGCAGAGCGCTGCGGCCAGTTCGGCGGGGCTTTGCGAAATGCCCTCCGCTGCCCGGCCTGTGTAAAATTCATCGAGTCTGCCGGGGCTGTCGCACAGCAGCCGCAGATCGGAAAGCAGCCCCGCGCGGGCTATTTCCAGTTCTGCCTGAGAAAAACGCCCTTCGGCCAGTTCCGCAAGCTGACGCAGAATTTCCTGCTCAACGGCGGTCAGGTCTGCACGGCCGCATCCGGCGGATGCGGCCAAGATGCCTTTGTGTCCGTCGTACCAGCTCCCGGCCTCGTAGCACAATGCCATCCGCCCGCGCACGACGGTATAGAGCCGGTTCTGTTCACCTCCGCCGAGCATCGCGTTCAGAAGCAGCATCGCGGGATACTGCGCGCTTCGCAGCGTCACATCCGTGCGGAAGCCCAGCGAGATCCGGCTCTGCGCAAGCGGCATTGTTTCGGAAAACCTCCGAGGCTCCTGCGGCAGCGGGCTGGGGTTTGTTCCGACCGGGACGCAGGCCGTGCGCGGCAGATGCGCCAGAAGCGGCTGCAGCAGCGCCTCCGCTTCTCCGACAGATTTGCTGCCGAGATAGAAAAGCTCCACGCGCGACGAGGCCAGCACCGACTTATCGTGCGCCCAGAGCGTGCGCACGTCGATTTTATCAAGCGCTTCCGGCTCTCCGAGACGGCCGCAGGCGTAGCGTTCGCCTCGGCACATGGCCCGGAGCAGCTGCCGCTCACAGTACGCGCTCTTGTCGTCCAGTACGCTCTGCATGGCGTTTTGCAGATTCCGGCATTCCTGCGAGACAAGCTCCGGCACGAACGCGCCGTGTTCCGTTCGCGGGCAGAACAGCAGCTCGGAGACAAAGGCCAGCAGGTGCGAAAAAACGGCCTCGCCCGCATATTGGTCTTCCAGACAGTCGGCAAACAGGCCCGTGAGCTGAATTTCTCCCTTTTTGCGCACCAGCCCACCAATGGACGCGCCGTGCAGTTCGTCCAGCCGGTCGGCGATGGCGCGGATGGAGGGCGTTTTTTCGCTGCCGCGCAGGAGTACGCTCGGCAGCAGCGCGTTCATGGCCGCCTCGCCTGCGCGAAGCGGCCTGAGGAAGCTGAGGCTGAAGCAGGCGGTCTTGAACCGCCCGTCCTGGATAGACGTGAGGAACACGCCCGGCAGGAGCTCTTTTCTTGTCGTCATGTTATTTCTTGTCTGCCTCCGTGCGCAGGCGGATGATCTCGTCGCGCAGCACAGCGGCATATTCGTATTCCATCATGTGCGCGGCCTTGCGCATCTGCGCTTCGAGCTTTTCAATCTCACGCGCAAGCTCCTGCCGCGTCATCTTTACGCCGCCCTTGCCCTTGTGTTCCGGTGTGGGCGAGGCGGAAATTTCGATCAGATCCCGGATGGATTTCACGATGGTCTTCGGCACGATGCCGTGCGCCTTGTTATACGCATCCTGAATCTGGCGTCGTCTTGCCGTTTCGTCCATGGCGGCACGCATGGCGGGCGTGATCTTATCCGCGTAGAGCAGCACACGGCCCTGCGCGTTTCTGGCCGCGCGTCCGATGGTCTGGATGAGGCTCGTTTCCGAGCGCAGGAAGCCCTCCTTATCGGCGTCGAGGATCGCAATCAGCGATACCTCCGGCAGATCAAGGCCCTCGCGCAGCAGGTTGATGCCGACGAGCACGTCAAACTTCGCCATGCGCAGATCGCGGATGATCTCCATGCGCTCCATAGCCCCGATGTCCGAGTGCATATAGCGCACGCGGATGCCGTTTTCAGTCAGGTATTTCGTCAAGTCCTCTGCCATTTTCTTCGTCAGCGTCGTGACGAGCGTGCGCTCGCCCTTGTCCGTCGTGGCGTTGATCTCGCCGATCAGATCATCGATCTGCCCCTCGATGGGGCGCACGAAGACCTCCGGGTCAAGAAGGCCCGTGGGCCGGATGACCTGCTCGGCGATCTGTCCGGCGCGGGAACGCTCATACTCGGCAGGCGTGGCAGAGACGTAGATGGCCTGATGGATGCGGTCTGTAAACTCGTCGAAGGTCAGGGGGCGGTTATCATACGCCGACGGCAGGCGGAAGCCGTAGTCGACGAGGCTTTTCTTGCGTGCGTGGTCGC
>OLQB01001831.1_pt1 | contig 14642 bp, 9 predicted proteins | sample 1672681 | NCBI WGS metagenome assembly OLQB01 (sample SAMEA3136713, study PRJEB25190) | human gut metagenome | reverse complement strand
TGGAGAACCAGAATTCCGCCTCGCCGAACACTTTCACGGCAATGAGATTGATGCCGGTGAGCGCCACAAGGAAGCACAGTTCGATAAGCCATTTCCACGCGTTGAGGTCAATGCCGAACGTGCCGAAGAACGTGACGAAATAGGTGCTGACGGCCGTGATTTCGGTCATGCCGGTCAGGATGAGCACGATCCAGTACGTCCAGCCGGCGAATTTGCCCCACGCGCGGCCGAGGTAGCGGGTGATGAAGTTGATGAAGGTGTGCTGGCTTGGGTCGCTGTACATCATTTCGCCGATGGCGCGCATGAGCAGGAACATGATGAGGCCCACGCCGATGTACACGAAGATGATGCTTGGTCCGGTCAGCGCAATCGATTTGCCGGAGCCGAGGAACAGGCCGGTGCCGATAGTCCCGCCGATGGCGATGAATTGGACATGGCGATTTTTCAGGCCGCGTTCCATGTCGTTGTCTTTGTCGAGGCTTTCGACGGATTTGATTTGCGCGGTTTCCGTCGCTTCGGACGTGCTTATACCAGTTTTTCCGGTTTTCGTATTCCCAAAAGTCATAATGTTCACACCCTACCGCGGGAGCCGCACAATCTCTGCCGTTGTTCGTACCGCGAAATGCGCTATATGTGGCAGATTCGCATCTTTTCCAAAAAACGCTTTGCGACGGGTGGAGTCAGCTTGCCAAGGTTTTCAGCTTGCCACGGAGCGATTCGTTTTCGCGTTCCAGCTCGTCGATACGCCGAGCCTGTTGTTTGATGATGACAAGCGCCGTCTCGCTGTCAAGGCCGCTGCTCGCGCTGAGAGGTGTAGGCGGCACGGCGATGGCAGCCGCATCGGATGGGACGGGCACGTCAGCGGATATACACCCCCCCCCGACACGTTCGCCCTGTCCAGCGGATGCGGAGCATTTCCAATGTTCGCCTTATCGGAATTGGCGATTCCTGCGATGCCGTCGAGTTTCTCCTTGCGCGTCACCGCATGAACATACAGGTTGACGAGCTCCGTAATGATTTCGCCGTTACTCATGTCACTGCTACCACTCACGGATTTGAGGACGGCAGCCTTCCAACGCGCCACACTTCGTTCTATACGTTTATACCCAATCAGTTCCGGCGGCAATCCCGCCTCGCGGAAGATTTTGGTCGGCGATTCCCCCGCAAGATACCGTATGACACACACCTGTTTGAAGGCGTTGGAGTACGTGATGCGGTCTTTCGACACGTTAGCCACCGCCGGCAGATCCCGCAACATTTGGAGCTCGTCCATGCTGAATGATCCTCCACCGCGCATCGTTTTACCCCCTTTGCTATACCCCGTGATGAAGCAAGTGTATATCCGACTTCTCACAAGCAGCTTTTCAAATATTGCTGACCGTATATTGCTTCAACCGATCGGCCACACGTCAATGCGGGCGATTATGGAATACCCACAACCGCCCGCATTGACTTTTATTGTGAGTGAGTCAATTCACAACTCACTCACACCGAACGCATGCGCTCAGTACGTGCGGCGACGACTCTTGACCGCCACAGCCACGCCAGCGCCACCCACCAGCAGCGCCACGACGGTGAACAACACGGTTCCCGCGGCACCGGTCAGCGGCAGCTGAGTGACAGACTTGACGTTCAGCACGGTAGCGGTGGCATTCGCAGTGGTGTTATTGACCGGTTGGACCTGACGAAGGGCATCCGGCTCGAAGGTGATGAGACCTTCATCTGTGATCTTCACATTGAAAGTGACCCTGAAGTTCTGGGCGTAGCCGGTCGGAGCCTGAGTCTCCACAACCGTGTAGGTTCCTGCCGCAAGACCCGCGACCTTCACCAAACCATCATTCTCAGTAATGAACGTCTTGGCATCATTCTGATCGGAAACAAACGACCACGCACCGTCCTCAGCCTGCTTAAGGAACTTGCCCTCCGCATTCTTGACAACGAACTTGGCGCCGGCTAGAGGCTTGGCCTCATTCCCTTCCTTGCCAATCTTCGTGAACTGGAAACCGTAGGTCTTAAGGACAGTCTTGCCTTCACCGCTGGTACCATCCTTGGTGGTGATTGTGGCCTTGTTGTCCACACTGCCGCTCAAGCCATCCAACGCATCCTTGGTGACGGTGCCTTGGTACGACACGACGATCGTCCTACCGGCCAGCGTTGTGGCATCGGCAAAATAGATGGTCGTGGTGGTGCCGGATTGAGCATTGCCTTCCTGCGTTATCGTGTACAGATCGGGATTCACAGTAGTATGATCTCCGAACTGGACCTTGAAGTCACTCGTTTCCGCAATCCGCAAACCTTTGGACGCGGTATCGGTAATGGTAAAGGGGTACGCATCCCAGCCAGCCGCAGCATGAGGAACGTCCGCGGCCACAGTGAAGTCCACGGTGTCGCCCACCTTTACGCTCTTACCGTTCACATCCACGTCATTCATCCGGGCGAACTTGAGCGGCTCGTCGGTCGGATTCGCGTTCTTCGCGTTGAACTGGCCTTCAGTCGTGATGTTGCCCTGACCGGTCGTCGTATCGGCCGCAATCCTCAGATTGGACAGTCCATTGACGGTGGTGGCCACCACAGCCGGAGTTCCCGACGTCACAGTCGTTTCGCCAGCCTTGATGAACGTATCCTTCACCAGATACCAGCCTTCTCCGTTCACATTGACCGCCTGGCTCGTATTTGCCTGCTCCGTAGTTACGGTCAGGCCAGTACCATCAGGTCCTGCCGGCGGAGTAATTCCAGCCAAGGTCTTGGCGAAGACACGGAGCTGATCCGCAGTGAACGTCGCCACATAGGCGGCTGGATTATCCTTGTACTCTGTCGGGATGCCGTTGTGGCTTCCATCAGCCGCGTCAGCAGCGGTGGTCACAGCTCCCTTCCATGCGTCAACCGTTTTCACTTCGACCGAGCCATCGCCAGGATTCTCGAACGTGGCAAACTTGTATGGCGTGTACGTATGGTCTTCCTGTGCGTGGTTAACTTGCAGCAATGGAGCATCATCAGCCTGTGCGGCGGCGACGCCGATGGCCATGCCGCTCAGCAACGTTGCCGCGGCGGCCAGCCCTGCGAAAAGCTTCCTCATCTTCATGAGAATCTCCTTTTCCTTGATTGTTGGTTACTGTGTTCTGCAATCGCGGGAGGCGGGAACCCAACATGCCCCCGCGATCCGCAAATCCTGTGTTGTTCAGCTGAGCCGCTTCTTGCGTCTCCACTGGTCGGCCGCAGCGACGGCGAGCAATGCCAGCACGCCAACTCCGCCGGCCGCAATCTGCCACCATCGTTCCGCACCCATGCGGCCCGTCAATGGCAGTGACGATGCCGAAATGTATTGGTTGGTGAACAGCATTGGCTGGGTCTCGTCCCAATTCGAACCAGCGGCACCATAATCGGTTTTCAGCTGGGTCACGGATTCGACAACGGCCTTCCATTCACCGGACGTTCCGTCTTTCATCACGGACACGACCACCCGGTATTCCGCCTGCGAGTAATACATTGCGGAAGCATTACCAGCGTTCTCCGTCACAAGATATGTGTACTCGGCTTCACCTGCGTCATACGTGATGTCGCCGAAGTAAGCAACGTGATCGTCAGACGAATCGCGTTTCACCGTCACCGTGCAGGACAGCTTGTCCTTGCAGTCGGACGGCATCGGCGCGTCTGGATTGGAATCGTCTGCCTTCAGCTTGAAAGTGAACTCGTCGGAATCCTTCCAATCGCGGCCGACCAGCTCCTTCTGCACGCCAATCGCATGCGTCAGCATGGTCTGCTTCAACGTGTTGGTGATGACTACTGTGGCGTTCTGCGATGCCATGGATTCCGGCACCGTCACCACATTGCCGTCAGCAAGATTTCCATCGCCGACCTTGTGCTGGTAGGAAGCCTTCCACAAGTGGCTGTCCGGTTCGACTTCCGTCACCGTGTACGTCTTTTGGGCGCCTGCCGGAATAATCACGTCAGTGGACCATTTGCCGCTATCGTCACGCTTCAGCGTGACCGTCTTATAGGTGCCGTTGCCCTGTTTGATATCCACCGTGATGCTTTCCGGCTTCTGGCCGTTACCGCTCCACTGCTTGTCGATGTGCAACGTCGAGGAGACTACCTGCACCACCGGGTGCGGATACGGGTTCTCACTACACTTATGATCCACGCCATCGGCCGAGTACGCCAGGCACGCGGAATCGTTCGTATGGAAACCCGGCTGGTTCGAGGACGTGGCGTTTCCCGGCAGATCGGTGTTCGCGTTACCCTTTACGCCGTCATATCCATCCTTACCGGCGTTCAGGTTGGCGGCATACTCGTCATACGCTTTCTGCGTGGGTTTCACGTTGTATTCCAGCGTGTATGTCACGTTGTTGACCAGAGGCTTCAGGAATGCGACCGTGAATTTCTTCGTGCTCGCGTCATACGTCAAGGTGTAATCGACATTCTTAGTCAAGGAGACCACCTTGCCGGAAGCATCCTTGGCAACGACCTTGTAGTTGCTATCCGCAAGCTCGACATAGCCGGAGAGCGTGTCCTCCATGGTCACCTTGGTGTATGCGGACGTGGTAGTCTCACTTTTTTCAATCTCGTCGAAGATGGTATTCAGCTCCGAAGCGTTCGTCGCGCTTTTATAATAGCCGGCTTCGATATTCCCTTCACCGCGCTGGTTGTATTTCGTTGCCTTTGGGAAATTGCTGGACACCGCATGCATGAACTGGTTCTCGTTGCTGGAGAGCGAGGACGGGTTGGCACTGGCGAAGATGCCGATGGAATACACCATATCACCTTGATTCTTCAAAGTTTTCGCTGCGGTGACCGCGCCGTTTGCCACCGAAGCATCGAAATTGGACACCGACGAAGGCGTACCATCCGCAAAGAAAATGACGACCTTCTTCGCATCGGTCCGAGCATTTTCCATTACCTTGACCGCGCGTTTGAATCCATTGTCGGCCCGGGTGGAACCAGCAGCTTTAAGCTCGTTGACCTTGGTTTTCAGGCCACTCATATCCGCAGTCAGCTTGCTTACGATCTGGGAATAGTTGTACTGGTATCCACCACTCCGGTACATGTCATTCCCGACGTTATTTGATTCCTTACCAGAGAACTTCACCAACCCGACACGGACCGGTTCGGAACCGGATTGCGCACCCTTATTGGCATTCGCCGCGACATCAAGGAAGTTGTCCACAGCTGTCTGCAACGCTTTCAACCGCTTGGTCCTATCCGTTGAGCCCATCGGGTCATCCATCGAACCGGACACGTCCAACACCAGCGTGAAGTCGATCGGCTGGGTGGTGGTGACCGTGGTGGTGCTGGAAGCGCCCTTCACATCCACGTTCACGGTGTAACTGCCATTATCGTTCTTCTTGATGCGCTTATGCTTCTCCGGAGCGCCCAACTGGGAACCGGTCTCGTTCTGCGCAACCGACTGCGCCCGATTTGCTCGCGCAATCGGTTGAGCGGACAACGTAACTGGCTGCTCATCAGGTTGTTCAGATTGTTGTTCAACCTCCTGCTCAACCCACTGCTCAGTCTCTTCTTTCGTTTCTTGTTCCGTTTCTTGTTCGACTTGCTGGTAAGCCTCTTGATCTGACGGCTGCTCTTGCTCTGACGGCTGCTCTTCTCCCACCATCAAATTTTGTTCCACCGGCTGTGAATCCTCTTGCCCAGATTCTTGCAATACCGGCTGCTCGATTTGTTGTTCCAAGGCTCCCGTGGCATCTTCCGCCGCCGCTGACGAAGCAGTGACGCACCCCACGCCGGCGAGCATTGCGACCGTCGCGACGGCCGCAATGACACGACGCGTGAACAGACCTGTGCCCCTTGCCCTGTTTCGCTCAAAGACGTGTCTCATACGCCTACCCCCTTGTACCGTTAAGCGATCGGGGAAATACCTTCCTCCTTCGACCGGTATATTTGATGCGTCTTCGCTTCACATACCGTCCGACAATCGCTTCGTTGCCTAAACCTTAAGGAGAAAAACAGAGGGATACATACCCTCCCAACGAGGTAATCAAGGGGATATACTTTCCTTGAAATCGCACATATCATCGCGATTCTAGAGTATTCTTACCCCCGTAAATCGCGATGCAAAAACTATAAGCAAACGTTGTCATGTCTCTTTCAGAATTTTCCCCGACAAAAAAGCATCTGTCAAGTGCAACATTAACGCCATCAACCCCTAGTTGCGCTTTGGCCACCAAGCGGCATGCCTACGGACATGCCACGGACAGCGGAGCAGCCAAACCAACAACAAACCGACCAGCAACGTGGCAGCTGACACCACGCCCGCAATCACACGCACATCTTTTGCCGCATCATCCTCCGCGGGAATCTCTTCGGGAATGGCGGAACGTAATGCCGAAACCAACAGACGATGCGTATTCACACCGTACGGAGTGCACGTCATCAACGTCACGCGGTCCTCGCCGGGCACAATCTTCAACTTCGACGTGTCATCCGGGTTGATTTCGGTGATGCGATCCACCTTGTAGCCAAGCGTATGGCCCATCACATCGATATAGAAGTAATCGCCAACCCGCATCTCATCCAAACGCGTAAACATTGAGGCTTCAACCAAACCCCGATGTCCGGTAATCACCGCATGCGTATCCTTGCCACCCACCGGCAGACTACTGCCATACAAATGCCCCGCACCGGACGCAAGCGTCTGCTCCGACGTGCCATGGTAGATCGGCAAATCCACAGAAATCTTTGGAATGCGGATGGAACCCATCACGCCATCGCCAGTATCCAGCAAACGCTGGTATTCCGCGTCTTTGGAGCTAGCGGAATCCTTGTTACCATCGCCAGTGGCGCCTGCGCCCGTCGAGCTGGAACCGGAACCGTCGCCGGAGTCGGACTGATTGTTGTTGTACAACTCGGCGAGCGGATCCTCAGCCTCGCCAATCACCGGCTGCCCCGATTCGGCGAGACGCTTGTTGTACGCCCCAGCTGCGGCGAATGCCTCGTCGGCCTGCGGATACGGCCAGCCCGCGACGCTCTGCTCGGAACGGGCGGACGTGCTCGCCAGCTTTTGCGCGGACTGGTATTGCAGCACTTTCGGGAAAAAACCAATGCCGATTGCGGAGAAAATCAGCACCGCCGCAAGCACACGCAGGGCAATGGACTTGTTGCGATCCGCGCGACGCTCGCGCATCGCTTCGGACGCGTCGGTCGCCTCCGCGAAAGTCGGGAGGGTGTAGGTGCGGGTGTTGCGCGTGGTGTCGTGCGAACCGCGCGAGCCGTCGTTGCCATCGTGCGAATCGCCATAAAAATCGTCGGCGCGTAAGTCCTTAATTTGCTGCGGACCGTCGCTTCTCGACCCGCCGCGCGCGCTCCCATGCGGAAAAACTGCCATCAGTCTTGCCCCCTTGAACTGCCAGCCATAGGGAACATTATATTGCACTCCGCCCGCGTGCCTTCTTCCCTGACGATTCCGATAATGTCGGTCGAACTTGGACGGTCTCCGGCCACAGCTCTGAGCGAACCACGTTTTACGCAAATCATGGGTTAGGACTTACGCAAATCATGGGTTAGGTTTTATGTAAATCGTGGGTTAGCCCCAGCAAAACCCTTGCAGGAGGCCGAAATTGGCATTTTTGCCAAGAGCATCTCTAACCGAGTCTGCCCATGGTCAAACCGATGGGCCTATCTGGCTTATAGATGGCGGATTTGGGGCTTTGCGGAAAGGTATTTCGCTTATAGATGGCGGGTGCTAGACGAGAATAGGCGGTTCGGGGGTATGATTTATACCCCCGAGCTGGCAAATGGGGCGAACCACCCGCCATCTATAAGCTAGATAGCATTTGGCGGGCGGGCGGTGCGCGCGCGGCGGACGAGAACCGGGGGTTGGCCGCCTCGCAAACGCGACCGACCCCCCCCTAATGTCGTGAAACGTGCTATATGTGGCAGATTCGCCCTTCACAAGAAAACGATTTGCGTTATGCGTGGCAGGTTCCTTGAGCAAATCCAGACCTAGGGGGTAGGAATCATGCCCCCTAGGTCGGTTTCACCGAAGAAACCTGCCACAGATAGCGGAAATCACATTCTTCAACCTCCGGTCACAATGGCTCACTAGGCTCGACGGTATGACGCAAGAGCTCGTTTCATTAACCATCATCATGGCGGTGGCGGCGGGGCTCATCTACGTGGTGGTTACCTACCGCCATTCTCCGGCTCGCGCCAAAGAGGTGCTCATCAAAATCTTCACCTGGTTCAACGGCGTCGTCGTCGGCTTTTTCGCCCTGGTGTCGGTGTACGCCTTTTTCGACGATGCTCCGGCGGTGCTCGACCTCTCGCTCAGCTTCATGATCGTGGGTCTTGTCGGCCTCCTCATCACCCGCATCGCCAACTGGCGCTTTCTCAAGCACAACCCCAACTACCGCAAAAAGCGCCTCGCCGCCACCACCCGCCGTCGCTGGCCATGGGGGAAATAAAAAACTCCCTGTAGGGAGTTCGAGAAAAGGCAAAGTGGCGGAGGAGTAGGGATTCGAACCCTAGATGCCCTTGTGGGGCATACTCACTTAGCAGGCGAGCACCTTCGGCCTCTCGGTCACTTCTCCACTTATAATAGGTGCGGTTTGCTATGATACCGTGAACGGGAAAAAGATGCAAGGAGCACTGCGGTGAGAAACAGAAAGGATGCGCGGCGAACGGCCTGCCTGCGCCCCATGCGGATGAATGCGAACAGCTCGTGCGCTGCGAAGCGCCCGATTGCTCGCACTATCGCCCCGATGCGCCTAGCGGTTTCCCTCGCTGCCGTACTCGCGGCTTGCCTTCTCGTGCTCGCTGTCGCTTTGATGGCGGCATCGCCTCGCGTTGCATTCGCCGCCGGATCGTATTCAAGCCCGAAAACCGACATCACCATGCAGGTGGAAACGGACGGATCGTACCGGGTTATCGAGTACCGCGTCCTCGATTTCCAGGGCGATTCGGCATATGTCGGCTGGTCGTTCACCAGCCTTGCCGAAACGGCGAGTGTGCAGATCAACGGTATGCGCCTCGCTCAAGCCGACGCCGACGGGAACGTCGAGGGCGATTGGAAGACGCTTTCGAGCACCTCGTTTTCCGCCAAATGGCTCGCCGGGGGCGCCTCCAGCGGGGCAACATATGCTTACGACAACGCGAAGAACACGCTCTATGCTTTTCCCCAGGTGACCGACTCCCGCGTAATCGTAGAACTCGACTACACCATCACGAACGCGGTTCTCGCCTACAAGGACATCTCCGAGGCGTACTGGACCTACGTTTCCCTCGATTGGCCGGTGGCTTCGGAAAACGTGACGGCGACAATCACGCTTCCTGTCGCTCAAGGAGAAACTGTCATCCCGAACGACACGGTGCGTGCGTGGGGCCATGGTCCCCAAAGCGGTACAGTCTCGGTTGATTCGGCGGGAACGGTCGTGCTCCACGACGACGTGGTGAACCCCGGTCAGTACGCAACGGCTCACGTGCTGTTCCCCGCATCGTGGCTCACGCACCTCGACGGCAAGAAGATGCTCGCGAATCGTGCGACAGCTCGACTCGACTACGCGATTGCCGAGGAGAAGGTGTGGACCGATTCCTGGAGCTTCCAGCAGGAAGCTCTTTTCACGACCTTTGCCCTGATAGCCTTTGTCTGCGCGGCGATTCTAGCCGCGGCGGCGATCGCCTATGCCCGTTTGGGCCGAGAATACCCGTCTGATTTCCCGGGGAAGTACTATCGGGAAGTTCCCGAAGAGGGCTTGGAACCTGCGGTGGCAGGGCGTCTTTGGCGCTGGAATCACGATGACATGCGCGACTTCACGGCGACGGTGATGCGGCTTGCGCATAAGGGCGTGCTGCGCATCGAGGCGAGCGATCCCTCCAAAGACGCAGCTCCCACCTGGTATCTCTCGGTTGCCTTCGGAGCGCCGACGGGAAGCCTCAGCGCGCTCGAGTCTTCTGCGCTGGAGATTCTCATGGGACACAGCGCTCTTGGCGACTTCCGCTCGCTCAGCCAGCTGAAGCAGCGTGCGGTCGATCAGCCCGAGGCTTTCGTCGAGTCGATGGGCGCATGGCAGGCCTCGCTTGGCAAGGCGTGCGAGGAGCGCGATTTCTTCGAGACTGCGGGCAAACGTGCGCAAAAGGTGTTCCTCATCGTGGCCGGCGTGACTGCTGTCGCGGGGATTGCCATTGCGATCATCACGATAAACCCGATTCCCGCTGCCCTCGCGCTTCCGACCGCCATGGCGACGACGCTCGTCGCAAACTACCTCCCGAGGCGCACTGAGAGAGGCAACAACCTGATCGCGCGTTGCAAAGGGCTTCGAAATTGGATGCGCGACCTGGAGAAACTCGACGAGCCCGTGTCTCTTTCCCCGTCGCAATGGGGAGAGCTCCTGCCTTTCGCCTATGAGTTCGGCGTGGCTGACGAGGCAGTGTCGTTCCATGGTGCGCCCCAGCCGGCTGTTTGGCAGACGTGGTACGAGACGAAATCCCAAACCGCGTTGGCGCGCGTGCGGCGCCTTGCTGCGGCCCCGGCGATCAACGAGTGTTTGAAAGACTCGCTTCAGGCGGCGCATACCGCGATCGCGAAGCGCGAGGAGGCCCAGGCGACGGGCGGCGGATTCGGCAGGAAATAGCGGGGTCTTAGGGCGTCATGCGGATCAAGCGCCCGTGCGCGGCGGTTCTCGGCCCTGACTCGAAGGAAGAAGAGCATCATTCATGGCAAATATCCCATCTTGGGTCTATAAGCTCCTCATCGTTCTCGCGACGATTATCTGGGGTTTCAGCTTCGTCGTCATGAAGGACGTCGTGGCCGTGCTGCCCCCGGCGTGGCTTTTAGGCATGCGCTTTCTCTTTGCGGGCGCGTTGCTGCTCGTGATACTGCGCAAGCGCGTCATGCGGTTCTGCTCGCGCAAAGTCGTGACCTACGGGTTCATTCTCGGCGTGCTCGACTTCACCGCCTTCTGGCTGCAGACGGTGGGGCTCAAGCACACTACGCCGGGCATTAACGCGTTTCTTACCGCGACGTATTGCGTGCTTGTGCCGTTCGCCTGGTGGCTCATCGCGCGTAAGCGCCCGACCGCGTTCAATATCGTTGCGGCGATCGTGGCCGTGTGCGGCATTTGGCTTGTGTCGGTGAGCTCATCAGGCGAGACGCTCTCCATCGGTTTCGGCGAGGCGATGACGCTTGGCTGCGCGGTCGCATTCGCGGCGCACATCGTCGCCGTCTCGAAGTTCGCGCAGAAATGCGACGCGCTCGTTTTGACAGTGTTCCAGTTCATCGCGGAAGGCGCGCTCGGAATTGTCTTCGGCGCTGCGACCGAAACCTTTCCGGGTATCGCGGCGTTCACCCCTGAAATCATCGGGCAGATGCTGTTCCTCGCGGTGTTCGCGTCCGTCGTTGCGTTCGGTATCCAGAACGTGTCGCTCGCGCATGTGCCACCCACCCAGGCGTCGCTTCTCTTGAGCCTGGAATCGGTGTTTGGCGTGGTGTTTTCCATCCTGTTGTATGGCGAGCAGATGACGTTGCGCCTTGTGGTAGGCTTTGTGCTGATCTTTGCTGCTATAGTGATCAGCGAGACATTACCATTGAAGGAGAAGCCATGTCGGAGAAAAACAACATCGTCCTGATCGGCATGCCGGGTGCCGGCAAGTCAACTTTGGGCATCGTGCTCGCGAAGATCGTCGGTTACGACTTTATCGACGCCGACCTGGTGATTCAGAATCAGTGCGACAAGACGCTGCAAAAGCTGCTCGACGCGTGCGGCCCAGAAGGGTTCATCGCCGTTGAGAACCAGGTGCTCTCCGATTTGAAGTCCGAGCATTCGGTCATCGCGACGGGCGGTTCTGCGGTCTACTCCGACGAGGCCATGAAGCATCTTTCCGAGATCGGCCACGTGGTTTACCTGCAGATTTCCTACGACGAGCTGAAAAGTCGCCTGTCCGATTTGCAGGAGCGCGGCGTAGTTTTGAAGAACGGCGTCGGCATGAGTCTGCATGAGCTCTTCGACGAGCGCAAGCCGCTCTACGAGAAGTATGCGGAGGTCACGGTGAACGTTGACGACCTCACGATCACGGCTGCCGCGCGCAAGGTGGCAAGCGCCCTGAAGGGGCTCGTTCCTGAGGCGTAAAAGTCGCAGGTGCGACAGCGAACATGCCGCTTGGTAAGTTGGGAAAAGCGCGGGTCCACCCCGCGCTTTTTTGCGTGCGGCATTCCTTACGCAATCCCTCCGCTGTCGCGCAGGCGGCGCAGCTTGCGGACTTCTCGCGCGACGAAGACGCTGGTTACGCATACTGAAAGCGCGTCGGACACTGGAGCGCTTATGATGACGCCCTCAAGTCCCGTCGTGCCGAAGAGCGCTGTCAGCGCAGGCGGCAGCAGCAGGTACAGAGGGATGAGGAAGAGCACCTGGCGTGTGAGCTCGAGAATCGCGGCCTTCATCGGCTGGCCGCTTGACTGGAAGTAGCTTGATCCCACAATCTGGAATCCAACGGGCGCGAAGAAAATCACGTACACGCGCAGCGCATACACGGCGAAATTCTCCAGGTCGCCCGAAACGCCGAACAGCTCCACGATCGGCGCGGGAATGGCCTCCGCAATCAGGAAGAACGCTCCGCCGATGCATACGCCGGTGATGCTCGCCCACTTCAGCGTGTCAAGCACGCGCTGCCACAGCTTCGCGCCGTAATTGAACCCGATGATGGGCTGCGCTCCCATGATCAGGCCGATGAGCGGGGTGAACGCAAACATCGCCGCCTTTTGTGCCACGCCGATTGCCGCGAGCGCGGCCGTGGTGCCGATGGGGTCGGTCGACCCGTACAGACTCACCACGTGGTTCAACACGATGCCGACGAGCATGGATGCGACTTGCATCACAAACGACGCGATGCCCATCGTGAGGATGTTTCCCATGAGCTTCAAATCGGGCACGCAGCAGCGAAGGCGCAGCTTGAAGGCGGCGCTTTTGCTCATGGTGAAATGCCAGACGACGGGCACCATGCCGCATGCCTGACCGAGGATAGTAGCCGATGCGCTGCCTGCAACGCCGAACCCCAGCACGATGACGAACAGGTAGTTGAAGATGATGCACATCACCGTGCCGAAGATCATGGTGCCGAGTGCGAGGTTGGGCCTTCCCGCAGTGCGCAGGAAGTTGTTGAGCCCCATGCCAAGCGATTGGAAGATGAAGCCGAAGCAGATAATCTGAACGAAAGACTTAGTAAGGTCCCAAAGCTCGTCGGTCGTGCCAATGCCCGCGAGGATGGGGTCGATGAGGAACCCCGACATCACCGCGATAACGACGGCGATGCCCACAAGCAGCGTGGCTGAGTTCCCGAGCGTGCGCTCAACCTGGTCTTTCTCTCCCTTCCCCAGCTGAATTGCCGCGAGTGCGTTGCCGCCTTGGCCGGCGATCATCGAAAAGCCCATAAGGAGGGTCATCACGGGGAAGGCGAGGGTGGTTACCGCCACGCCCGAACCGTCGGGGAGCGCCTGTCCCAAAAAGATCGTATCGACCACGTTGTAGAGCGTGTTGAACACCATGCTCACGATGGCAGGGATGGAGAACTCGAGGAGCAGCTTTCCGATACGCTCGGTTCCCAAGCGGTCGGTGCGGTTATCGGGCGGTGCCGGGCTGTCTGACATGGGCCAAGCCTTACTATGCGCAAACCGCGCGGCGTGACACCGCGGGCTGTTCGATTATCGATGCACGCGCAAGTATAGAAAGCGAGAAGGCGGGTTGACAAGCCTAATCGGCCAATCAACCCGCCTTTGCGGCAAGGGAGACGATAAGCGTCAGGCGATTGCGCCCTGCCAGGCGCGTCCTACGCCGTTGCCTCCTCGGCTTTCCAATCGTCGGAGGTGTCGCGCGGCGCAAGGTTGTCCTCGTCGCCCGCGGCCTCGTCGAGGCGCTTGAAGTAGTCCTTCGTCTCCTTCACAACCACGCCGGACAGCACGATCAAGGCGATCATGTTCGGGATGGCCATGCAGGCGTTGAAGATGTCAGCGATAGTCCACACGGCGGAAACGGTCATGTAGGGGCCGATGAAAACGGCGAGGATGTAGAGCCAGCGGTACGTCTTCACGGCCTTCTTGGAACCACCGGAGAGGTACTCCAGGCAGCGCTCGCCGTAGTAGTCCCAGCCGAGGATGGTGGTGAAGCCGAAGAGCGCCAGGCACACCATCAGGACAAACGACACAGCCTCAGCGGGAATGAAGGGCAGGCCTATCTGGAATGCCGCGGTGGTGACGGCGGCACCTTCGAGTCCGGGAATCTGGTAGGCGCCGGTCATGACGAGCGCGAGGCCAGTCATGGAGCACACAATGATGGTGTCGAGGAAGGTGCCGATCATCGACACAAGACCCTGGCGCACGGGCTCCTTCGTCTGCGCAGCCGCGGCGGCGATAGGCGCGGAGCCCAGGCCTGCCTCGTTGGAGAAGATGCCTCGCGCGATGCCCTTCTGCATGGCGATGATGATTGCACCGAGCGCACCGCCTGCAGCAGCGCGCAGGCCGAAGGCGCTTTGGACGATGGTGACGAGCGCGTCGGGCAGCGCCGTGATGTTCAACACGATGAGGATGAGCGAGAACGCCACATAGATTACGACCATTACGGGAATGACCTTCTCGGAAACGCTCGCGATGCGCTTCAGGCCGCCGATGACGATGAGCGCCGTGACCACCATGAGGGCCAGACCGG
>OLQB01001830.1_pt1 | contig 14657 bp, 12 predicted proteins | sample 1672681 | NCBI WGS metagenome assembly OLQB01 (sample SAMEA3136713, study PRJEB25190) | human gut metagenome | reverse complement strand
ACGGCAAGACCTGCGATATGCGCAAGCTGATGGCCGTGATGGGCATGGGCATCCGTCAGGGCGAGACCATCACCGTCACCGCCGAGGGCGCGCCGCTCCGCCAGCGCCGGTACTGCTTTTCCGAGGCGTTTTACGCCATGGCGAACGCGGAATACTACGGCGTGACCGGCGAGCGGGAGCATCTCGAGCGCGCTCGGCGCGCGTATGACCTCTACTGGGATCTCAATCACGGCATGCCTGACCCGACCGGTCTCGGGCCGAAGACCGAGCCGGCAACGCGCACGGGGCGCGCCTTCGGCATCCCGATGATATACCTCAACGTCACCGCCGTGATGCAGCGCGTCGATCCGGAAAATGCGGCGCTCTACGCCGAACGCGCCGCCGCCTGCGTAGACGAGATATTCCGCTACCACGTCCATCCGGAGCTTAAATGCGTGCTGGAGAACGTCGCGGTTGACGGCACAGCGAGATTGTATTACACTGAAGGGCGAACCGTTAACCCCGGACACGATATAGAAGGCGTGTGGTTCCTGCTCGAATATGCGCGCAGAACCGGCAATGCAGAGCTTGTCGCCAGAGCTGAGGAGATTTTCCGCTGGGCGATAACCGCCGGGTGGGATAAGGAATACGGCGGACTATTGTACTTTGTTGACGCGCTCGGCAAGCCGCCCGAGGCGTACGAGCACGACATGAAGCTCTGGTGGCCGCACGATGAGATACTCATATCCTCGCTCATGCTCTATAGGGATACCGGCAAGGAAGAATATCTCGACTGGTTTTATACCACGCTCGACTACTGCAAAGCGCATTTCGCTGACAGCGAGTACGGCGAGTGGTATGGCTATCTTCGCCGCGACGGGCTGCCCACCGAGCCGTCGACCAAGGGCTCAACATTCAAAGGGCCGTTCCATCTGCCGCGCATGCTCATCATGACGGACGTTATGGCGGGAGAATTGCTCTCGAAATAAAAACACAGGAGAAGCTTATGGAGCAAAGCAGCATAAACGTTTTTGAGCGAATCAGCGCAGAGTATTATAATCTCACTACCGCAGAGAAAAAGGCGGCGGATTATGTACTTTCGCACCAGAGGAAAGCGCAGGACATGAGCATCACCGAGCTCGCCGCGGCAAGCGGCGTGGCGGAGGCGACCGTGTCGCGCTTCTGCCGGCGGCTGGGATGCAAGGGGTACAATGCTTTTCGGCTCGCCATTGCCAACTCCATCGCCCAGCGCCCGCAGCAGTCCAACCCGCTCTCCGGCGAGGTGCTCGATGACGACAGCTTTTCCGATGTCTGCAAAAAGCTCTACACGGCCAACGTCAGCGCCATGACGCAGACGCTTGAGCTTGTCCGTCCGGAGGAATATATCCGCGCGGCGGATCTTCTGGAGCAGGCGGACCGGGTGCTGTGCATGGGACAGGGCGGCTCCATGATCATCGCCATGGAGGCGGCGCATCTCTTTTCCACGGCGAGCGGAAAGTTCTTCTCCGTGACCGACTCGCATATGCAGGCCATCGCCATCGCTACCGCGGGCGAGAACGACGTCATTCTCTTCTTCTCCTATTCCGGCGCGACAAAGGATCTGATTGAAACTCTCTCTTACGCGCGCGAGCGCGGCCTGCGCTCCATTCTCGTCACACACTTTGCCAACTCTCCCGGCGCCGGTCTTGCGGATGTGACGCTGCTGTGCGGCGCGGACGAAAGCCCGCTGCAGCTCGGCTCCGTCGGCGCGAGGATCGCGCAGATGTACCTTCTGGACGTTCTCTTTTCCGAGCTCTGCCGCCGCAATCTGGACGCATGCCGCCAGAGCCGCGCCCGCATCGCCGCCGCTCTTGCGGATAAGCACCTGTGACCGGCTGAAAATCTTTTTCATCTTCCCTCCCCCGGAGAGCACTCTGCTCTCCGGGGATTCTTATACTATCATTTGCAAAAAATATTCTTTGTCTAATTTTAAAGAAAATTATTTTCAAAAATCTATTGACATTGGCGAGGACTTTGGTTAATATGATGGTGAAAAGAGGAAATTCACCGGCGAGAGCCGTTGAAATAACGAAACCTGAACAAAATGTTTAAGGAGGCACATCATGAAGAAACTGCTCGCAATGCTGCTCGCGCTGTGCATGGTATTTGCCCTGTGCGCCTGCGGCCAGACCGCTGCACCCGCTGCCGACCCCGCACCTGCTCAGGCTGACCCCGCTCCCGCTGCGGAACCCGTCAACATCACGCTCTGGACCTACCCGATCGGCGGCTGGGGCAATGCTGACACCGTCGATGCCCTCATCGCCTCGTTCGAGGCGGCGAACCCCGGCATCACCGTCACCGTGGAATATCTCGACTACACCAACGGCGACGACCAGGTCAACACCGCGCTCGAAGGCGGCTCCGCTCCCGACCTCATCATGGAAGGGCCGGAACGTCTCGTTGCCAACTGGGGCGCGAAGGGCTACATGGTCGATCTCGCCGACATGTGGGACGCCACCGACAAGTCCGAAGTCAATCCGGCCTGCGTCTCGGCCTGCTTCACCGCGGACGGTGCCTGCTATGAGTACCCCCTCGTTATGACCGCGCACTGCATGGCCATCAACTATGATGCGTTCGTCGCCGCCGGCGCCGACCAGTACATCGACACCGAGACCCACACCTGGACGACCGAGAACTTCATCAAGGCGGTCGATGCGCTGTATGCCTACTACAAAGAGCCCGTCGGCGACGTCTACTGCTCCGGTCAGGGCGGCGACCAGGGCACCCGTGCTCTCGTCAACAACCTCTACGGCGGCATGTTTACCAATGCCGAGCACACCGCCTACACCGCGGACTCTCCGGAGAACATCAAGGCTCTCGAGCTTCTGCAGAGCATGGACGGCATCTACTTCAACGCGGCTGAGAACGGCGGCGAGGAGATCACCGCTTTCCGTCAGGGCATCCTCAAGATGGCGTTCTGCTGGAACATCGCTCAGCAGCTCAATGCCGACAACAACGATGCCGAGCTCACCAACGACGGTGAGAAGATCGTCTTCATGAGCTTCCCCTCCGAGACCGGCGAGAGCAAGCTGCAGGGCGGCATCTGGGGCTTCGGCGTGTTCGATAACGGCGACGCTGCCAAGATCGACGCTGCGAAGACCTTCATCAAGTACTTTGCCGACGGTGAAGGCACGATTGATGCGGTCAAGGCCTCCAAATACTTTGCCGTGCGCGACACCGCCGAGGGCATCGACCTCACCGGTATCTGGGCGGACAACGCCATCATGAACGAGTACACCAAGCTCATGCCCTATCTCGGCGACTACTACCAGGTCACCTCCGGCTGGGCGACCGCCCGCACCGAGTGGTGGAACATGCTCCAGCGCATCGGCGGCGGCGGTGATGTTGCCACCGAGGTCGCAACATTCTGCGCCAACGCGAACGCGGCGGCTGCCGGCTGATCAAGCAAGCAAGGCTTTTTCATATCTCCTTTTCTCCTTTGACCCACCGCGCGCACCCTCTCTGTGCCCCTGCGCAGAGAGGGTGTGTTGATAGCTACCGAATCCATAAGGGGGAGCGACCCTATGTTCAAATCCAAAAACAGCATGAGCCGCGCGCTCGTGCGGCGGGAAACAACAGCGGGATACCTGTTTTTGCTGCCGAGTCTGTTCTTCTTCGTCACCTTTGTGCTGTATCCCATGTTCCTGTGCATATACACCAGCTTCTTTGACTCCAACATGGGCAAAAACGCCGTGGATGTCTTTGTCGGGCTGGGTAACTATAAGGAGCTTTTCCGGGATAAGCTCTTCCTCGGCGCGCTGAAAAACACGGTCGTCATCGTTGTCGTTGCCGTTCCGACGGTGTGTGCGTTCTCCCTCTGGGTCGCCACGGCGATATACGATATGAAGCCTGCGCTGACCTCAGCGTTCCGCTGCATCTTCTATCTGCCGGTCGTCACCGGCTCGGTTGCGGTAACGGTCGTCTGGAAATGGATGTACAACAGCCGCTATGGCGTGTTCAACTACCTTTTCAAGAGCCTCGGCATCATTGACCAGAATATAAACTGGCTGGGCGATGCGCGCTTCGCGCTCTGGTGCATCATTCTCATCCTCTTCACCACCTCCGTCGGCCAACCCATCGTTCTCTACGTTTCGGCGCTCGGCAACGTGGATCATTCGCTCGTTGAGGCGGCGCAGGTAGACGGCGCGAACCGCCGTCAGGTGTTTTGGAAGATCAAATGGGCGCAGATCATGCCCACCACGCTCTACATACTCATCATCACCACGATCAACTCCTTCCAGTGCTTCGCGCTGATCCAGCTGCTCACCTCCGGCGGGCCGACGCACAGTACGGACACGATCATGTATTACATCTATTACACCGCGTTCAAGCTCTACCGCTACGGGTACGGCAACGCCATGGGCGTTGTGCTTATGATCATCATCGCGGTGCTCTCTGCTGTCCAGTTCAAGCTGGGGCAGCAATCGGACTAAGGGGGTGAGCGTATGCAGAGCAAATCGAAAGCAAACCGCATCATCACTCTTGTCATTATCATCATCCTCGCAGCGCTCTTCACGTTCCCGCTCTACTGGATCATTACGGGCTCCTTCAAGACCGCCAAGGAGGTCAACTCCGTTACACCTGTCTGGTGGCCGAGCGAGTGGACTCTGAAGAATTACCAGACGCTCATGAGCAAGCTCAAAGCCCCGCTGTGGGAGTTTTACATCCCCTTCAGCCAGTATTTCTCGGCCGACGGCAGCCCGATCGTCTTCTCCGCCGGTCCCACCGTGCCTGGTGCGATCCGCTGGATGTTCAACACCGTGTGGATGGCCGTTGCAGCCATGCTCCTCACCTGCGCGACCTCCGCGCTCGCGGGGTATGCGCTGGCCAAGAAGCGCTTCGTCGGTCGCAGGCTCATTTTCACGCTCATCGTCTGCGCGATGGCCCTGCCGAAGCAGGTCATCCTTATACCGCTCATCCGCGAGATGTCCTCGCTCAAGCTCTACAATACGCTCAGCGCCGTCGTCTACCCGATCGTCGGCTGGCCGTTCGGCGTGTTCCTCATCAAGCAGTTTGCCGAGAGCATCCCCAGCGAGATACTGGAGGCCGCGAGGATCGACGGCGCGAGCGAGCTGAAAACCTTCAACCGGATCGTTTTCCCCATGATAAAGCCCGGTGTCGGCGCGCTTGCCATCTTCACATTCATCAATTCGTGGAACGACTATTTCATGCAGCTCATCATGCTCTCCAGCACAAAGAATCTGACCATATCGCTGGGCATCGCAAAGATGCAGGCGGAAAACTCGACGGACTTCGGGCTCATCATGGCAGGCGCCGCCTTTGCCGCCGTGCCGATCATTATCGTGTTTCTCATTTTCCAGAAATATTTTACCAAGGGCATCACGATGGGCGCCGTCAAGGGCTGACACACAAGGAGTGAAAACAATGAAAGCAAGAGACCTGAATAAATACCAGGGGATCTTCCCTGCCTTCTACGCATGCTACGACGACGCCGGCGAGGTATCGCCCGCCCGTGCGCGGGCGTTCACGGAATACCTCATCGAAAAAGGCGTGAACGGCCTTTATGTCGGCGGTTCGTCCGGTGAATGCATCTATCATTCCGTAGCGGAACGCAAGGCGCTGCTGGAGGCCGTCATCGCCCAGGCCGCCGGGCGCGTCACGATCATCGCGCACGTCGCCTGCAACAACACGCGCGACAGCATGGAGCTTGCCGCCCACGCCGAGAGCGCCGGAGCCGACTGCATCGCCGCCATTCCCCCGATCTACTTCCATCTGCCGGACCGCGCGATCGCGCAGTATTGGACCGATATTGCCTCTGCCGCGCCGAATACGGATTTCATCATATACAACATCCCGCAGCTCGCCGGCACAGCGCTGAACAGCGCTCTTCTGCGCACGATGCTCGCCGTACCGACCGTGATCGGCGTGAAAAACTCCTCCATGCCGATACAGGATATTGAAATGTGGCGCGACGAGGGGGCGATCGTTTTCAACGGCCCGGACGAGCAGTTCGTTTCCGGCCGCGTCATCGGCGCAGATGGTGGCATCGGCGGCACCTACGCCGTGATGCCGGAGCTGTATCTGGCTATGAACGCCCATCTGGAAAAGGGCGAGATCGCAAAGGCCCGTGCCATCCAGTACGAGGCCAACCGCATCATCTACAAGATGTGCTCTGCCCACGGCAACCTGTATGCGGTGCAAAAGGAGATCCTGCGCCGGATGTACGGTCTGGAGCTGGGCAGCGTGCGCGCCCCGATGCCCGGCCTGATCCCCGAGGATGAGGCCATCGTGGCCGAGGCACAGGCCATGATCGAAGCTGCCATCGCAAAGCTGTAACAGGATAAAAGCGCCCCTCTCCGTCTCTTTTTCAGAGGGGAGGCGGGCGCTTCTTTTATTGGAGGAAACGCGAATGATCTGCGATACCTTGCAGCATCTTGGCCGGTACAGGGGGCTGCACCCCAATTTGGATACCGCCATTGACTACCTGCTTACCCACGACCTTGCCGCCCTGCAGCTGGGACGCACCGAGGTGGACGGCGACAAGGCGTTCATCAACCTGATGGACGCCACCTTGCACCCGGACGCGGGCTACCACCCGGAGTACCACAAGCTTTATGCAGATTTACAGGTAGACCTTACCGGCAGCGAGGGCTGGGGCTACACCAATCTGCCCGGCGCGGAGATCGGGGAATTTACCGGGGACTGCGGCTTTCAGGACAGTGCCAGCGTAGTGACCGGTGCACTGGGCGAGGGACGCTTTGTGCTGTTCTTCCCGGAGGAGCTGCATAAACCCGGCCTTGTACAGCACGGCTGCGTCAGCGTGCGCAAGGCCGTTGTCAAGATCAGAATGGAGGAGTAAGACCATGGATAAGGAAAAGCTGTTTGCACAGATCAAGGGTGGGCTCATCGTGTCCTGTCAGGCACTGGAGCACGAGCCGCTGTATACCAAGGAGGGCGGGGTCATGCCCCTGATGGCGAAAGCTGCCGCCATGAGCGGCGCTGTGGGCATCCGTGCCAACACCGTGCGGGACATTACCCAGATCAAGCAGGTGGTGGACCTGCCGGTCATCGGCATCATCAAAAAGGATTACCCCGGCACGCCCATGTACATTACCGTCACCATGAAGGAAGTGGACGAGCTGGTGGCCTGCGGGGTGGATATCCTTGCCGTGCAGGGCACCGGTGCGCTGCGCCCGGACGGCTCTACCTCCGCGCAGTTCATCCGCGCCATCAAGGCAAAGTACCCCGAACAGCTGGTGATGGCTGATTGCGATAACCTTGAAAACGCCATGCTCTGCGCCGAGGCCGGTGCTGACTTTGTGGGCACCACCATGCGCGGCTACACTCCCGAGACCACCGGCATTGACGATATCGACTTTGACTTCATCCGCAAGCTGTCCGCAGAGTGCCCGGCAAAAATCATTGCCGAGGGTCATATCCACTACCCGGAACAGGCGGTCAAGGCGCTGGAAGCCGGTGCCTTTGCACTGGTGGTGGGCGGTGCCATTACCCGCCCGGCAGAGATCACCGCACGCTTTACCGGTGCCATCAACGCCGCTAAAAAATAACACAGGGGAGTGCCTGCTATGAAACACTATCTTGGTATCGACATCGGCGGCACCGCCGTCAAGCTGGGCATCGTGGACGAAGTCGGCGCGGTGCTGGCGAAAGCCGAGGAGAGCGTAAGCTTTGACGACTACCGCACCCCCATCCTGACCACGGTGCTGAAGGCTGCACAGGCCTTCCTTGCCGCGCAGAGCGTCCCGGCGGAAAGCCTTGCGGGCATCGGCGTTTCTGCCACCGGGCAGATCGACAGCCGCAAGGGCATCGTGGCGGGTACCTGCGGCAACCTGCCCAACTACATCGGCGCACCCATCAAGGCAGAACTGGAAAAGACCTTTGGCCTGCCGGTCACGGTAGCCAACGACGCCAACTGCATGACGCTGGGCGAGGTGTGGGTCGGCGGTGCACAGGGCTATACGGACGTCATCGGCGTGACGCTGGGCACCGGCGTAGGCGGCGGCATCCTGACCGGAGGCCGTCTGCTGGAGGGCGCGCGGGGTCTGGGCGGCGAGCTGGGACACTACCGCACCCACGCGCTGGACGGCGTGGACTGCACCTGCGGCGCAAAGGGCTGCTGGGAGCGCTACGCCGCCACCACTGCTCTGGTGCGAGCCGCGCAGGAAAAGGGCCCGGCATGGAAGGATGGCCGCGCCATCTTTGCCGCCGCAGAAGCGGGCAACGAGACCGTGCTGGCGCTGCTGGACGCATGGACGGACGAGATCGCGCAGGGGCTTGCAGGCATGGTGCATATCTTCAACCCGCAGCTGATTTTGATCGGCGGCGGCGTATCTGCCCAGCAGAAGCTGCTCATCGAGCCTATCGCTGAAAAGGTGAAAGCATCCGTCATGCCCGCCTTTGCCGAAGGACTGGAAATTCGTGCCGCACAGCTGCACAACGATGCCGGGATGGTGGGCGCTGTGTACTACTTCCGGCAGACGATGGAAAAGGAGTGATTCGATTATGAAAAAGCATATTCTCTGTCTGGGTGATTCCAACACCCACGGCTATTGTGCCGACCCCAACGACTGCGCCGACCACGGCATCCGCTTCAACGAGGACGAGCGCTGGACCTGCCGTCTGCAAAAGGCGCTGGGCGAGGAGTATTTGGTCACCGAGGAGGGGCTTTCCGGCCGCACCACCGTGTTCGTGGATCCGCTGCATGAGTCTATGGATGCGCTGAGCGTGGCCTACGCCCTGCTCAAGAGCCACGAGGTCATCGACCTGCTCATCATCATGCTGGGCACGAACGACGTCAAGGAGCGCTTTGGCGCAAACGCCGCCTGCATCGGCGCGGGCATGGAGCGGCTGCTGCTCAAGGTGAAAAGCGTGGACTGCTGGGGCGGTAAGGCGCCTAACATTCTGGTGGTGGCACCGCCCTGCATCAAGGACGGCTTCCACGATGCCGTCATGGGCGCAGGCTGCGTGGAAAAATCCCGCGGGGTCGCCGAGCAGCTGCGCATCGTAGCCGAGCGGCAGGGCGTGCACTTTATGGACGCCGCCGAGTGCGAGTTCAACGAGGTGGACTTTATGCACCTGACTTGCAAGGGTCACGCCCGGCTGGCAGAGCTGCTGACCGCAGAGGTGCCAAAGCTGGTCTGAGTGTGTTAAAAGAAAATGGACGGAGGAACGTCAAAGACGCTCCTCCGTCCATTTTTGTGCGGTGATGTGAGATGATATCAGAGGTTATGTGGCGCTTTTAGCCTGCTTGAGGATACGGATTACCTTGTATTTGGGTACATACTTTTCCGGGGCGAAATCCTCTTCCAGATAGCCCTGCTCGACACACCAGCGGGCGGCGGCAGCGGCATCGGTGGCTTGTGCAACGGTGGGCTGGGGGCAGCCTGCGTTCTGCCACAGCAGCTCAGCCAGCTGGCCCTGAGTCTTGGGGATGGCCGCATCTGCGGGCAGCAGGTTCTTCAGGATGGCGCGGGTAGTGATCTCGTAGCCGCCCCAGACTGCTGCGCCGCCAATGGCAACTGCTGCAATAGCACCGGCGGCGGACTCTGCGGGTGCTTCGGGCTCTTCGGGCTCTTCAGGTTCGGGCTTCGGCTGAGGAGTATCAACACCGAAATCCTCGTCCAGCGGCTGATCTGGATCGGGTCGGGTCGCCGGAGTAGCGGACCACTGTGCTGTCAGTCTGACAGCACCCCGGGGCATGATGAATGCGATCTCCTCAGTACCCTGCTCCGTATCAGAGCCAAGCGTGCCGACCGTTACGCCAAAGTCCGCGCTGGTGCCTTCTTCCACTTTCCAGTGATGGAATTGCATGTTTTCAGCAGGTGCATCAGCCTTGATCGTGACTTTTTCGCCCGCCTTTACACGCACAAAGCTGTCCTGCGTGCAATTGATTGTACCGCCTTCCACGATGACCGGCAGACTCATTGCGATGGCGGGAATACTGTAGACAGCACTCAGTTCCACAGGCTTGTCAGACATGGTGAACGTAAAAGTTTCGTTTTTGATCTTTGCCCCGCTGGCATCCAGCAGATAATTGTTTTCTGCGTCCACCGTAACATTCAGGCTATTGCCGTCCGCATCGATGATTGCAGTAAGGCTGCCCTTTTTGAGCTTCCAGCCTACGAGCTTGGAAAAGCTTGCGTTGCTGTCGTGACCGGTCACGGTAACGGATGCACCCTCCAGTGCATACACCGTCTCACCGGTGGTATTGTCCGTTTGGGCAGTACCGTTGCTCACCTTGACAGCAGCCTTGTAGACAGCGGTCAGCTTGACGGCTGCATCCGGCATGGTGAAGCTCAGAGGGCTGACCTTCAGCTCCTCTTCGGTCTTGCCGATATTGCCGCCAGATACCTCCCAGTGGTCAAACTGGTAATCCTCGGGGCTGCCTGCGGTCACGGTAACGGCTGCGCCCGGGCGGGCAAAGTCTGCATTGCTGTTACCGTTCACTTTGGCAGTACCGCCGGACACCTCAAGCTTGTTGCTGTGGTGTGCGGTCAGTTCTACATTGCCTGTAGGCATGATGAACGAAAATTCCTTCTGCGCCAGTTTTTCGGCAGAGATCGTAAAGCCTGCGGGAGCATTTACTACTTCCCAGCCGTCAAATTTTCGCTCGTCAGTTTCATCAATCTGGGCGGTGACGGTCACTTTTTGACCGTTGAAGGCCATTTGCACTTCGCTTCCGCCCGCTTTTGCGATTCCATTGTTTACGGTAATTGCGGAAAACGTCTTTTCCTCAATATGCAGATAGCTGTAGGGTGCATCGGACGGGATGGGTGTAATGCTTCCGTCGATGGCTTCTGTCTCCGCATCCTCGCTGGTGTAGTAGACGTAGTCTGCACCATCCGTGCGCTGGTAGGTGAAGTTCTTGGCAATTCTATTGCCGCTTTCTGCATTACCGCGGATGGTAACAGGACCGTTGCAGGTAATATCGGCGATGCCCTTCCGTCCGCCGATGACCTGATTATACTGGGGTGCATTGATCTCTACTGCACTGGCATTCCGAATGATCAGAGTGCCCTCGTCTGCCTGAGAACGGGCACCTATGGCATAGGTGCCAAAATTACCAGACGCATTGATCGTTACTTTTCCGGTGCAGTCAATCTCTGCCTTATTGCCAATCGCGGAGTAGTTATCGCTGGAGATTGTTACGTTATCTGCATCATTAATATAGATTGTAGCCAGAGGACTGTACGCTCCGCCGTTCAGTTCAATATTCGTGCCCGGCGCAGTTACACGCAGAATACCTGAGAGCTGTACATTATCTGAGCATAATGCACCGTTTTCATATCTGAGTTTACCGGCATTCAAGGTTCCTGCAAGGACATCGTCCTTGTTAGCATCTGTGACCTCTACGCCATTAACTGTGATGCCGTTGCCGTTTTCCGCATCCAGCACACTGACCGCACGGTTGCCGCTGATGTTCAACTGCATCAGTGCATCAGTGCTCTCAGCCAGAGCCGGGGCTGAGAGGGTGAACATCATGCATCCGGTTAGCGCTGCCGATACTGCACGTCGGATAAGTTTGCCTTGTTTCATGGTACAACCTCCTTTTTCCCCTCGTATTATTTACGGGGGGGGGGTATGTATTACGGTACTTCCATTATATTACATTTTATCGTATTTTGGAAGGGAAATGGCGCAAAATGCCCAAAAAGAGCACGAATTATCGAAAGTATCACTCTTTGATCGGCTCTGCCCCTGCCGTTCTTCCGCTCTGCGTGCTTTTTTGCCCCAGCACCGCCTTTTTTGTTGACAAGGCACCGGCTTGCTATTATAATAGTGTAGTCAAAATGGCATTCCTGTGCGGCTTTGTGGCTGCGCGAAAGAAATACAGCTAATAACAAGGAGAGATTCTCAAATGGCACAAGAGATCAAGATGTCCGCTGCCGGTCTGAAGGCAATGCAGGAGGAGCTGGAATACCTCAAAACCGTCCGCCGCAAGGAGCTGGCTGAAGAGATCAAGGAAGCCCGCAGCCACGGCGACCTGTCTGAGAACAGCGAGTACGACGAGGCCAAGAATACGCAGGGTCTGGTGGAGAACCGCATCACCGAACTGGAGCAGACCATCAAGAACGCAGTTATAATCGACGAGAGCGAGCTGAGCGTGGATAACGTCTCCGTGGGTACCCACGTTACCATCCGCGAGACCGGCGAGGACGAAGCCGAGGAATACGATATCGTGGGTCGCACCGAGGCTGACGCCTTCAACGGCAAGATCAGCGATGAGAGCCCCGTAGGCCACGCCCTGATGGGCAAGGCTGTGGGCGATAAGGCCGAAGTGCTGCTGCCCACCGGCCAGACCGTGGTGTACACCGTGCTGGCCATCACCCATTCTGCAAACTAAGTAGGAGTAACCATGGAAGAGCAAAAGAGAAATCCCGCTGCGGGTCTGTCCGAGAGCGAGCAGGTACAGGTGCGCCGCCAGAAGCTGGCCGACCTGCAGGCCGCCGGCAACGACCCCTTTACCCTGACCAAGTTCCCGCAGGACGCGTATTCCGCTGACCTGAAGGAAGAATTTAAGGAACTGCCCAACGAGACCGACAGCGGCAAGCTGGTGGCACTGGCAGGCCGTATGATGTCCAAGCGCGTCATGGGCAAGGCCAGCTTTGCCCATCTGCGCGACGACAAGGGCGATATCCAGCTTTATGTCCGCCGCGACGAGCTGGGTGACGAGGCCTACGCCGCCTTTAAAAAGCTGGACGTGGGCGACATTATCGGCGTGAAGGGCGAGGTGTTCCGCACCAAGACCGGCGAGCTGAGCGTGCGCGCCACCGAGTTGACCCTGCTGGCAAAGAGCCTGCGCCCCCTGCCCGAAAAGTTCCACGGCCTGACCGATACCGAGATGCGTTACCGTCAGCGCTATGTGGACCTGATCGCAAACCCGGAGGTGAAGGACACCTTCATCAAGCGCAGCCGCATCCTGAAGGAGATCCGCGCTTATCTGGACGAGAAGGGCTTTTTGGAGGTGGATACCCCCATCCTGACCCCGTTCGAGATCGGTGCTTCCGCGCGCCCCTTCTACACCCATCACAACACCCTGAACATGGACATGGTGCTGCGCATCGAGACCGAGCTGTACCTCAAGCGCCTGATCGTGGGCGGCATGGATCGCGTGTACGAGGTGGGCCGTATCTTCCGCAACGAGGGCATGGACCCCAAGCACAACCCGGAGTTCACCACCATTGAGCTGTATCAGGCCTTTACGGATTTCCATGGCATGATGGATCTGGTGGAGGAGCTGTACAAGCGCCTTGCCCTCAAGATCTGCGGCAGTCTGGTCATTCCGTATCAGGGCAAGCAGATCGATATGAGCCACTGGGAGCGCCTGACCATGGTGGAGGCTGTGAAGAAGTATTCCGGTGTGGACTTCAACGACTGGCAGACCGATGCGGACGCCATCGCTGCCGCCAAGGCGCACAACGTGGAACTGCCCGAGGTGCCCACCAAGGGCGCCATTCTGGCCGAGTTCTTCGACGCCTTTGTGGAGGACAAGCTGATCCAGCCCACCTTCATCTACGATTACCCTGTGGAGATCAGCCCGCTGGCCAAGCGCAAGCCGGATGATCCCGCCTTCACCGAGCGCTTCGAGTATTTCATCGACTGCACCGAGTACGGCAACGCCTTCAGCGAGCTGAACGACCCCATCGACCAGAAGGGCCGCTTCGAGCGTCAGGTGGCCGAGCGCAAGGCCATTGAGCCGGACTGCAAGGCCCAGGTGGACTACGACTACGTCAACGCTCTGGAGTACGGCCTGCCCCCCACGGGCGGCCTGGGCTTCGGCGTGGACCGTCTGGTCATGCTGCTGACCGACAGCGCCTCCATCCGCGACGTGCTGCTGTTCCCCACGATGAAGCCGAACCCCTAACCGGGCAAAAAAGCATAAGCTACAAGACCCCCCATTCGATTGATAGGGGGGTTTTTGCGAAGACAAATGTGCGGGCTTTTGAAGAAGCTCATGCTATTTTAATCTGCAATGGTTTACGCGGATCGATTCATATAAGTCGTTTATAGCGAAATATATGTCCCTAAAGATGCATATATTTTGCTTGACGAACACAGTTCATGGTATTATACAATATATCACATAGAATATAGGGCTATATGCCGCGATAAAAATGATAAATGAGGTACAGATGCTTTTACATGAACAGATATACCATGATATTTTTAAGCTAATAGCTGACGGACATTATAAAAGAGGCGACTTGCTGCCGAGCGAAAAGAAACTGATGGAGCAATACCGTTGCAGCTTAGCTCCGGTTCGTCAGGCTATGGGACAGCTGGAACAGCTGGGTCTGGTGGAAAGGCACAGAGGCAAGGGAACTTTCGTCAGGTCAAACGATGCAAGCGATTTCAGGCTGGATCTGGTAGGCTTTACCGGAGCGCTGTATAATGAAAGAAATGAATGGATATATAAGACCAAGCGCGTTGAAATCGTAAGGGCAGATGAAGAACTGGCTGAAAAGCTCGCCATTGCACCCGGTACGGAAGTAATATGTGTTGAGCGGGCCGGTTTCTTCAAGAATATGCCAATACAGTTTTCAAGACACTATCTGCCGGATATCAGCTTTTATGATGAAATAAAGAAAGCGGGAGACATACAGTTCTGGCGTTTTTTGCTTGAAGGCAAGCTGGGGCTGCATATGACAGACGCCGTA
>OLQB01001824.1_pt1 | contig 14670 bp, 10 predicted proteins | sample 1672681 | NCBI WGS metagenome assembly OLQB01 (sample SAMEA3136713, study PRJEB25190) | human gut metagenome | reverse complement strand
AAATCAACACTTGCTGACAGAATAATTGAAAAGACAGGTCTCCTTACAAGCAGGGAAATGCAGGAACAGGTGCTTGATAATATGGATCTTGAAAGAGAAAGAGGAATTACAATCAAGCTCAATGCGGTACAGCTTTCCTATACCGCAAAAAATGGAGAAGAATATCTCTTTAATCTGATTGATACACCAGGTCACGTAGACTTTTCCTATGAAGTATCCAGATCTCTTGCTGCATGTGAAGGTGCAATCTTAGTGGTAGATGCAACACAAGGCGTGCAGGCACAGACACTTGCAAATACATATCTTGCTTTAGATAATGATCTTGAAATTATTCCTGTTATCAATAAAGTAGACATGAATAATGCACAGCCCGAAGTTACAAAAGAAGAAATTGAAAATATCATCGGTTTAGACTGCAGTGATGCACCATTGATTTCCGCAAGAAGCGGTCTCAATGTAGATCAGGTACTGGAACAGATCGTAGAAAAGATTCCTTGTCCAAATGGAGATAAAGATGCACCTTTACAGGCTCTTGTATTTGATTCCTTCTATGATCCATATCGTGGTGTTATTGCTTTGGTTAGAATTCGTGAAGGTGAATTAAAAGTGGGTGATAAGATCCGCTTTATGGAAACAGGAGCAGAATATGAAGTTCTAGAAGCTGGTATTCGAAATCCAAAAGAAGTCAAAGTCAATAAACTGATCAATGGCGACGTTGGATGGTTTGCCGCAAGTATGAAAGATATTCATGAAGTACTTGTTGGTGATACGGTTACAAATGCAGATCGTCCATGTGAAAAGCCATTGGAAGGATATCGCAAAATGAATCCGATGGTATATTGTGGATTGTATCCAAGTGATGCGGCGAAATATCAGGATCTGCACGATGCATTAGACAAGCTGCAGCTGAATGATGCTTCATTACAATATGAGCCAGAAACATCTCAGGCACTTGGATTTGGATTCAGATGTGGATTTTTAGGTCTTTTACATATGGATGTCATCCAGGAAAGACTAGAAAGAGAATACAATCTGGATTTGATTGCAACAGCGCCATCTGTTATTTATCATGTGTATCTTTCTGATGGAACAATGATTGAAATTGATAACCCGGCAAAAATGCCAGATGCTTCTTCGATTGATCATGTAGAGGAACCGTATGTCAAAGCATCCATCATGGTACCAGATCAATTCATTGGTGCTGTTATGGAACTATGCCAAGGAAAAAGAGGTATCTATCAGACAATGGAAGTGATTGATGCTGGAAGAAATACAATTATCTATGAAATGCCATTGTCAGAAATCATCTTTGATTTTTTTGATCGCTTGAAGTCAAGTTCTAAGGGATATGCTTCTTTGGATTATGAATTGATTGGCTATCGTAAGGATGATCTTGTGAGAATGGATATTCTTTTGAATGGGGAAGCTGTCGACGCATTGTCTGTGATTATTCATCGTTCTGAAAGTTATCGCAGAGGCAGTGAAATTACTTCAAAATTAAAGGATCTGATTCCTAAGCAGCAGTTTGAAATTCCAGTACAGGCTGCTTTAGGCGGGAAAATCATCGCACGTACAAATATTAAATCTTTACGTAAAAACGTTTTGGCAAAATGCTATGGTGGTGATATTTCTAGAAAGAAGAAATTGTTAGAGAAGCAGAAAGAAGGTAAGAAACGTATGAAGGCAGTTGGTTCTGTAGTCATTCCACAGGAAGCTTTCATGGCAGTTCTATCCATGGATGATGACAACAGCTGATTATTTATATGTTCATATTCCATTCTGTAAAACGATTTGTTACTATTGTGACTTTGTTCATCGTGTATATCAGGAAGATATCGTAGATGCGTATCTTTCATCATTACAGAAAGAAATAGAAAGCAAAGAGATTTCTAGTTTAAAGACAATTTATATTGGTGGAGGTACGCCAACAAGTCTCAATGAAAGACAACTGGATAGATTACTATCACTTTTTGACAGCTATGTATCTGAAGTGAAAGAATATACGATTGAAATCAATCCAGAAACGTTAACAGAAGAAAAGATACAGATTTTGAAGAAGCATGGTGTAAATCGTGTTTCGATTGGATTGCAGACAACAGAAGACAAGCTTTTAAAGCTGATGAATCGACATCATACATTTTCATGTGTTCAGTCTGTTGTTTCTTTGTTAAAGCAATATGGAATTAAAAACATTTCATTAGACATCATGTATTCTTTGCCATTTCAAACAATGGAGTCTCTAAAGAAGAGTGTTAATGATGCATTGTCTTTGCATCCAACACATTTATCACTCTACTCTTTAACAATTGAAGAAAACACTGTCTTTGAAAGAAAAGGATATGATCATCTGGATGAAGATACAGAAGCTGATATGTATGAATGGATCGTGCAGAAACTCAATGCTTCTTTCTATCATCAATATGAAGTATCAAATTTTGCATTGGAAGGATATGAATCACAACATAATCAGGCATATTGGAGATATGAAGATTTTTATGGATGTGGTGCTGGTGCAAGCGGGAAAGAAAATCATATCCGATATGAAAAAAGTAAAAATATCAGACAATATATACAAGATCCATTTCAACAGGAAGAAATTCTCTTAGATAAAAAAGATGAAATGTTTGAAAATATTATGATGTCTTTAAGAATGAAACAAGGAATGAACATTCATGCATTTGAAAAGACTTTCCAGACATCATTTATAGATGTTTATGGAGAAAAAATCAAACCTTTAATGCAGAAAAATCTTGTTGAAATAGAAAATGGATATTTTCGTTGCAGCGAACAAGGATTTGAAATTATGAATTCGATTCTTGTAGAGCTGATGTAGGAGAAATTATGGCAGGCGGATTAAAAAAATCAAATATTAAGAAAAAAAGTCAAAGAGCAGAGCTCATGGCTGAAGAAAAACGTATAGAACAAGAAAAAGAACAAGCCAAGAAAGATGCAGCAATCAGAAAGAAAAAGAATTACAACAAGAATGCAATTGATACAATGTTCCCATTGTATGGATTGATTGGTGCATTTTTATCAGTCTTGTTCAACCAGATTGGTATTTTTTCACTTGTTGCACTTGTGCTTGGATTTTTAGGCATGAAAAGAAATGCAGATAAGAAAGACAAGTTCTATTACATCGCAATTGCAGATATTGTTGTGGGATTGATTACTGCAGTATTATTTGTCTTATTTATTACAGGTGTAATTCATCAATAAATCTTGCACATCGACTGGATTAGTGATATAGTATCAAAGCTTTTAGGACTGGGAATACCGTTCCTCTGACGATATGCTCGGTGTAAAAGTTATAAGAAAGAAAGAGGAAAATAAAAATGTTATCAAACGAAAAGAAAGCTGAAATCGTAAAGAACTTTGGCCGTAAGGAAGGCGATACAGGTTCTACAGAAGTACAGGTTGCTTTATTAACAGAACAGATCAACGTTCTTACAGAGCACATGAAGGCTAACAAGAAGGACTATTCTTCTAACCGTGGTCTATTAAAGATGGTTGGACGTAGAAGAAGTCTATTAGCTCACTTAAAGAGCAAGGATGTTAACCGTTACAGAGATCTTGTTCAGAAGTTAGGCTTAAGAAAGTAATACATTTCAAGCAAAATGGCACTAGCATAAAGCTAGTGTTTTTTTTATAATACATGTAAGGTAAAAAAAGATGAGCTATATTGAATTTCGTGATGTAAAAAAGACATATCATGTCGGTGAAGTAGACATTCATGCATTGGCAGGTGCTTCTTTTCAAGTAGAAAAAGGAGAATTTATTGTCGTTGCGGGTGCTTCTGGTGCAGGAAAAAGTACAATATTAAATATTCTTGGTGGTATGGATACATGTACAAGTGGTGAAATTCTAGTAGATGGGAAAAGAATTGACTCTTTGAACGAGAGACAGCTGACGGATTATCGTCGATTTGATATTGGATTTGTGTTCCAGTTCTATAATCTGGTACAGAATTTAACTGCGTTAGAAAACGTTGAACTGGCAACAGAAATATGCAAGAACCCACTGGATCCAGATGAAATTCTGGATAAAGTTGGACTGCAGGATCGTAAAAACAACTTTCCTTCACAGTTATCTGGCGGTGAACAGCAAAGAGTAGCAATTGCACGTGCACTGGCAAAAAATCCAAAGCTTTTATTGTGCGATGAACCAACAGGTGCCTTGGATTATGTGACTGGCAAACAGATTTTAAAGCTTTTGCAGGAAACTTGTCGAAAGCAGAATATGACAGTGATTGTGATTACACACAATCTAGCGATTACTCCTATGGGAGATCGTGTACTTAGAGTTAAGAATGGATTGATTGTATCTGATACAGTCAATGAACATCCACAGGATATTGAAACAATCGAATGGTAAAAATATACGAAACGCAAAAAAAGGATATCGTTAGACTGATCCAGAATACGAAAGGAAGATTCTTTTCGCTTGTGGCAATTATCATTATTGGTGTTGCCTTTTTCGTCGGTGTATCAGGCAGTTCATATATCATGGGAAAAAATGTAGATGCCTATGCAGATGATACAAATTTGAAAGATATTACAATTTATTCAAATTATGGATTTGATGATGAAGATGTAGATGCGATATCACAAATGAGTAAAGTTGATAAAGCAGAAGGCAGTAAGTTTGTTGATGTACTGGCAAGCAGCTCTCGTATGTCAAAAGTTACAAGAGTGCATTCCTATGATGCTAATAATGAAATCAATCAATTTGTATTAAAAGAAGGACGTCTTCCGCAAAATGAAAATGAAGTTGTATGTGAAAGTGGAACAGAGATGACGGATCTTTTTGCAGTTGGAGATGAAATTACGCTATCTCGCCCTGAACATGACTTATCCGATTTTTTGAGCGTTGAAAAAGTAAAAGTTGTTGGTCTAATTGATACACCTTTATATATCAATGAAACAAAAGAAACTTCTACATTATCAAATCAATATATTGCGACATATATGTATATTCCTTCTGATGCTTTTTCTATGGATTATTTCACAGAAATCAATGTATTAACCAAACAAGGAAAGAGCTTATATGCTTTTTCTGATGCATATAAAGAATATTGTGCAGAAGTAAAAGAAAATATCCAGGATCTAGGGATTGTTCAAAGCAAACATAGAAGAGATACGATCATTGAACAGGCAAAAGAAAAATACCAGGAAGGCTATGAAGAATATAGAGATGCATTAAGAGAATTCAATGATGGCATCAAAGATGGAGAGAAACAATTAGAAGATGCGGAAGACGAACTGGCAAGTGGAAAAGAACAGATTGCTTCAGGAAAACAGACGCTGATAGATTCTCAAAATACATTAAATGAACAAATCAGTTTGAATCAGGCAACACTTGATGAAAAACAAAACGAATTAAACCAGGCAAAAGCAAAACTGGAAGATGGTAAGAAACAGTTAGATGAACATGCAGATGAAGTCAGTCAGGCAAAAAATCTTGTGAATACTTATGATACGTTAGATTCTATCAAATCTCGTCTTCCAGAAGAAGATAAGGATCTCAGTGATGATCCACAATATCAGGAATTACTAGAACAGTTAAAGAAATTCAGTGCATTCCTTCCACCAGACAGCAATTTAAATGATGGAAAGATTCTTGTTTCTACTGTTGCATCTATCATTGATAAAGCACAGGCAAAAATCATTGAAGAAGCTGGTATGTCAATCGATGAAATACGTGCAAAGATCAAAGAATATGATGATGGCTTAGCACAATATGAACAAGGCATGACACAAGTTATTTCTGGACAGTCTCAACTGGATGCTGCTTATCAGCAGTTAGAAGCAACACGTTCTTCTTCCCAGTCACAGATTGATTCTGGATGGGCAGAAATCAAAAACAATACATCTAAGATCAATGAGGGAGAAACTTCTTTAGAAGAAGGAAAACAGACACTGGAAGAACAAAGACAAACTGGTCAGCAAAAGTTAAATGAAGCAAAAGAAAAACTTGATAAGGCAAAACAGGATATTGAAGATCTAGAAAAGGCAAAATGGACAGTTTTAGATCGTACACAGCATTATGGTATGGAAACATATTCTGGAACTGTAGATCAGATGGCCGCAATTGGTAATATTTTCCCTGTCTTCTTTTTCCTTGTTTCTGCTTTAGTTTGTCTTACAACAATGACGCGAATGATTGATGAAGAAAGAGGACAGATTGGAATATTAAGAGCGCTTGGCTATACACAGTTTCAATGTGCATTTAAATATTTATTCTATGCATTCAGTGCAACTTTGATTGGATGTATTATTGGTTCTATCATCGGAACATTAACATTTCCAAAAATCATCTATGAATCCTGGAAAATGCTTTATATCGAACCAGATATGCATTTATATATTCCTTTCCATTTGATTATCATCGCAACGATTTCATTTCTTATTGTCATGTGTTTTACAACATACTATGTATGTCATCAATCCATGAAAGAAGTACCATCACAATTGTTGCGGCCAGCTTCTCCAAAGCTAGGAAAATCAACATTCATTGAACATATTGGTTTTATCTGGAATCATTTATCGTTTACATGGAAAGTGACTGTTCGAAATTTATTACGCTATAAGCGTCGTTTGATTATGACGGTTATTGGTGTTGGTGGATGTTCTGCTTTAATGGTGATTGGATTTGGCATTCGAGATTCCATCAATCAGATGGTAAAACTTCAGTTTACAGATATCACTCACTATGATGGTTCTGCTAAAATCAATGCGGAAATATCAAGTGAAGACAAAAAAGCACTTATTGAAAAAGTGAATGCTGATAAAGAAGCAGCAAGCAACTTGACAGCAGTATCTTATACAGGTATTGTTACATTTAATGATGAAGATGAAACGGTACTGACACAGGTATTTGAAAACAATGCAGAAATTGAACAGCTGTATACGATACGTACAAGAAAAGGACATCAACCAATTCCATTAACAGATGAAGGTATTATCATCTCTGAAAAGCTGTCTGAAGATCTAAATATTCACACTGGTGATGCGGTTACAATTGAAAGTAAAAAGGGTGTCAGAAAGAAAGTACAGGTCAGTGGAATCTGTGAAATGTATATTCAGCATTATGCATTTATTTCTAAACCATTGTATGAAAAACTGTTTGATACAACATTAGAAGATGATACGATGTTTATCACATGTTCAATAGATGATTCTACACATCTGCAGAAGATGCTTGCAAATGATTCCCATATTGATTCCATCAGTTTCTATGATGTCACTTTAGAAAACTTTAATCAGATGGTCAGCACATTGAATTATATTATTATTGTATTGATTGTTTCTTCTATGGCATTGGCATTTGTTGTACTAGGCAACCTGATGAATATCAATATTTCTGAAAGACAAAGAGAAATCGCAACACTAAAGGTTCTGGGTTTTAGAAAGAAAGAAGTGCAGTCATATGTCTATAAAGAAAATAACGTACTGACATTGCTTGGAGCTGTTGCAGGATTGCCTCTTGGTATTGCAATTCATCATTGGATCATGCGTGAATTGCAATTCTCGTATGTGATGTATGGCGTAGATGTTATGCCGCTCAGTTTATTCTTGTCTGTCATATTGACGGCAGCCTTTGGAATTTTTGTGAATCTTCTGATGCGTAAGAAACTTTCCGCAATTGCAATGGTAGAAAGCTTGAAATCTGTTGAATGAATTATGTATATATACTGGAATGTGAAGATGGTTCCTATTATACAGGCTGGACAAATGATCTTAATAGACGCTTTGCAATGCATTGTAAAGGAAAAGGTGCAAAATATACGAGAACGCATCATCCGCTTCGAATTGCATATTTTGAAGAATTTGAAGATCGTATTCAGGCAATGAAAAGAGAATATGAAATCAAACAGTTTTCACATCTTCAAAAAGAAAATCTAATCAAAGGAAACAAGTGATGAATCACGATTCATCGCTTGTTTTTTAAGCGTAAATATTCATAGTTTTATATAGTTATCTGTGATATAATTGCTAACGTTACGTGATTAAAAAAGTCGAATAGTGAAAAGGAAAAGAAAAGAAAAATGGAAAAGTTTAAGAAAAGCTGGGAATTTCACGGAAGAACATTAACAGTTGAAAATGGTGAAATTGCCAAACAGGCAGGAGGAAGTGTTGTTGTCAGATACGATGATACAGTTGTATTATCTGTAGCTACTGCAAGTAATCAGGCAAAGGATACAGACTTCTTCCCATTAACAGTTTTGTACAATGAAAAAATGTACGCTGCAGGAAAGATTCCTGGAGGATTTTTAAGAAGAGAAGGTAGACCAACAGAGCATGCTACTTTAACTGCTCGTTTGATTGATAGACCAATTCGTCCTTTGTTTGCGGAAGGTTTCCGTAATGAAGTACAGGTTGTAAATACAGTCATGTCTTGTGATCCAGATGCAAGCAGTGAAATGACTGCTTTATTTGGTTCTTCATTAGCACTTTGTGTATCTAACATTCCATTCAACGGTCCAGTTGCTGGTGTTATTGTAGCGAAAGTTGATGATGAATATGTGATCAACCCATCTGTTGAACAGGCTGAAAGAGCAGTATTATCTTTGACAGTTGCTGGTACAAAGCAGGCAATCAACATGGTTGAAGCTGGTGCAAAAGAAGTCAGTGAAGATGAAATGTTAACTGCTTTACAGATTGGACATGATGCAATCAAGGAATTATGTGCCATTGAAGAAGAAGTCATTGCTGAATGTGCGAAGGAAAAGATGGAAGTTGTTCTTTATGAAATTGACCCATCTATCAAGGCATATGTTGATGAACATGCTGCTGATGAAATTCGTAAGGCTGTTTCTATTAAGGGTAAGCTTGAAAGCTATGGCCGTATCGAAGAATTAAAGAACCAGATGGTTGAAGAAATCGGTGCAATGGAATACGAAGATGAAGCTGCAAAGATCAAAGCACAGAAGCAGGCTGCTGAATATTGTGTAGAAGTTGAAGCTGCTGAAATTAGAAGATTGATTTCTGAAGATAAGGTTAGACCAGATGGCCGTAAGCTTGATGAATTACGTCCATTAAACTCACAGGTTGATTTATTGCCACGTGTACATGGTTCTGCTATGTTCACTCGTGGAGAAACACAGGTTATTTCTGTTACAACATTAGGTCCTCTGTCTGATGCACAGTTAGTTGAAGATCTTACAACAGTGACAGAAAAGAGATTCATGCATCAATATAACTTCCCACCATTCTCTGTTGGTGAAGTTGGCAGAATGGGTACACCAGGTCGTAGAGAAATTGGACATGGTGCATTAGGCGAAAGAGCACTTCTTCAGGTATTGCCATCAGTAGAAGAATTCCCATATACAATCCGTACAGTCGCTGAAGTATGTGAATCTAACGGTTCTTCTTCTCAGGCATCTATCTGTGCTGGAACAATGTCATTAATGGCAGCAGGTGTTCCAATCAAGAGAATGGTTGCTGGTGTTGCAATGGGATTGATTACTGTTGGTGATACATATTCTATCTTGACAGATATTCAGGGTGCAGAAGACCACTATGGCGATATGGACTTTAAGGTAGCTGGTACACGTGAAGGTATCACAGCTTTACAGATGGATATCAAGGTTACAGGTATTTCTATGGATATCTTAAGAGAAGCTCTTGCGCAGGCACATAAGGGCAGAATGCAGATCTTAGATAACATGGAAGCTACAATCAGTGAACCACGTAAGGAACTATCTAAGTGGGCTCCAAAATTCTCTACATTTACAATTCCAACAGACAAGATCAGAATTGTCATTGGTAAGGGTGGAGAAACAATTGACAAGATCATTGCTGAATGCGATAACGTTAAGATCGATATTGATGATAATGGCAAGGTAGTTCTCTATCATACAAGCCAGGAAGTTCTTGATAAGACAAGACAGATGATTGAAGACCTCATTCGTGAAGCTAAGGTTGGCGAAGAATATGATGCAGTTGTATCTGAAGTACGTGATTCATTTGCATTCGTTACATTATTTGGTTCCACAGATGGACTTCTGCATGTATCTCAGCTGAAGTGGGAAAGAGTAGATGATATCAAGAATGAATTACATGTTGGTGATACAGTTCATGTAAAGGTCATCAATATTGATGAAAGTGGAAAGATCAAGGTATCTGCAAAGGAATGCCTTGAAAAGCCAGAAGGTTATGTAGAACCACAAAAGCCTTCTCGTCCACACAAAGGTGAAAGAAGAAGTTTCAAACCTCAGAATGAAGCAAACGTTGAAAAGCGTGTATTCAAGAAGAAGGAAGAAACTGTAGAATAATTGACAGGCCTCGTTTGAGGCCTTTCTTTGATTAAGGAGGGAATATGAAAAAAGGAATACTGATATTGGTTTTGGGTTTGTTATTGTCTTCTTGTCAAAGTAAAGTGATTCGTTATACAAGTGCTGATGTTTCTGATTACAACCTGCAGACGACAAAGTCTTCAAAGGCAAAAATGATCAGTGTGAAAAAAGTAAATAAAGATACAGTATGGACATTTCAGGAATCTTTTGATCGCGGATTACAGTGGCAGACAATTGATCATCATACAATGGATTCTGCTTCGTTTTATGAAACAAATGTATTGTTGAATAATTATCAGACAATTGTGATGGATCACTATCTATCTTCTTATGAGGATTTATGTAAGTTTTTTAACATATCCTATCGTTTTCTAGATGGATACAAGTCAGAAATCATTTTCTTGAAGGAATTTAAAAATCGTGATGAATTGAAAGAGGCATATGCATTATTAATGGAATTTCAAAGTGGTGTTATTGAAGAAAATGCACAATACTCTGATAAAACATTAAATTATCCATTGCATGTTAAATTCACAAATGGAAAAGAAGTAATTTCAATTTCTAATTTAAAAAATTTTGAAGAAATTGATACACCACATTTATTAAACAGTGTGATTTATCAAAACTATGATGCACTTGTAGATTATTCCAAACAGGAGATTGCTTCCTGCAGGCAAGATCTAGATCAAATTTATATTCGGGCGAATGATGAAGATTCATGGACACCTTTAGATTTTTATACGTATCAGAAACAGTATCAGATTGCTTCAACAGTTTTATATGACATTCTACAAGAAAAAAAATTGGAAGATATTACACTGGAAGGTACAAGAGACAGTTACACAGTTTTTAGAAATGATATAGAATATGGTCATTTTGAACATTGCATGATTCCATTCTATACTGCACAGAAAATAACAGACATGCAATTTTCTACGAATGTGAATGAAACGGCTATGGATTGAGTATCTTATCGTTTCCATGGTAAAATAACGATGATTTGAGGTATTACATATGAGAATGAGAAAAAAGAAATGGGCAGAAGGATGGATGGAAGAACATTCTGACTATATTACAAGTACGCCGCAAGACTATAAAGGACAATGGAAGAAGATGTTGAATAAAGATATTCTTCATGTTGAAATTGGTATGGGCAAAGGGGATTATCTTCGTCAGATGTCTAAGATGTATCCAGAAGCTGCATGGGTAGGTATTGAAAGAGATCCAAGTGCAGCAGCTGTTGCCGCAAGAAAAGCAGTGGAAGAAAATTATGATTTGTCTAACAATCATATGATCTGTGGAAATGCTGAATTTATGCTGGACTGGTTTGAAGAAAATGAAATTGATGTTATTCATTTGAACTTTTCTGATCCATGGCCAAAGAAGCATTATCATAAAAGAAGACTTTCTTCTGAAAAGTTTTTAAATATTTATAAGACACTTTTGAATGAAAATGGAAAGATATTAATGAAGACAGATAATAAAGATCTGTTTGAAGACAGTGTTCTATATTTCTTGCAGAATGGTTTTACATTGACAGATTTCTCTGTTGATTTTAGAAGAGAAGAACATTCTGAAGATGCAATTACTGAATATGAAAGCAAGTTTATGGAACAGGGTTTGCCGATCTATCGATTGTGTGCAGTTGTTGATCATAAAGAGTGAATATCATGAAAAAAGTTATTTGTATATTGATCTTAGCGATGAGCTTATGTGGATGTACTGTAAAAAAGAACATTCATATGCAAGATGAAATTGATACTGTCTTGCAGCAGGCATTATCTGCGAAGATCTTTGATTCAAATATGAATAAACCATTGTATTCCTATTATCTTGCACCATCGATTGGCAGACACACATCTACTTCAATTTCTGCAGTGCTCAATGATCATGGAAAGCGGTTTGTGATGAATTTAAATGTTGCTTCCATCACTCAGAAAGATGATGCAACGTCTAATACAGCGCTTGTCAGCTTTCTTGATCCTGTTGTTCATAGTGAAGGTGAATATGTAGACAGTGAAGAAGCAACACATCGCTATGTTGTAAACATCTATGAAAAGAATGGATGGTATATGACGGAATTTACAAGTGATACGGTAATCTTTTATGCAGTTGAGGATGCATTAAGTTCTGTTGAAATTGTAAAAGATATGATGCAGATTGCTAGAAGTGTCAAAGTCAATGATGCGAAAGTCATTGATGCTTATGCAAATAGAAATACAGTAAATTATAAATCTGAAAAAATTGAGTTATTTAAACAAGTTATTCCTGAAAGTGGAAGAATTGAAGAACTGTTTGAAGAACCATCCAGTAAAGAAGATACATCTCAGAGAAATGAAGATGGACCAAAGCAGTTCACAAATTCTGAGGATGTTTCAGAATAAGGCTTAAAAATCATATATTTTGTGATAAAATTATTCATGGATTATTGTCACAAAACGAATATGACGGGAAAGGAGATCCATAATGTTAAAGAAATTACAGAATCTTTTATTCGAAGAAGATGATGATATGGAAGACGAAGAGGAAGAAATTGAAGAAAAACCTAAACGTGTCAAGAAAGAACACCATGTTGTTCCAGAACAACAGCCAGTTGCAGAACCTGTTGCTCCAGCACCTGTTCAACCTGCTCCTGTCGTCAGGAATGAACAGCCATCTTTCAATAATATTGATGTAAATCAGCCAGTTGCTGAAAAACCGGTAGAACCTTCTTTTGATTCTTTATTCCAGGCAGAACAGAAAGAAGAGCCAAAGCCAGCTAAAAAGCTTGGCATTACATTGACAGAAGAAAAAGTAGAAGAAAAGCCAATTGTGAAGCCAGCATCAAAACCAGTTGCTAAACCAGTTACAAAGAGCAAGCCAAAGCCAGCGCCAACAGTAACGGGATATCAGTTTAAACCAGTTATCTCACCAATTTTCGGTGTTGATGAAAAGGATTTAAACGCTGTTAAGAATACTGCTCGCAAGTACAGTGCAACAGAAAAAATCAAGAATGATTCTAATATCACTCCAATTATTTCTCCAATGTATGGTGCAGATTCAGAAGACGCACCAAGCATGATTGCAGATACTGTTGAAAAGAGTGAAGTATTAGAAAAGACAGTTGGCAATGCGAAGAATTATAAAGCTGAAGATGATATTCCTGAATTCTCATTAGATGATATTCTATTAGCTAGTGATAATGAATTTAAAGAAGATATTCATCCAGAAGCACCTGCACCAAAAAAACAGCCAGTAAATGATCAGACAATGGTTTTAGACAAGACATTGTTCCCAGATGATGAAGGTCTAGACTAATGAATTATTATTTTATTGGAATCAAAGGAACAGGTATGTCTTCCTTGGCATGCATGTTAAAAGATCTTGGAAATGAGGTCAGTGGATCTGATCTTCCAAAGCATTTCTTTACAGAACAAGGATTGATTGAGAGAAATATTCCAATCTATGACTTTGATCCTGCAAATATCAAAGATGGTATGCATGTCATTATTGGCAATGCATTTCTAGAGGATTTTCCTGAAGTTGTTGCCGCAAGAAACAATCCGACTTGTATCTGCGCTAGATATCATGAATTCTTAGGTGATTTCTTGAAGAACTATCATTTGATTTCTATTGCTGGCTCACATGGAAAAACAACTACAACAGGTATGTTGTCTACTGTGATGGGACAGTATAAGAAAACAGGATACCTCATTGGGGATGGCACAGGACATCTTGAAAAGGATACAGAATATTTCTGTCTGGAGTCTGATGAATTCCGCAGACACTTCTTAGCTTATCATCCTGAATATGCCATTGTAACAAACGTAGAAATCGATCATGTTGATTATTTCAAGGATGAAGCGGATTATAGAAGTTCCTATGAAGAATTTGCAAAGAACGTTACAAAAGCAATGATCATCTATGGTGAAGATGAACAGGCAAGAATGCTACAGCTGGATGGTACAAAAGTATACTGGTATGGTCTAGAAGATACAGATGATATTCAGGCTGTCAATGTTGATGAAAGAAGTGATGGCATGGACTTTGATGTAATATTTGAAGGAAAACCATTTGGTCATTTCTCTACACCACTTGTTGGACATCACCTGTTATTGAATTCTTTAGCTGTCATTGGTGTTTCTATTCTAGAAGGAATTCCAAAAGACTTGATTGAAGAAGGCCTGTCTCATTTCAAAGGTGTCAAGAGAAGATTTGTTGTAGAAAAACATGAAGATAATATCTTTATTGATGACTATGCACATCATCCAACAGAAGTTGGCGTAACAATTGATACTGCGAGAAAAAGATTCCCTGACAAAAAACTTGTAGCGGTATTTAAACCACATCGTGCTTCTCGTGTAAAGTATTTTGCGGAAGACTTTAAGAAACAGTTG
>OLQB01001819.1_pt1 | contig 14716 bp, 10 predicted proteins | sample 1672681 | NCBI WGS metagenome assembly OLQB01 (sample SAMEA3136713, study PRJEB25190) | human gut metagenome | reverse complement strand
ACGGATACCGTACGGCGTCGAAGGGCTAAGCACTGCTCGTCCAGCGGCTGAACTATTCCGTGGCGGTCGCGGGCGCAGAATTGCTCATGAGGCTCTCCTGCGCAAGCGGCGTGGTGCGAAGTGCCAGGGGCTGCGTTGCCTCAGCGGGAACCGTGACCTGGTAGGTGAACGTCCCCGACTCGCCGGAGCGCAGGTGCGTGCGCACGCGGATGAACTGCAGGCCGCTCAGTGTGGCCTCGTTGACGCCGTAGTCGGTAAAGATGAGCCCGTCGCTTGCGGAGAAGTTCGTGATCGTCCCACCCGCTGGCGCAATGAAATACACAAAGTGCAGCATGTCGGAGTTGTTGCGCTTGTCGGCATTGCCACCGTAGATGTAGATGGGGGCGCCTGCTGCCTCCTCCGGCGTGATGGTGTTGGTGAGCGTGGTGGTGAAGTTGTAGGTGGTGGTGCCGTCGGCGTTCTTGGTGCCGCCGTCGATGGTGGTACCCGCCTGCGTGTACCAGCTGAGCTTGCTATAGGAGTCGTCGTTCAGGTAGACGCCGGTGAGATCAACATCGGTATCTCCGTGGTCAAGGGCAACACCACCCTGCTGGACGCCATGAACGCGGTCCTCAGCGGAATGACCGTGGAGGACATGAACCAGATCATGAACGAGGCGATTGCCGTTCAGCCCGCGATCTGAGGTGCCTCATGGATAAGCTTGCAAAACTCACGACCGACATCGGAAAGCTCTGGGAAACCTACTCCGGCGCTTATTTTACCGGCATCCGGAACACGCTGGTTCTGGCGGTGGTCGCGACCCTGATCGGCTGCGTGATCGGTCTGCTGTGCGGCATTCTCAACACCATTCCCTATACCCGGCAGGACCCGCCGGTCAAGCGCTTCTTCCTGAAGCTGCTGCGAGCGCTGATCCGGATTTATGTGGAGGTGTTCCGGGGAACGCCCATGGTCTTACAGGCGGTGTTCATCTTCTACGGCCTGCCCTACTTCACCGACGGCGCGGTGGCCTTCAAGGGAATGGGCGGCATCTGGGTGGCAGCCATCATCGTGGTGTCCATCAACACCGGCGCGTACATGGCCGAATCCGTCCGGGGCGGCATTATTTCCATTGACCCCGGCCAGACCGAGGGCGCGAAGGCCATCGGCATGACCCATGTGCAGACCATGGTGAACGTCATCATGCCTCAGGCGCTGCGGAACATCATCCCCCAGATCGGCAACAACTTTATTATCAACATCAAGGACACCTCCGTGATGTTCGTTATCGGCTTCGTGGAGTTTTTCGCCACCCATCGGAACATTGTGGGCGTCAATCTGCTGTATTTTCCCTCAGCCGTGATCGAGATGGCGGGGTATCTGATGCTGACGCTGGCGGCGTCTTTCCTGCTGCGCCTACTGGAAAAGCGGCTGGACGGCAGCGACAATTACGAGCTGGTCAGTACGGACTCTTTGGCCATGAGCGCCGGTACCTATTCCCACCCCAGCCGCAAGACGCCCTTCGACGAGCGCAGCGGCGAGTTTGATTCCGGAAGACCGAAAGGAGAATATTAATATGGAAGACGTGATTTTACAGGTCAACCACCTTTCCAAGTCTTTTGGAAGCCACGAGGTGCTCCGGGACATTGACTTTACCGTAGCCAAAGGCGACGTGACCTCCATCATCGGTGCTTCCGGCTCCGGAAAAAGCACGCTGCTTCGGTGCATCAACCTGCTGGAAACGCCCACCTCCGGCGAGGTCTGCTACCACGGCAAGAACGTGGCTGGGCGGGGCGTCAACGCGCCGGCCTACCGCGCCCATGTGGGTATGGTGTTTCAGTCCTTCAATCTGTTCAACAATATGACGGTGCTGGAAAACTGCATGGTCGGTCAGGTGAAGGTGCTGAAGCGGAGCCGGGAGGAAGCCCGGGCTCACGCGATGACCTATCTGGAAAAGGTGGGCATGGCGCCCTACATCAACGCCAAGCCCCGGCAGATCTCCGGCGGCCAGAAGCAGCGGGTAGCCATTGCCCGGGCGTTGGCCATGGATCCGGAGGTGCTGCTGTTCGACGAACCCACCTCCGCGCTGGACCCGGAGATGGTGGGCGAGGTGCTGAACGTGATGCGGTCTCTTGCGCGGGAAGGGATGACCATGCTGGTGGTGACCCACGAGATGGCCTTCGCCCGGGACGTGGCGGACCGGCTGATCTTCATGGACGGCGGCGTCATCGTGGAGCAGGGGGACCCCCGTCAGGTCATGGACCATCCCCGGATGGAGCGCACCCGGCAGTTTCTGTCCCGCTGTGCCAACACATAAAAATCACCCTCCGGCGGTTTTCATTCCGCCGGAGGGTATTTTCATGCGCCGTTATTCCTGTTTTTCCTCCTGCTCCGCCCGGGGCAGGATCAGGGTCACCTTGAACAGGTCCCCGTCGATGGTCAGGCGGAAATCGCCGCCCTGGAGCGACATGAGGCTGGTGGCGATGGACAGCCCCAGCCCGCTGCCCTCGGTGGACCGGGAGCTGTCCCCCCGGACGAACCGCTCCGTCAGCTCGTCGGCGGAGATGTTCAGGGGATAGCGGGAGATGTTCCGGACCACCATCCGGGCGGTGTCCCCCTCCCTCTCGGTGGTGAGATACACCCGGGTGCCGGGCATGGCGTATTTGCAGATGTTGCTCATCAGGTTGTCCAGCACCCGCCACAGCAGCCGCCCGTCGGCCATGGCCACCGGCCCCGGCTGGCACAGAGCCAGCACCGGCTCCAGCACCTGGTCCTCCAGCCGCTGCTGATACTCGCCGCACACCTGGCTCAGCAGCACGTTCAGGTCCGTGGGGGCCAGGGACACCGGGATATTCCCGGTGGATGCCTTGGACGCCTCCACCAGGTCCTCCGTCAGCTTCCGCAGCCGCTGGGACTGCCGGTCCAGCACCGCCAGATACTCCCGCGCCGCGTCGGAGGGCATCTCCTCCTTTTTCAGCAAGTCCACATAGCTGACGATGGACGTCAGCGGCGTCTTGATATCGTGGGACACGTTGGTGATCAACTGGGTTTTCAGCCGCTCGGACTTCATTTTCTCCTCCACAGCCCGCTGAATGCCCGCCTGCACGGAGTTCAGGTTCTCCGCATGGCGCTTCAGCTCCGGCAGCGCCCCCCGGCTCAGGGTCACGGGGTGGGAAAAGTCCCCCTCCGCCAGCTTCTCGCCTCCCTGCTGCAATTGCCGCAGGGCCAGCACCTGCCAGATAGCCGCCCCCAGCAGCACCAGGTGCAGCGTCACATACAGCGCCGCCTGCCCCCCGTCCATGCCATAGGCGAAGATCAGCAGGTCCGCCGCCATAACGGCCAGCAGCACCGCCGCCGTTTTCCACGCCAGAGGCAGGCCCAGAAACAGCCGCCGCAGGTGCCGCCAGGTCCACACGGCCTCCCGGCTGAAAAGCCGCAGCAGCCGCAGCGCCAGCAGGTCGCTGAGCACGGTCCCGGCCTTGCACCGGGCCGTAAACGCCAGCACGAACAGATACGCCAGCGCCACAAATACCGCCAGGCCCAGCGTGGCCGATGGATAGTACACGGCGTCCAGATAGATGTACCACACGCAGGTCAACCCCAGCACAAACAGGTCCACCGGAATCTTCTCCACCCAGGTCAGATGGATGCCCTCATGGCCCGGCCAGTGTCCCGCCGCCGACAGGGAGAACACCAGGGATGCCGCAGCCGCCACGGCGCACACCGCCGTCACGGCCCACAGCATATCCAGGCGCCTGTCCGTATGCATGTTATAGACATATATGTATACCAGCTCGACTCCGCCATACACCGCCGCCGTGCCCGGCAGCAGGGTCAGCAGAAAGGCCAGGGCCTTGGCCCATGGCTTTTCCAGCAGCTTTTTCATTGCGCCGCCCCCTCCATTTTGTACCCCTTGCCCCACACCACCTTCAGATACCGGGGCTCTGCGGGGTTGATCTCGATCTTCTCCCGGATGTGCCGCACGTGGACGGCCACGGGATTGTCCGCCGCCGGGTCCTCATGCCACACCCGGCGATAGATCTCGTGGGGCGAGAACACCTTCCCCGGATGCTGCATCAGCAGCCGCAGAATGTCGTATTCCAGGGGCGTCAGGTTCACGGTGTCTCCGTCCACGGTGACGGTCTTGGCATTGTCGTCCAGGCTCACTCCGCCGATGGTCACGGCGGTGGGGGCCACATGGCCGCCGCCCAGAGTCATATACCGCCGCAGCTGGGACCGGACCCGGGCCAGCAGCTCCACGGGGTTAAAGGGCTTGGTAACATAGTCGTCGGCTCCCATATTCAGCCCCAGCACCTTGTCCGTGTCCTCGGACTTGGCCGTCAGCAGGATCACCGGCAGATTCCGGCTCTGCCGCAGCCGGGTCATGGCGGTGATGCCGTCCATTCCCGGCATCATCACATCCAGCAGCACCAGGTGTACCTCCTCCCGGTCCAGCAGCCGCAGGGCCTCCGGCCCGTCAAAGGCCGTCAGCACCCGATAGCCCTCGGCACTGAGATAAATATGCAGCGCCGATACAATATCCTTTTCGTCGTCACAGACCAGAATGTTGTACATGGTGTTCGCCTCTCCATTCTCTCAGGCCGCTCCGTCAGAAGGGCAGCAGCTCCTCCCGGCCCCGGCCCCGCAGGCTTGCCGCGCTGACCCGGTGTTCAATGGGCTTCCACTCCCCCTTGCAGAAGATCGCCGCGAAGGAGATGGGAATGTATGTAAACATAAACAGCGGGAAGGTGAAGGCGTAGATCACCTTTTTCACCGCCTTGGTATGGATCCGCCGCCACTCGGTAACGGTGGTGATGGCCCCCAAGATAAACAGCGTCAGATACATGTTCAGCAGCATCTGCCCCACAGACCACAGGGCAATGGTCAGATCCGCCCCCCGAATGGCTCCCAGCACCGCCGCCGTCACATTGCACACGATGGCCGCCGCCGACAGGACAAAGGCCGGCATAATGGCCGCCGCCATGTCGTAGCAGGAGAAGCTCCCCCCGGCCGCGCCCCGCAGCAGCTTGGCGCCGTAGCCCCGGAATACCTGCAAATACCCCTTGGACCACCGCAGCCTCTGGTTCCAGGACTGGCGGAAGGTGGTGGGCTGCTCGTCATACAGCACCGCGTCGGGGCAGAAGGCGATCTTCCGTCCCCGGGTCACCTGGTCCACGGAAAACTGGATGTCCTCCGTCAGCAGGTGGAAGGGCCAGGGCCCCGTCTCCTCCAGCACCTGTCGGCTGAACAGGAACCCGGTGCCGGACACGGCGCAGCTGGTGCCCAGCAGGAACCGGGCGTGATTGAGATACCGGCTCTCCCGCAGGAACCACAGGGCATAACCGGCGCTGATCCAGTTGTCGCCGTAATTCTTGCTGTTGCGGAAGCTGGTGATGATCTCGTGTCCGTCGGAAAACGTCCGGTTCATGGCCTCCACATAGTTGGGAGCCAGAATATTGTCCGCGTCAAACACGAAGTATCCGTCAAAGCCCCGGGGATAATCCTGCTCCAGATGCTCCAGCAGCTCCTGCAGGGCGTAGCCCTTGCCCACCCGCACCTGGTTGAACCGCTCATACACATGGGCCCCGGCCACCCGGGCCACCATGGCCGTGTCGTCGGTGCAGTTGTCCGCCAGCACGAAAATGGACAGCAGGCTCTGGTCATATGTCTGCCCCCGAAGGCTGGCGATCAGGTCGCCGATGACCCGCTGCTCGTTCCGGGCGCAGATCAGAACGGCGTACCGGTTGGCCTTGGCCGGGCCGTGGGGCTTCTCCTTCCGCAGCCAGGGCACCGGGATATACAAAAACTGATAGGTATAGCAGACGAAGAAAATAACCGCTATGATAAAATTGATGGTCTTTAACATCTCCATAGGCGCTTTCCTTTCTCTGTGCGCACAGGCGCAACTGTATCAAGATGGTTGATACACTTAGTATATATGATCTGCTGCTCCCTGTCAAGAGCGGCTCTTTTTTTGGCGATACAGCTTCCGATCAGCTGTCCCTGTTCCCAAAATTCAGTATAAAGAAAAACAGTTAAAGAAACAAGGGGGGAACCTTTAAGATTCCTTAAAGATGATCTAACAGTTTTGTCACCCGCCGGTTCACGGCGGCCACGGGCGGCGGCATCCCCGTGGACGCGGTGATCTGATGGCATAGGACGCGCCGGAAGGCGCATAGGCTGGAGCTGAGGTGGAGACCATGATGTGCCGATTTTCACAGCTGCGCCGCAAGGAGGTCATCAACATCTGCGACGGCAGCCGTCTGGGCTGCGTGGGAGACCTGGAGCTCTGCATCCCGGAGGGGACCGTCAAGGCCCTGATCGTCTTTGGCCCCTGCCGGTTCTTCGGTCTGTTCGGCCGGGGCGAGGATTATTACATTCCCTGGGACTGCGTCCAGCGGTTCGGAGAGGACATCATCCTCATCGACAAGCCCTTCCAGCGCCGGGAGGGCGAAAAGAAAAAGCGGCGCTGGTAAACACACGGCCGCGCCTACAGGTGCGGCCATGTGTTTACCCTGCAAAAAAATGCCGGTTTTATTTTTCCTGCTGCTCCGTATCCTCTCCGCCGATCAGCAGCTGCCGCTGCTGGTTCAGCAAATAGGAGAGGTGCTCCCGGTCCGTGGTGTAATAAATACGGTTTCCCTCCACCAGGCAGGTAACAAGCCCCGCATTCACCAGCTTGCTCATATGGTGGTGAATGGTGTTGCGGGCCAGGCCGAAATGGTTGCACAGCTGCTGACCGTAGACCGCCGGATGATCCCTCAGATAACAGAGAATGTCAAACCGTGTCTTGTCCCCGATGATCCGGATGGCGTCATATACCTGGGAGGCGCTGCTGTTTTCCGCCAGGGTGCGCCGCAGCGACAGCCGCAGGACTCCGCAGCAGATCACCACGCTGCCGTCCTCCTGCTCCATGGAGAGGTTGGTATCCGGTCCCATCAGAAAGGGGATCAGGTGATAATGCACCTCCGGCGTGATGGCCAGGCTGGAGGTCTCCCGGAGATAGCTCTCCGTCCCCAGGCCCTCCACCTCCCGGCAGAAGGCCTCTATGATCTCCTGAATGCGGCCGGACTCCGTCTCCAGCGCCGCTATGGCCGGGCGCAGACAGGCTGCGATCTCCGGCAGCAGAGTCCGGTAATTCTGGTGGATCTCCAGCAGAGCCAGGCGGCTCTCCGTGGGGATCGTCAGCGCCAGCACCCGGGAAACCAGCTTTGCGGCGGCCCCGGCGGCAGGGCCGGACTGCTCCTCCAGGCTCAGCGAGATCATCATGTTTCGCGCCGTCTCGTCCGGCGTCAGGCGCTCCATCCGCTGCATCAGGGTCTCAAAGTCCTGCCGGCGGGACAGCATGGGATAGAAGAACAGAAAAGCCGGACTATAGGACCCGATGGTGCTGTAGGAAAAGCCCTTGATGTCGCCGAACAGACGCTGCAGGGTCTCTGCCGGGACGGAAACCTCCGCGTCCAGGTCCTGCAGCAGCTCCCGCAGGGCGGCGCTGGCCCGATGGAAGGGCTCCGCCTTCCGGACGCCCCGGGCCTGTAAGCGCTCCTCCAGCCGGTCCAGGGTATGGCCGTTGGCCCGGGAGCCTAAGTACGCCAGAGCCTCCAGCGCCGGGTTGATCTCGTGCAAAATTTCCATGACAGTGCTCTTCCTTTGCTTCTTTGACGGATGCGGACAGGCTTTCCCGGGGAGCATCCCGCGGTTTTCTCGCCCTGTCCCGCTGGCCTTGATTATACATCTTTTTTTCCGGCAAAACAAGGGGACTCCGCGCCGCTGCGGCGGTTTTTTGCAGTCCTGCAATACACAGCCGTTTTGCATGGGGCGGACCGTTGACTTTTCCTGCCGGATGCTGTATGATAAGAATGGCTTTGCGAGAACGCAGAGCCGGATAATCGAATCATGTCCGAGGATGCCGTGCGGCGGGTACCGCAAAGGCCGGAAAACGGCCAGGTGCCAGCCTGAAAGAAACGGGGCGAAAGAACCCCACGCGAACGGCACTGTGAGCGCAAGAATGCACCGAAGCGGCCTTGACCGCCGGGACGAAAGTCCGCCATTGGGGGCAGCTCCCCTGAGAAGGTAGGATGCAAACGAGGAGCCATCGGCTCCACGGCGCGAGGCAGGAGAATTGCACGGCGGAGGACATTCAGCGCGGCGGGCGTTATCTTCGTTGGGCGCAGACAGGAACCATGCGCCGCCGGTGTCTCCCTTTTTCAGGGGATGTACCGGCGGTTTTTGCAGCGGGCGTGTATCTGCTTTTCCTCCGCCGCGGACACACTCCGTTGACTTGCCGGAAACGGCTGGGCATAAATTTTTCACAGGAGGAAAATGCATATGAAGAAACGCATCGTTTCTCTGCTGCTGGCATTGATGATGGTACTGAGCCTGGTACCCGCCACTGTCTGGGCAGCAGAGAACCACGACGGCCAGGTTCGGGTCGTTGTGGAAAACACGACCTACGCAAAGGCCGACGGCGCTGCCTGGGATGGCACGCTGGTGGACAAGTGGGTGGACCTGGCCCCCGGGTCCTCCATGATGGACTGCATCGTCAGCGCCCTGGGTACCTATTCCCAGACCGGCGCCGAGTCCGGCTACATCAGCGAGATCAACGGCCTGTCCGCCGGTGACGGCGGCGAAGCCTCCGGCTGGATGGGAACCCTGAACGATTGGTTCACCAACGTTGGGTTCAAGGACATCAAGGCCGGGGACAAGCTGTTCGCCGGGGATATCATCCGCGTGATGTACACCACCAAAGGCTACGGCGCGGATATCGGCGGCGACTGGAACACCCAGAGCGACACCAGCCTGGCGGCCCTGTCCTTCAGCGAGGGTGTCCTGACTCCCGACTTCGCCTCAGACAAGACCGCCTACACCCTGACCCTGCCCCAGGGCGTCACCGGCATCCGGATGACGGCCACCGCCTCCAACAAGAACAACCAGGTGTATCTCACCGCCGACGGCACCGACTACCGCCGGGTGGAGACCGTGCCCGTCCATAACGGCACCGTCCTGACCATCCGCTGCGGCGACAAGGCGGCGGCCACCGAGTGGTCCCCCGCCATCACCCCCACCACCTACACCGTCACCGTGTCCCAGGAGGGTGACGCGCCCCAGGGCGACATGGACGTCTCCTTCAAGGGCCTGCACAATGCACAGCTGGCCGACATCAAGGTGTATACCTATGCCGATGGCGTGAAGGGTGAAAAGAACCTGCTGGCCGATGTGGATATCGAGCCCGACGGCTATGGTCTGATGTACAACACCAAGCTGCCTGTGGGCGACTATCTGGTAGAGGGCTACAACACCGAGGGTCAGCTCAACGGCACCCTGGTGCTTACCGTGAAGGCCAATCAGGAGAACGTGTTTACCCTGGTCCGGGCCTACGCCATCTATGCCACCAACGACAGCAGCAGCTGGGTGGAGGGCAAGGATTACACCATCGACGTCACCGTTACCGGCCCCGACGGCACGGACCTCCAGGCCAAGACCGGCGTCTCCACTACCTATGGCAGCACCCACACCGCCTGCCTGTTTGTGGAGGGCGGCAGCCTGAAGATCACCCTGACCCCCATCGGCGACAAGGCGGCGAGCTATCTGCCTGTCACCACCACCATGACCAACAAGCAGACCGTGGGCTGCGGCGCCAAGAGCTTCTCTCTGACCATTCCCAAGGCCCTGGACATCACCGTCACCGCCCCCGCCGGCTCTACCCTGCGGATGGGCACCTTCGGCAGCTACTATAGCTATACCTTCCTGGAGCCCGTTTCCCAGGAGACCAAGGGCGACACCATGACCGCCTCCTTCCGCCTGCCGGAGACCGGCAGTCAGCAGTTCCTGCGGGCCCAGAATCCCGACGGCGTCACCTACTGGACCTTCGGCAAATTCACCGGCGGCCAGGAGCTGGCTGTGACCCGGGACGACCTGCACATGGACGACGCGTTCAGCAGCGATACCGTGTACCGCTTCGACAAGAACGTGTACGACCTGGGCAACATCTATCTGAACATCAACCGCCAGGGCTATAAGAACCTGGAGGTGGGCCAGAGCTGCGAGCTGGACGTGCTGCGTAACTGGCAGGCCATCGAGAGCTTCATGAACAGCCAGATCGCCCTGCCCGACGCGCACTATCAGGTGCTGAGCCTGGACGGCGGCGACAGCGACGTGGTGACCATCACCCCCGACGCCAACAATTCCTGCCTGGCCACCATGACCGCCAACCACCCGGGCACCGCCATCGTCCAGGTGACCTATGACGCCATGACCTTCGTTCAGGGTATGGGCGGCAAGGACTTCAGCGCCATCTGGCCGGAGTTCACCGGCGTGTTCGTGGTGTCCGTGGGCGCCGACGGCTCCTCTATCCAGACCAACACCTTCATCGACCGTCCCACCGTGAACATCACCAAGGACGAGCAGAAGTATCTGGATGCCGAGCACGACATCCTGTTCTATGTGGGTACCCAGGGCGCCAGCTACAGCTTCACTCCCCAGGAGGGCTGCACCGTTACCGTGGCCCGCTCCACCGTCACCGATAAGATGACCTTCAACGGCTTCACCAGCCAGGGCGTTTCCGTGGATGAAAACGGCCAGGTCACCGTTACGGGCCTGACCACCGGCCGCCACATTCTCCGCATCGAGAAGGACGGCATGGCCGCCTACCAGGTCATCACCGCCCGGGGCGTCAGCTATGACCTCATCGACGCCGACGGCAAGGTCCTGCCCCAGGATGCGGAGCTGGTCCCCGGCCAGGCCGTAAAGGTCCAGTTCCACGACCTGGTAAGCCCCCAGGAGAAGATCTCCGGTGTTTACAACTTCAATTTCTCCCTGCTGTACCTGGATGCCCAGGGCAACAAGTATCAGACCAACCCCGGCACCCCCTTCGGCCAGTATGATTTCAGCGGCAACCCCGTTCGCCAGCTGCTGAGCGTCACCATCCCCGAGACCGCCGAAGGCTATAGCTATGACCTGACCGGTACCATCCGGGTGGGCGGCTTCGGCGGCATTCCCACCCACCGCGGCGTGTCCTACCGCTCCGGCATGGACCGCCAGTACGGTTCCACCACCGCCGCAGTCCTGACCCGTCTGCCTGAGCTGGTGCTGCCTCTGACCGGCTGGTACGTCCACGACGTGGAGCAGAAGATCGCCGCCATCGGCACCGTGACTCTGGACTCCGAGGAGGCCATCCAGGCCGCCCGCGCCGCCTATGACGCCCTGAGCGACCAGCGCAAGGCCCAGGTCAGCAACTACGATGTGCTGCTGGCTGCCGAGAAGAAGCTGGCCCAGCTCCAGGATGAGGCGGTTGCCCATGTGGAGGAGCTGATCGACGCCATCGGCCAGCCCGTGATCCCCGCGTCCCGTGCCGCCGTGGAGGCTGCCCGGGCCGCCTACGACGCCCTGGGCCAGAAGCTCCAGGAGCGCGTGGGCAACTACGATGTGCTGCTGGCCGCCGAGGCCCGCCTGGCGGAGCTGAACGCTCAGGACATCTATAAGACTACCGGCGACTTCATCGTTTCCAAGGGTGCCCCCGTCACCGGCTCCATCGGCGGCGAGTGGGCGGTTCTGGGCCTGGCCCGTTCCGGCCGGGACGTCCCCGGTGCGGACGCGTATTACGCCTCCGTGGTGGAGTATGTGCAAAAAGCCATGGACGAGAACGGCCGTCTGAACCGCTCCCGCTCCACCGAGAATTCCCGTCTGATCCTGGCCCTGACCGCCATCGGCAAGGACGTGACCCATGTGGCCGGCCGCAGCCTGCTGGACGGTCTGGATTCCATGGCGTTCATCACCAAGCAGAGCGTCAACGGTCCCGTTTGGGCGCTGCTGGCGCTGGACAGCCACGGCTATCCCACCTCCGGCGACGTGACCCGGGAGAAGCTGGTCCGCGCCATTCTGGATACCCAGCGCGAGGATGGCAGCTGGCCTGTCATCGCCTCCTCCCAGGTCCCCGATGTGGACATGACCGCCATGGCCGTGCAGGCCCTGGCCCCCTACTATGAAAATGCTCAGGTGAAGGCGGCTGTGGACGCGGCCCTGACCTTCCTGGCCGGCGTGCAGAACGACGACGCTACCTTCAGTGAGATCCCCGGCACCGATGCCTCCGCCGAGTCCACGGCCCAGGTCATCGTGGCCCTGACGGCCCTGGGCATTGATCCCACCGCCGACAGCCGGTTCGTAAAGAGCGGCGTCAGCGTCGTGGACGCGCTGTGCGGCTTCTATGTCACCGGCGGCGGCTTCCGCCACCTGATGGCCGACAAGACCGTGGACGGCATGGCCACCGAGCAGGGCTACTATGCCCTGGCGGCCTACTATCGCCTGCTGGCCCAGAAGACCAGCCTGTACGACATGAGCGATGTCACCGTCACCGTGACCCCCGACCAGCCCGTGACGCCCGCCAAGCCCGAAAAGCCCGATACCCCCCGCACCGGAGACGAGAGCCTGCTGGTGCTGTGGATGGGTGCTGCCGCCCTGTCCGGCGCCGCTGTGCTGCTGATGCAGAGAAAGAAAAAGCGGGCATAAGCCCCGCATCAAACCCGCGTAACCCCAAGGAAATACACCGGCGCAGGGACGTTGTCACAACGTCCCTGCGCGCGGTGCTCTGATAGGAGGTGTTTTTCGATGATGAATCGATTCCCCAAAGTCCTGTTGACCCTGCTGCTGACGCTGCTGCTGGCCCTGTCCCTTTCCGGCTGCGACCTGATGGTCGGCACTGGTCCGGAAGCACCCATTCCTCCCGGCGTGGAGCAGACCGGCGATCAGAATACCCCCGATACGCCGGAGGAACCCGGGAATACGAATACGCCGGAGACGCCCGACGCCCCCCAGGAGCCCGGGACGGACGACTCCTCCACCGGCGGCAAGGACCGCTACCAGACGGACCCGGTGCCGGACGGCAAGCCCAAGCCCGTGGAGCCGGAAACGTCTCAGCCGGATACGTCCCACCAGGACACCTGCACCATCTCCATCTCCTGCGCCACCATCCTGAACAATATGGACAAATGCGACGAGTCCAAGCGGGGGCTGGTGCCCGCCGACGGGGTGATCCTGCCTGCCGTTACGGTGACGTTTTCCCAGGGGGAGAGCGTGTTTGACGTTTTGCAGCGGGTGTGCAAGGAAAGGAAGATCCCCATGGAGTTCAGCTGGACGCCGATGTACAACTCCGCCTATATCGAGGGGATCTACAACCTGTACGAGTTCGACGTCGGCGACGGCTCCGGCTGGATGTACAAGGTCAACGACTGGTTCCCCAACTACGGCTGCTCCCGGTATCAGGTGCAGCCCGGCGACGTGATCTGCTGGGTGTATACCTGCGACCTGGGGTATGATGTAGGAGGCGGCTTCATGGGCGGCTGAGCCTGTCCCCAAAACGATTCTGTGAAAGGAGGCCGGAGCCGTGGGCGACGCCTTTTCCCGCTATCACCCCCTGGTGAACTTCCTGTTTTTTGCCCTGGTGCTGGCCTATTCCATGGTGCTGATGCACCCGGTTTGCCTGGCGGTGTCCCTGCTGGGGGCGCTGCTGTATGCCGGGCAGCTGGAGGGCCGCCGGGCCCTGGCAAGGCACCTGCGGGTGGCCCTGCCGGTGCTGCTGCTGGCGGCCCTGGTGAATCCCGCCTTCAACCACGCGGGTGTCACCATTCTCATCTATCTGCCCTCCGGCAACCCCCTGACGCTGGAGAGTATTCTGTATGGTCTGGCGGCGGGGACCATGCTGTGCGCCGTGGTGCTGTGGTTCGTGTGCTTCAACCGGGTCATCACGTCGGACAAATTTGTGTATCTGTTTGGCCGGGTGATCCCAGCCCTGTCCCTGGTGCTGAGCATGACCCTGCGGTTTGTGCCCCTGTTCCGCCGCCAGCTGGAAACCGTGCGCCAGGCGCAGTTCTGCATCGGGCGGGACGCCTCCACCGGCAGCGCATGGCAGCGGGCCAGAAAGGCCGTCACCATCTTTTCCATCATGGTGACCTGGGCTCTGGAGAACGCCATCGAAACCGCCGACAGTATGAAAAGCCGGGGCTACGGCCTCCGGGGCCGGACGGCGTTTTCCATTTACCGCATGGAGGACCGGGACAAATACGCCCTGGGCTGGCTGGGCTTCTGCGGCATGTATCTGCTGTGCGGAAGCCTTGCCGGGGGCCTGAAATGGTGGTATTTCCCCATGCTCCAGGGAGCCATGGCCCAGCCGTTTTCCATCAGCTTTTACCTGGCGTATCTGGCCCTGTGCCTGACGCCGGTGATCATAGACCGAAAGGAGGCGCGGGTATGGCGCTGTTCACCGTCGAAAATCTGACCTTTTCCTATCCGGGGCAGACCGCCCGGGCCATTGACAGCCTGTCGCTGACGGTGCCGGAGGGTGCATTCCTGGTGCTGTGCGGTCCCTCGGGCTGCGGCAAGTCCACGCTGCTGCGGCAGCTGAAGCCCGCCCTGGCCCCCCACGGGACCCGGCAGGGCCGCATTCTGTTCCGGGATACGCCGCTGGACCAGGTGGACCAGCGGACGCTGGCGGCCCGCATCGGCTTTGTCCAGCAGTCGCCGGAAAACCAGATCGTCACCGACAAGGTCTGGCACGAGCTGGCCTTCGGGCTGGAGAGCCTGGGGGTGGACACCCCCACCATCCGCCGCCGGGTGGCGGAGATGGCGGCATTCTTCGGCATCGAGGACTGGTTTTACCGGGACGTTTCCGACCTGTCCGGAGGCCAGAAGCAGCTGCTGAACCTGGCCTCCGTCATGGCCATGCAGCCGGACGTGCTGATTCTGGACG
>OLQB01001807.1_pt1 | contig 14760 bp, 12 predicted proteins | sample 1672681 | NCBI WGS metagenome assembly OLQB01 (sample SAMEA3136713, study PRJEB25190) | human gut metagenome | reverse complement strand
CAAAGCATTATTGCAAAGTGATAATATCATTCACATTCCACCATGTATCTATTAAAACCAAAACTTACGCTTGTTGCTGCGTTTTCAATAAATCATTCACATTCCACCATGTATCTATTAAAACGCTACTAAAAAGGTATTTGGCATGAGTTACAAAGAGATTCACATTCCACCATGTATCTATTAAAACCTTTCAGTCAGCTCATACAATTCATACAGCTTTGGAATTCACATTCCACCATGTATCTATTAAAACCATTTATTACATTTGCCAGTTTTGTCACGATCTCATTCACATTCCACCATGTATCTATTAAAACTTATAAGACAGCCAAAGCTGATTATGAGAAAAAGTATTCACATTCCACCATGTATCTATTAAAACGACCAATTTCTTTTACAATGATATCCTCTGTAGTATTCACATTCCACCATGTATCTATTAAAACTAAAAAGCTCCCACAAGCATTAGAAAAAGCCCTTGCAAATTCACATTCCACCATGTATCTATTAAAACTATCTTTATCCTAAATATCCGAATCTTTTTTACAGATTCACATTCCACCATGTATCTATTAAAACGAAGAAACTGAATTAAGGTTCAATATGAATGTATTTATTCACATTCCACCATGTATCTATTAAAACCATAATCCTGTCTAATCCTATACATATTTTTAAACTTATTCACATTCCACCATGTATCTATTAAAACTCCGGCGTTCAAGCGCAGCTCTTTCTTTAAATACATATTCACATTCCACCATGTATCTATTAAAACTTATATTTTGCGCCGGCCTTATGATCGTCTTTGTCATTCACATTCCACCATGTATCTATTAAAACCGTAAAAGCTCTTACTTCCCCCGGTTTAATTGTTACATTCACATTCCACCATGTATCTATTAAAACCCTTGATTTTTAATTTTATTTGTGTCTGCATCCAGCATTCACATTCCACCATGTATCTATTAAAACAAAAACATATCTTTATACCTCCACTACGTTATTCTCATTCACATTCCACCATGTATCTATTAAAACATACGACCAGTTTGAAACTATTGATTACACAAAATAATTCACATTCCACCATGTATCTATTAAAACCTGTGTATCAGTAATAGTTCCACCATTTTTGATACATTCACATTCCACCATGTATCTATTAAAACCCTGCGGTTGCTTCTTTAAATTCAGCGTTTGCCATAATTCACATTCCACCATGTATCTATTAAAACGGTTCGTGTCCATGCTGGCAAACCTTTCCGTTGAGAAAATTCACATTCCACCATGTATCTATTAAAACTGTATAATAACCACGGCTAAAGTCGAATTGAACTTCATTCACATTCCACCATGTATCTATTAAAACCATATCGTAAGACGTTCCCATTTTTGTTTCCATTAAATTCACATTCCACCATGTATCTATTAAAACCACGCCCCGGCTTTGAGGGGTTCAAATGCTTTTTTAATTCACATTCCACCATGTATCTATTAAAACTTTCACCTTCTGAAAATAACAGTATATTATTTTCATATTCACATTCCACCATGTATCTATTAAAACTATCCTCCTACTACAATACCCTTATCTGATTATCACAATTCACATTCCACCATGTATCTATTAAAACTTTTGTGAGCGTGTTAAGAAGCTAGGCTATAATACATTCACATTCCACCATGTATCTATTAAAACTCAAATGCACCAGACCTGTATCCATGTACGCCTGTGCCATTCACATTCCACCATGTATCTATTAAAACCAAAAGAAGTAACATCCTCACAAATAGTCTGTATATAATTCACATTCCACCATGTATCTATTAAAACTTGTTACAACGCGGTATACTTATATTATGAAAGAGATTCACATTCCACCATGTATCTATTAAAACCAGAAAATCAGGTATCAACAGCAACGCAATGATGCATTCACATTCCACCATGTATCTATTAAAACCGTAATTATTCTTTTACTCTCCAGTTTAAGAATGTATTCACATTCCACCATGTATCTATTAAAACTGCATCCCCCGGAGTGGCTCTCCGGGTCTCGGTCGTATTCACATTCCACCATGTATCTATTAAAACCTCTCCGGTATACTCAAGATCTGCCTTCGTATATGATTCACATTCCACCATGTATCTATTAAAACCCAAAATGCCACAACATAAATATCATCCAATGTTTTATTCACATTCCACCATGTATCTATTAAAACTCATCCAAATCAGTCACAAAATCAGCCATTATCACATTCACATTCCACCATGTATCTATTAAAACTATTTCAAATTCCCGGGTACAACCTTTTCCATTTACATTCACATTCCACCATGTATCTATTAAAACAGTATGTACGCCCTGATTTATCAAGATCTGATCGTCATTCACATTCCACCATGTATCTATTAAAACCAATTTTCAAAGTCAAAAGGATCATATTGCTGAAGCATTCACATTCCACCATGTATCTATTAAAACCAAGGCATGAATATTCTATGTTTCTGATCAAGCTCATTCACATTCCACCATGTATCTATTAAAACCTGTTCTACATCCATCAACTGCCGGGATGTCACAAAATTCACATTCCACCATGTATCTATTAAAACACGCATAAGAACCGACTGGATAAATATCAGTATTATTCACATTCCACCATGTATCTATTAAAACCCAGACCATTGAGGTCAAGAAAGGCAACACGCTTATTCACATTCCACCATGTATCTATTAAAACTTGTTATTTGATGAAAATGTATTTTGTCCACTAATATTCACATTCCACCATGTATCTATTAAAACAAGTGCAATCATAGCAGCCTTTTAGCTGTTTTAATATTCACATTCCACCATGTATCTATTAAAACCCATACCGCAGACAGCCACAACAAGAAACAATTCCAAATTCACATTCCACCATGTATCTATTAAAACCCTTCCGGAATACTCATAAATCCATCTGCACTTGCATATTCACATTCCACCATGTATCTATTAAAACTTTTCCTCTTCCGGTTCTTGCGGCGCACTATTAGAATTCACATTCCACCATGTATCTATTAAAACCAATTCGAATCAACCACAACGCACCACTTAGCATGATTCACATTCCACCATGTATCTATTAAAACCAAAATGATAGTTTTACGACAAAGTTGCATCAAAAATTCACATTCCACCATGTATCTATTAAAACTCCGTTCCGTTCTTCATTCCTGCGCGGAAACGATACTATTCACATTCCACCATGTATCTATTAAAACGCAAGGAAGCACGTTCCCTTAACTGTATTTAACTGATTCACATTCCACCATGTATCTATTAAAACGAAAGAAAGGATACAGGAAAGTAAGAAGCAGCAACATTCACATTCCACCATGTATCTATTAAAACACAGACGAATCCGGTACAGGAGGAGATTTCATCTTCATTCACATTCCACCATGTATCTATTAAAACGCTTCCATAACATGTACTTTCATCGCTGTGTTCCAGATTCACATTCCACCATGTATCTATTAAAACTCAGCCACCGTACACATCAAACGAAAATGCTATCGGAATTCACATTCCACCATGTATCTATTAAAACACAACTCAGATGAACAGACAGTCCGCGTGGGTAAAATTCACATTCCACCATGTATCTATTAAAACCCACTTGCAGAGACGGGAACAACTAATATAGTCATATTCACATTCCACCATGTATCTATTAAAACGATTTTTTCACGGAGGAGATTGAAAATCTTTTAAAATTCACATTCCACCATGTATCTATTAAAACTGGATGATTCACTTCTGCTACTTTCATCCTTTCGGCATTCACATTCCACCATGTATCTATTAAAACGGAGGTTGACCAGAAACATAGAATATTTACTCCATGATTCACATTCCACCATGTATCTATTAAAACCGGACAGGCTGTTGCTGATGAAAATAAAACGCACCTATTCACATTCCACCATGTATCTATTAAAACACAGATTACAGGTAGTCTGTATTGTGTCAATAAGTTCATTCACATTCCACCATGTATCTATTAAAACCTTTTCCTGTGGATTATGACGGCTTGGTTTTACGTGATTCACATTCCACCATGTATCTATTAAAACGCGGGCAGCGGTTTGAGATAAGATTCACAGAAATTCAATTCACATTCCACCATGTATCTATTAAAACCACAAATTGTTAATGATTAAAAAAAACGTTTCATCTATTCACATTCCACCATGTATCTATTAAAACGAAGGTCGCCCGATAGTGTACGGATCAAAAACAGATATATTCACATTCCACCATGTATCTATTAAAACGATGATAGTGTCAGCACTGTTTTCACTGTACACGAATTCACATTCCACCATGTATCTATTAAAACGGTCAGAATTTTATGTGATTTTATTGCAAGTATTTTATTCACATTCCACCATGTATCTATTAAAACAAATCCTTTTATTACATAACTAATGATAAATATATTATTCACATTCCACCATGTATCTATTAAAACATAAGATGAATTACAAAACGCTATCCTTTTACCATGATTCACATTCCACCATGTATCTATTAAAACGCGTATCCGATTCGGGCAATGTTCGTAAATTCAACAATTCACATTCCACCATGTATCTATTAAAACCCGAACATATTTGCGATTTTTCCGGCTGAGATCGTATTCACATTCCACCATGTATCTATTAAAACGTGAAACACTCTTAATTTTTATAAATATTTTGTGAATTCACATTCCACCATGTATCTATTAAAACTGTTACCTTTGCAATATACTTTGCTTTAAATGTTATATTCACATTCCACCATGTATCTATTAAAACAAATAAATCACTCGGAAAAGGTGTTAAAAAAAATGAATTCACATTCCACCATGTATCTATTAAAACGGCTTTACGGACAGAACATAAGTTCTAATGGCAAGAATTCACATTCCACCATGTATCTATTAAAACCCAAAACCATAGTTGTTTATCTGACCACGTAAAGCATTCACATTCCACCATGTATCTATTAAAACATTTTGCATCGCACGGATCTCACAGTAGTCCTCGAAATTCACATTCCACCATGTATCTATTAAAACGGATATGTTTCATGAGCAGGATGAAAAGAACAGGTATTCACATTCCACCATGTATCTATTAAAACCCGCAAATTTACCACGAATTTTTCCGATTCTTTCATTCACATTCCACCATGTATCTATTAAAACTACAGATACATTTGAGGAAACGCATAGTGGTAATATATTCACATTCCACCATGTATCTATTAAAACCGCCTAGCGTGTAGGAAAGAAGCGTTTGAAAATTTATTCACATTCCACCATGTATCTATTAAAACCACGATAAAGGTTGTTTATCATGTAGAATTAATGTCATTCACATTCCACCATGTATCTATTAAAACGACAACTCAGATGAACAGGCAGTCCGCGTGGGTGAAATTCACATTCCACCATGTATCTATTAAAACCGAAGCGGGAACGAACAAAAATACACGTACTGAAATATTCACATTCCACCATGTATCTATTAAAACTGTATACGCAAGGGGAACCGGAAATCCGTTAGATAAAATTCACATTCCACCATGTATCTATTAAAACGAGTTTAAACTTTATCCCGCCGCATTAAAAATACAATTCACATTCCACCATGTATCTATTAAAACTATCACAAACAACGCAGATGAGCAGACAATCGGCAATTCACATTCCACCATGTATCTATTAAAACCAAAAAGGCAATATGCGCGGTTTTGCTGGTTTGAATTCACATTCCACCATGTATCTATTAAAACGTTAGCTTATACTGATAACAGCATACTTGATAATTAATTCACATTCCACCATGTATCTATTAAAACTTATATAAGTCCGAGAGCATCGTAACGCACTATATAATTCACATTCCACCATGTATCTATTAAAACGTCATGTATCATATAACGCCAGTCTGATTTTGTGAGATTCACATTCCACCATGTATCTATTAAAACTGTATACGCAAGGGGAACTGGAAACCAATTAGATAAAATTCACATTCCACCATGTATCTATTAAAACCGTATTGCATTTTTTCTCAAAAATACTTATGTCAAGATTCACATTCCACCATGTATCTATTAAAACTCTGAAATCGCGTCTTACATATCCTGTCGAGGTAAGATTCACATTCCACCATGTATCTATTAAAACCATTTCTGATTCAGGTAATGTTCGTAAATTCAACAAATTCACATTCCACCATGTATCTATTAAAACCAGCATATAAAAAAGCAATATTTTACAATGCTTTCACATCCTCTTTTTGTCGACCTTGCTTCAATAATCGGACTACACATTCTATTTTTAAATAGTATATTCCTTTTTTCTATATTTTTTCCCATTGTCGACCGGCGGCAGATTTTACAATATTTATGGTCGACAATTTCAAATAAAGAAACTGGCTTTGTCATCTTCCTTACCCCAGAACTCTTTATTCAACCATTTTTCCTGCCTGCTTTTAAATATAATAACGGAATCCAATTCATGATCAATATATTCATCCAGCTCCTGTTTCAGCTTCACAAGTTGTACTTTTGTGATATCTCCCTCAAAAACAGAATTTTGTATATGGGATAAATACCTTTTACAAATCTTAAAAATATGATTCCATCGTTTTTGTCCATTATTTTCTTTATTTATGTCATATACTAATACTACATACATATTTCACCACCATATTCTGAATCCTTCATATTCTTTTTCCCCAATCAGATGCTTGATCAGCTTGTATAACTCTAAACGCATCAGATACTGATATGTAACGGGGCGACCTAAATCTTTATGCATAATTGTCTGCTGTAATTTTTTCTCCAACTCCTGTGCAATCAATCTGGATGCATCCCTATTCAAGTGCAAATAATTCAGCTCCTTCGTAAAACTTTTTTCGGTTATCTGATTACGGTTTAATAATGAAAAAAGAAGTCGATCTCCTATCAACGGTTTGAAAATTTCTGCCACATCCAGACATAGAGAAAATCTTCTAACACCAGGTTCATGGAGATAACTTATCGTAGGATTCAATTGTGTATGATATACCTCACTAAGAACCTTTGAATAAATCAACGAATTAACAAAAGAAATCAACGAATTAATCATGTTATCAGGCGGATGCATAACTCTTTTATCAAACTCTATTTCCTGATCAATGATAACATTCCATGTAGCATAATAATGCCTTCTTATATTTCCCTCTATTCCCATTAGCTCTTGGATCGTTGATGTTTTTGGTAATTCTTTTCTCAACGAATCAATTTCTGACATATAGAAAGATACATCCTTGCCTCGTCCGTTATAATACCGGAGATTTCGGTAAATATTATCGGCAGCCGCTTCTATAAATTTTTTTGCAATGGTCAATCTCTTTCCATAATCTGTATAATGTTCAACCTGTTTTACCAATAATTGACCTGCCAGCAGCTTTTCTTTTGGATAAAAGCTACCTGTATAAAAATTATAATAATTGAAGAAATGTATCGGGATTCCATATTGAGAAATGTAACTCAAAAATGTTGTATTAAATGACATCTCTGACATGACATAAATATCATCAATTCGTTCAATCGGAATATCTCTTTTTTCTCCACCTGAAGATATAAATTGAAGTGTATTATCTTTTCTTTTTAAATCTCCACTATTGTAAATATAAAAACTTTGTCCCATTATCCCTCCATGTTAGATAAAACACAAATCATGATATGCGCACTTCCCACATATTTTTTGTTTTTCAAATGCTGGTGGTTGTTCCTGCATTTTTAACTTTTCTATATCTGCAATTATCTTCTGCAACTGTACTTCATCATCCTCTGACAGTTCTACAACAATATTTTTTTTGATCATAGGATAATCAATCTTTGCCGTTAAGCCCTTAACTCCACGTTGTTTCAAATAATATAGATAATATTTTACCTGCCAGATTCCTGCCTCTTCTATTGCTTTACTCTTTTTTATCTCATGTAATTCCTGATGCTCTTTTATAAAATCAATATTTATTACATTATCGATATTAATGTGTTTATCATCACGCCGGTAACTGTTCTCATCAAGTAGTTTACCCAACATAACATTTTCATTATCGGATTCCATGTTTATTTCATTTATGAAATACCATAATTTTCTTTTACACACAAAATAATAATAAATCATTACACCAGTAACTCGATTTTCCACAATTCCTCCTTATATAAAATTCCACTCATCATCATACTTCGTTAACGATAAGCCCATACCCCGTCCTGTCATTTCATCAAAATCATATAATAAGCATGTCCTGTGAATATCTAATCTGTCATTTATACAATTCAAATCCACACCATCTAATTTTCTCCGATCCGAATACAGATTCAGATTAAGAGTTATATCTGCCAGTTTTGCTTTCAATATCCTTCGTATATTACTGTCAACATATGGTGTATCTAAAACACTCGTTATTGCCTCTATCAGATACTGATTTTCCTGATATATTCTATCTGGAATTACTGTAATACTTTTTATTCCACGAAAATCCTCATCGATATCTTTCTTAGATGTATAATCTAACGGCTGCAACGATTTAAATTTAGCCAGATTTCTTTTTATCATTTGGAAGTATGCCGTATTCTTTAATGCGTCTACATCATAAACTTCATTCATATACTGAACTTTATCTTTTTCGGAAAAAAGCTTTCCATTATATGCCTCTAATAATTGTACAGATCTATCATATATATCACTGTCATATATTCCTTTTCCATTCTTCATACATCCTGAATAATTAACATAAATTAATACATTTGCATCGGTTATATCCTTTTTCCCTGCTCTATTACACCGTCCCATTCTTTGCAATAAGCTATCAGCCGTACACATCTCCGTATAAAGAACATCAAAATCAATATCAAGACTTGCTTCTACGATCTGTGTTGTTACCCATATACCTGTCATCTCATCATTACTGGAAAAATCCATTATCATCTTTTCCAACTGATCCCGATGTTTTCGAATATATCTGGAATGAAGCAGGAATACCTCATCTGTTCTTTGGGATAATTCTTCATATACCTTCTGTGCCTTTGATACTGTATTGCATATAACGAGAACTTTTTTCTTGTATCCATCTTCCGCAATTCTGTCAAAATCAAATTCTTCATGAAATAATGCGATCTTATGTCTGTCTGTTCCCATTGTAGCGGAAAAATCTATAAAAATATAATCTCTATCCTTTATCAACCGATATTTTCGCATAAAAAATTCTAAAACCGGCGGAAATGTTGCTGTTATGATTGCGAATTTTCCTTCCATTTGTTTTAGTTCTGACAAGCCGTAAATTAATGCTGCTACTATCTTAGGAGAATATGACTGAATCTCATCTATAATTAATTTTGAATATTTCAGTGTCGCTGCAAAAATCTCAGTGCCCGGGGCTTTATAAACAAATTTAAATAATTGATCTACCGTGCAGACAGTAAGCGGATACGAGAACAATTTTGCCTGCTCATATCTGGTATTCCCATCTGTAAATTGCCCATCTGTTCCATCAAAATAACTGCTTAGGCTATCAGAATGAAGCAATGCTACATCCTTATACATATACCTGTCCTTTATTCTGCTATATATGGCATTAGAAGAAACTTTTAACGGTAATGTATAAAAACCTTTCTCGCCATTTGCCCATAATAAAGCTGCCTCTGTTTTTCCTGATCCAGTAGGTGCTATAACTACAACATTATCATCACTATGTTCCTGCATAAAAACCTGCAACTCACGCAATGAATTTGAAAAGTAATCGCGAATCGTGCTGCATAATTTTTTCTCAGCAATGTCACTGTGTAATTCTGCTTCTTCATATCCTGCACTTACCGTCCAGTCAAACTTATTCAACAAGCCCTTTATCAACATATATTCACACCATGTTTGCTCATCTACACTTCTCAATTTCATTGTAGGATTATTCGAATACAACAGTTGATTACGATTTGCGGCAGAAAATTTCACATCTTCCTTTCCCAAATATTCCTGCAAATATTTTTTATACCATTTATCGTAATAGTCATAAAAATCCTTATCAGAAAAACTATCCTTCCGATCATGATGATAATAGACTGCTGTCAATAACACAGAAAAGTCATCGCCTGTACATTCTGGTATTTCCTGCTTAACCTGTTTCTCTGATAAACTAAGTGCACTAAGAAAACCATGTGGTATCTGCCTTTCAGCCATCCTTGTAAGTTGAGGATTGACAATTGTCTGGAAAATATAATTAGCTTTTCCAAGGTCATGCACTCGGCATGCCTCTAAAACCAGATTCTTTTCCTTTTCTGTAAAATACATATCAAAAATCTCAAAGAATTTTCCTGCACAGTTAACAATATCCTTCTCATGTTCTCTTAAAGTTTTTTGCTCCTGAACAGTTTGCTGTTTCAAAGAATCCAAGTAAGAAATGATCATCTTCGACTCATTTTCATTCAATTTATCCATCTGGCTGTCCAAAAGATAAATCAATATGTTTCTGATGTCATTTACATTTTTAACTTCCTTCTTGGTGTCATTTGACTTTGCATAATATTCCATATCGTATTGTCAATCCCTCTCTTATCTTGTTATGCGAACGCAACAACATCCCCATAGGTATCGATATATGCATTCACTACCGAAGTATCCTTCGGCATATAATGCGCTTTTATCTTTCCACCATCCGGTTTCCATCTGCGATATCCCTGCGGTGTTATCTCGTATTCCTTTGTTAACATGTAAGTCGTGCTTGTACGTCGTCCAATATCCAGTTCTGATTGAAATGGAATATAGATATTATTTCGAATCGTTGCTGATTCAACTTTCTGTAATTCAACAATTTCTACATTTTGAATATCCAGCAAATCTTCATACCGCCCTAATGATGGATAAATAATCGGACACTTCAGTGCCTGATAAATCTTATCAAAATCTTCCTCCTCAGGTATAATATGTAAAACCATCCGATTATCACAGATCAGTTCTACATGTGCAATCCCCTTAAACACACCATAATCTTTGTCTTCACCTTTGATACAGAGCTGATGTCTGCCTTCTTCATACTTTGTATCGAATTTGAATGAATATCTTGTATACAATTCTGATACAGAACCTGCGTTTTCTCCCTGGATACTTACCTGCATCTTGTGATAACTGTCAAATCCACTAATTGCGTGAATCATACCAATAACAGTTGAATATGGTGGCAACGGATAAGATTCTTTTATAATGAAACTACTTGGTTTTCTGTAGTTCGCAAGGTTTTGAAAACAATCAATTCTAATTGCTCGCTCCATAATATTCATCAACTTCCTTTTTCAACTGTTTAAATACATCTGCAACTGTCTTTGTGTTCAATGTATCTTTTAATTCTGCATCATTCTGGAAAATACCTGTCACAACTCCAACACTGGTATTGTTCTTTATATCCTCATCACTTTCAATAATCTCTCCAAGCATCTTCGTGTTTATGGCTCCATTTTCCAAAGATACTCTATTTTCAAAGAACGGATTTTTTCTTATATATCGACCACCGATTGCAAATACAGGACTAAGATTCTCTCTTCTTCCCTTTATATCACGATATAAATACTGGATCGTATCAAGAAATTTTTTTACTCGATCTGCTTTTTCTTCTGCAGATATCTCAAGATCTCCATCCACACCAATACGATCAAGATCTATAGTGATCGTATATGAGTAGAATGACTTCTGTATCTCACTCTGTGCGATCGCATTATCAAGATCCTGGCGTCTTGCCAATCCAATATTGGTTAAAAATTCCAAATCGCTCTGATAAGGCTCTAATGATACCGCATTACTCAGTCGAACAACTGCACTTCTGGTATCAGCTCCGCCTTTTTTATCCTCTCCTTTTGCACTGGTCTTCATATAACCAAAAAAGTCAATTTCCGGATAATCTTTTATATTAGCAGTTGGTGCAAACTGAACGACTCCACTCTTTCCATCAACAGGTGTTGTATCCCATCCTAACTGCTGAATAATATTGTATCTCAATGCCTGTCTTGATATATAAGAATATTGCTCATATGTTCCTCGTGATAATTTTTTGAGTGTAGTAATATTACCTACGCCCTCTCCATAATTTGCACTTTCTGCAAGAAATACCATTGTAAGTGTTAAACCATTCCTAATCATTAACCTTTTCCTCCTTTTTTTCATAATGACTTCCTTCTAATCCCATAAGGAATGCATATCCATACTCTCTAAACTTCTCCCGATTATCCAGACACTCTATGAATGCATCCGGAACTGTCAGATTTACAGAACAATAGATACGCATTATAATTTCCATAAAATGGGAAACATCTCCAACTGCAACTGCATTCAGTAATCGATATACCGTACCTCTGATTCTTGAATCATCACTTGTGCCTTTCGCTGCTAACAGTTTATTTCTTAATTCATATCCACACTCTCTAACTTTGTATCGATTCACTATTGCACCTCCTATCTTATTCTTATCTTCATTATCTTTCTTCAATAAACTTACACGAATCTGAATATCATATACCCAATAAGCATCTACCAAATATGTCTTTACATCCATAGACTGCCTTAACAAGATATTTAATAATGGATATTGATTTCTATACCGAAGAATATTCAATATAACTGTTTCATGTATATTTATGTATTCAGTCCCCTTTTTTATATATGGGTATTTACTTAATACATCAAGTCCAGCCCTTACTTTCTCATCATTTAATATTGCAAGGATATTTTTATTGATAATATCAAATGTATAACGTTCGCTTTCATCCCTGCCTCTGGTTATGATCTGAATATTACCTAGTTCTTCCGTCTTCATCTTCAATAACAGATTCAATGTTCTGGAAATCCATGAAGTATATCGTTCTCCATCTTCTCTTTCCACATCCTGCATAATGCCATCCTTACGATTTACCTCTAATAATTCCTGAATGTTCTGATCCGTATTAATAAACAGGAATCGATTTCCCATCAGATAAAAACCAAGAGGAGATAATGCATATACAAATGCACACACCGGACATAAGAAAGCATCTACTTTACAATTCCAGAAAGCTGATTGTTTTCTTGCCAGATCATCTGCCTGATCCTTCATAAATGCAAGTGATACTTTCGTCTTCGAATCAATCATTGCACTACAATCAATGCATATCTCCTTTGCCTTCTTTTGATCAATTGCTATATAAGTCCGAAATGGTCCTGAAAAATCATTTTCAAAAACCTCTCGCATATTTTTCGCTGCATTTGCACGTAATAGAAAACATTTTCCATCCCAGAAACGATTGATGTAATTATATATGGCACTCTTCATGATCAAGGTTTCTGCACAAATGGGCTGAATAAGAAATTCATGTAACTGAACCAATCGATCCCGCAACAGTTCCGGTTCCATAGATTCTTTCAGTTTTACCGCCTTAAGCAGCTCATATGCTTCTGTGGTATCAACCTCATCCTTTATACTGGCAATGCCCGATTTATAACTGTTAGACAAAAGTTTATCGTTAATGAATTTGATATCATCTTTCCACTTTTTACCATCCCATTCCGGCAAATCCAGTACAGCTAACAAATTCTTAATCTTATCCAATATTGTTTGATATACACTATGTGACCTGTAATATGTCGTGATCCCACGAAAGTATAAATCCGTCCAGTCCGTTTCCTGACAGAAATCTGTATCAAGCCATAATTGCTGATTATCTTCCGTATAGCCATAATCCAAATCTTCCGATGCAGCAGCAATTTCGTCCAGTATATAATGCATACCTACGATTCCCGCATTTTTCAGAAAATCACCCATTGGTATATAGATTCTACCCAACTTATAATCCTCCTTTCTTCTAACCTAATACTTCAAACTTTCCATTTCCTGTCGACCTGCGTACTCCAATTCCGGATCTCTGCAGAACATTTAATAAAGCAACAGAGCCTTTTAATTTGAAAATACCAAGCGAAGCATCTGTATTTCTTCCAAACACTGGTATTATAACCTTTTTCCCTTTGATCGCCTGAATAGAAAAATCATCTGTCTCAACCGGAATATTCATTCTTTGAATAAAGATCTTAACATTCTCTTTCACAACGTCTGAAAACTCATCCTTATCAAACGTATAATAACTGTCTGAATTGGTATCATTATCATGGTATCTTGCCAGTAATGGGCTCTGCATTTTTATGATGATTTCATCATCTGTGATATCATTTATATTCTGAATATACACAGATATTAATTGCATGGAATTCTTGTTCATCGAATAATGCCGAAATTTCATAGTCTGAAACGCATTAAACAAATATAAAAATTCCTTATCATCAGCATCTGTAAAAAATACCATGAATTCGTTCTTATCAAGAAGTATCTTATCGTCTGTAAACTTAGCACCGGGAAGATAATACGAATATGTAAACGCCTTCATGATTGATCTGCTCTTATCATATAAACGCTGATACAAATCTTCGGAAATATTCTTCGTCGCAGCCTTTAAAAAACTTGTAAACAAACGATCCATCTCCTTCGGAAGAAAAGGAAATTCCAATTTAAAACGCAGTTTAATCTGATACATTTTTTCACCTCCTTCATAATTTATTTGACTTTGTATTATCAAAATAGCATATCTTTTATAATAAGTCAATATCATTTTACAATAAAAGTTTAATTGGTGAATTTTTGAA
>OLQB01001799.1_pt1 | contig 14803 bp, 15 predicted proteins | sample 1672681 | NCBI WGS metagenome assembly OLQB01 (sample SAMEA3136713, study PRJEB25190) | human gut metagenome | reverse complement strand
GCCCACCAAGTATATGGATTACCTGTTCAGCCGCCAGAGCGGCAGCTGGTACCTGACCGGCCTGACCGACAGCGAGACCAAGCCTGAATCTGCCGACAGTGCAGCCTCTGCCGCGGAGCCTGCCCCGCTGGCTGAGAGTGAGGTCAACGATGCCATCCTTGCCACCGCAGGCGATTCTGCCGCCGCCAGCGCCGTTGCTGAGGAGGCTGCCCCGGTGGAAGAGGCGGTGGAGAGCACCCCGGCTGAGAGCACCGAGGCTTCCTCTGAGAGCCCGGCGGCATAAAGCGAAAAAACTATCAAAACAGACTCCCCACGGTGAGTGAATCTCACGGCGGGGAGTTTTTTTCATCTGTTACAGCTTCGAGAGATCTTCCAGCAGGGCCAGAGCGATGGGCTTGACACGCAGAGAACAGGCGTTGAATAATTCCACTACTCGATCGTTCGCATAGTCCTTGCGGGCCACTTCCGTGTTGGTCAGAATCGCTGCAAGCTCAGTATCCAGCTCGGTGCAGATGTTAGAGAGGGTTTCCAGGGTTGGATAGACCCGCCCATTCTCGATTTTGGAGAGATATACCACCGAGATGCCAACCTGCTCCGCCAGCTTTTCCTGTGTGATGCCTTTTTCCAACCGCTGTGTTTGGATACGTTTTCCGATGAGAGTATAGTCGATCATGTCATGGGCCTCCTGTAGATGTCTTATACTAACAATACAGGATTAAACTGAAAGAATAATAAACTAATAGATTAACTTGACTTATTAAGACAATAATACTATAATGAAATCAGAATCCTCAGGATATTTTGTGGATTTTTAGGCACTGAATGAATTGGGGACGTAAAAAGGAGGAGAAAACCATGAGACGGAAAGTTACACGCCGGGATTTTATGAAAGGAGCGGCGATCGTTGCGGCATCTGGCTTGTTGGCAGGCTGCAGCGGTGGAGAGGGGCCGGCAGCTCCCGACAATTCGGAGCAGCCCGGCACCTCGGAAAAGCCCGCGGAATCGAACAGCAACTCTTCCAGTTCTTCTGAATCGGAGAGTACTTCTTCCAGTAAGCCGGAGAAAACGAATGGAATCAAATGGACATACAGCAAAAACTCTGATGGTACGATTACACTGAAGGGCTATGATAAGAATGCCGAAAAGGTGCCCTCCGGAGAATTGATTATTCCGGAAAAGTATGATGGGTACACGGTCAGTGCGGTGGGGTATCAATGTTTGTACAAAAACAATGATATCGAAAGTGTGGTTGTTCCCAATTGTATTCAGACAATTGGACAACAGGCCTTTTGCCAATGTAAGAATCTGACCCCAGCTCGGTGTAGGTGATGCCCACCAGACAGTCCTCAAGATCCAGCGTGACATTGCGCTTGAGCCCCTGCCCCTTGATGTTCAGGTAGGGCATGGTGATCTTATCCTTGGAGCCAAACAGCCAGCTGAGGCAGTTTTCGTCCTCTGCAGGGATCAGGGTGGTATCGGCCCCGCCGATGGTGGTGGCAGCCGAAGCCGCTGCCGCCGGGATGCAGACGCACAGCACCGCCGCCAGCAGAAAAGCCGCCGCGCGGCGGGCAAAAGAATGCAGATGTTTCAAAGTCCGGTTCCCTCCTTGTGGGTATCATTTACGTTTTGATCTGACCTTAGTGTAGCACAGCCCGCGCCGCCGGGCAAGAACCGGAGTCATGTATTTTACGCCATGCGGGACGATCTGAAAAAAGACGCAAACTTTCTCTTGATTTTGCCCAGGGAATCCGGTATAATAAAAGTCGTTCAAACCGATGCGCCGGTGTGTCGGAATGGCAGACGAGGGGGACTCAAAATCCGCTTCGTGGTTTCGTGTACGATTCTGAAATTGTCACGAAACTGCGATGAAATTTGAGTAGTTTGTGAGGAGAGATTTTCTACATCCCTCCTGAACATCCCTCCAACTTCCCAAACACGGTGCTAAAGAACATTAAAATCAATATCAGCCGATGTGGCGGAATGGCAGACGCAAGCGACTCAAAATCGCTCGGGAAACCATGTGGGTTCGAGTCCCACCATCGGCATCAATGAAGCAGTTCAAGCTATTTTTGGCTTTTGGACTGCTTTATTTTTTTACTAGGGCTCATACTTTCGTGTTCTCCGGGAAAATATTGACGATAGCATTTGCCGAAGATACCTTACTGGAGAAGTCCAGATGGGTATAAATATTGCTGGTGGTGCTGATATCACTGTGACCAAGCCACTCCTGAATTTCTTTCAGGCTTACGCCATTGGCGTAAAGCAGGCTGGCGCAGCTATGGCGCAGATCGTGGAAACGGATGCGCTTCATCTGATGTGCTACCAGAAAATCCGGGAAATGTTGGCTCAGAAAGTCGGGGCGAATACGCCGCCCCATAGGGTTCACATAAATATAGTCGAGATAGTCCGTGCAGTAGTCTTTGCCACAGACCTTCCGGTTCAACTCCTGCTCCTTTTTCATCTTATTGAGCATTTGCTCACAGGCAGGAATAAGGGGAAGTGTCCGACAACTGGACTTCGTTTTGGTTCTATCACGAGCGACTTCGGTCATAACACCATCAACCTTTGTGGAAACGACTGTATGCTGGATACTGATTGTTTTGTTCTCAAAATCGATTGCGTCCCATTTCAGACCAACAATCTCACTGCGGCGCAGTCCATAGAACGCAGCCATGATGACACCAAATTCTGATGGATCACCCTGAATCACTTTGAAAAGCTGCTCCAGCTCCTCCGCCTTATAGACCTCCGACTTGAACTTTTCCTTACGAGGACGTTCAACGCGGTCTGCCGGGTTGGAACGGATCATACCGATCTGAAAGGCATACTGTAAGCATTTGCGGATGTTGGCATGATAGTGAATAACGGTGTTTGCCGTAACGCCACGATCCAGCTCATGCTGATAGAAGTCTTGGATGTACTTCGGATGCTGCTCAAGATCTTGCAGGGTATAATTGAATGGCTTGAAATAAGGAATGATCCTGCGTGTAATTACGATTTCATAGTTTGCATAGGTCGTGATTGCTACACGCGACTTCATCATTTTCAACCAATCCATAAAGAAATCGGTGAAAAGTACCGGGGAATTATCAAGGCATGGGTCAACCTCTTTGATGGGGTTGACTTTCAGCCAGTTGCTGTCAATTGCGTACTGAAAGGCATCGGATAGTTCCTTGTGCCAATCCAGAAGCTGCTGAACCGTTGCTTCCTCCTGCTGGCGTTCATAGCGGAAAAACGTTTCCAGATCGCGCGGAGCGAGAGCTTTCAGGGACAACTGCTTCTTTTCAAAGTAAGGCATGATAACTTTACCCATGTCATAAGCATATCTGCCGTAAGTTTCGGGAGGAAGGCTCATTACACTTTCCCGAAGCCAGCGGGTGAAATACTCCGATACAGGAAGGTCGCAGACCTGCTGCATCGTTTCCGGGTTGAACTCCTTTTGTGTTTGACGCAACAGGGATTCAGCCCGCTTTTTGTTTCCCTTGACGGGAAGGCCAGTGCTGATTGATTTGGTTCTGCGCTTTCCGGTCGTGTCCTTCCAGCTTAGAATCATCTGATATGTACCGTTTTGTTCTCTCAGGTGTCCAGCTACATTTATCATATTAAGGCTCCTTTCTGCCTGTAGCTAAACGCCGCTCTCTTAGGCACCCATAGTTTAGAATAAACGAGGATGCTTTGCAAGGATGGCGCAAGGGATTTTAGGACGCGCATCCCTCCTGATGGTCAAGTTTGATTGACCAGATACTCTACAACGCAGAGTTTCGGGATTTTGTAACTGCGCCCCACACGAGCAGAGCGAATCTTGTTTTCCTTAACAAGCAGATAAGCATTCTTGCGGCAGATGCCCAGCATTTCCTGAAGAATCTCAACCGATACGACATCAGGATATTTTTTGAACATGGTCAGATATTTCTCTGTCTGACGAGTATGTTCGTCCTGCTGAATCAACGTGCAGGATGCAATTTCACTCATCGTAGTTCGCTCCATTTCAGTTCAATATGTTCATTATGTTTATAAGGCACAAGAAGATACTATATGTAATATATGGGCGGCATTTATACAGATGCCGCCCATATTGCCAAGGGGATATGCTTGATTTTAGAACTTCATCGGCAGAGCGTCCTTGCGACCTTTGCCGTTGTAGGCCATGTAGATGGGGAAAACGTATTTCTTCCATCCGGGCAGCTTGGCGGGATTATCTCTGCCGACACGGTAGATCTCCATAGGATGGACGCTGCCCAGCGCACGGACGAGCCGTTCTTCGCTGAACTCACCATGATACAGTTCCACGAAGTGCATCACGCCCCGCAGGACAGATGCACGGAACGAATCGGGCTTACCGTCCCACGCAGCCACGATCAGCCGCAGGGATTCGCAGTAGATCTTCTCGCCCATCTGGTTGTACAGCTTGAGAGCGGTGCCCACGCAGCTGATACGGTAGTCGCTCAGCTGCAGGCTGTCATAATTGAACGCCAGACCCACCCGGTTGGTGGCTGCGAGAAACGCTTTGGACGGAGCATCGCCGCCCACGACCTTGGCGCGCAGCTTGATGCCCGCCGTCAGGGGTGCGGAGTGGCCGTTCTGCTCAGCAAAGAACAGGGCTTCCTGCTCCATCGTCAAGCCGGTGTAGACCTTGCAGAGAATCGGCAAATCCTTGCCGCCATTGCGGAGAATGCGCCCCTCGATGGTGTGCTGACCGTCCACCACATAATATCTGCCGTTGCGGAAGCTGACTTTCGGCTCGTTGGCGATATACTCGTTAAAGTCGGTGGCAATCAGTTCCACCTGACTGCGATGTACTCGCCGCTGATAGACCTCACGAGGATAGATCAGCTTACTACTGTGAATCACCATCATCTGGTAAGGCGGGGTGATATTGAAAGAAGCGGCAAAATTGTTCGTGTCGTTTTTCAGGCGCATCGCATTTCCTCCTTGATTCGCCAAATGTATTTTTCGGCTTCGGTCAAAATCTCAGCCACCTGCTTCTTACGCTTCGGGCTGGTGAGCAGGCTGGGATTAAAGGTGAAGCTGTATTCGAGCCGCTGGATCATGGCATGAACAGCGGATTGCAGTTCGGTGTATAACATCATTTCTTCGACCGTCCCTGCGTCCTCAAAATCGGATTTGATGGGCGTGTAGGGATAGACAGGCGGCTTTCCATCAACCGTTTCAGGCGGCGCGTAAGCTGCTGTGGAGCGGATGATTGGTTTCAGCTTCTGGATGCTCCCCATCGGGTTCAGGGCAAGGCTGATCTTCACAGCATCATCGACCCGGCTCATTTCTTCCGGGGTGAGGTGTCCTGCAAAATTCTGGACACGGCTCTTGTCAATGGTGAAGATCTGCTCAGCTTGAACGATGGAAGGCTCCAGCTTTTCCGGTTCCACCAGACAATGGGTCGGCTGCGCAGCTTTCTTTTCTGTCTTACTTGTCAAAGTCGCAACGATCAAAGTCGGTGAATAGGTATTGCCCACATCGTTTTGCAGGATGACCGCAGGGCGGGTTCCGCTTTGCTCGGAACCTGTGCTGCTGTCCAGTCGAATGAAATAGATGTCTCCGCGTTGGAATTTTAAAGTTGATTCCAATTGCGAAACCTCCGTTTGGATATGTAAGAAGCCCGCTGTACCTCCTAGGCAGCGGGCTTCTGTTAAAATATGAAAGCGGTTTTATTTATACGGTACGAATCACCTCCCCGGTGATTGGAATGAAGCACCCGCATCAGCGGTGCATGACAACGTAATCGTGACCGCGCCGGGTCTGGCAGACGGTGCATACATCCATGCTCTTGTCTGCGCTCGGCACAAGAGCGATTTTGAAAGCCTTAGCCTCTACGAAATGCCGCAGACAGGTCGCACAGAGGGTTCGGATGGACTTGATCATTTCCGGGGTCAGTTCCATCTCCTCGTATATCTCCTGTTCGCGCACCGTAGGATTCAACTCATCCATTTGAGTAGTCCTCCGTGTTTGAAAAAGTGAATGGCGGATAAATATGTAAAAGAACAGGAGTGACCGAAGACCAAAAACAGCATTCGGCCGCTCCTGATAAAATATGTTAAGGTCTCGCATATTCGCCCTCGGCTCCCTGCGAGTGGGGAATCATTCGGCAGCGGACTTGTACCGCTTCATTGGCATTTCAGCCACCCCGCCTACATTCTGACCGGGCCGCGAATTACGGAAGTATCATTATCGAAGTACCGAACAACTGAACTCTTCAATTTTCAAGGTTCGTGAGTGTGGACATTTTGCCAGCAGTGGGAGCCGCTTTTGAAATTGTCCCCTCACTTGGTAGGCATCGAAAATGGTCATTCTACACCCTGAAAATAAAAGTTCTTCAAAAATTTAGTGATTTTCAAAATTCGCTTGCTTATATTTTGCTGTGCAATGCGATATGCTTTCGATAATTCAACAGTGTTATAACCTTCATAAACATACAAGGTTAAAATTTCCAAGTCCTCATCGTTCAGGTTTTCGAGAGCAAAGAGTAATTTTTCATCTTCAATCCCTCCAATCCATGTAAAGCGGCTCTTAGTTTCGTGGTAGTGTTCGGTAATGGAAATGGCTTCCTTATACTTGTTCATAAGGGGCGAATAGGATTCTTCGCCCTGCTCAAAGGAAGGGGCAGCAATCTCCTGCGTATGGTTCTGGTAAGAACGCGCAGCATTGAAAACAGACCAGTCATACTCATACATTGCCTGAATTGCTTCGCTGCTCATGCCAGCGTCCTCATACTGTTTGCGAATGATAGTCCACTGACGGTCAAAGTTCTTTTTTTCCAGGCCATAGTTGAAGCCCATGTTAAACCTCCAAATTTTCGATAAAACGTGAAAAGTCGAAAATTCGAAGTTGCTAGGGATACCGTGCGGCCAGTTCCAGCCACGAAAAACGGGCAAAAAGAAACATGAAGTGTCCTTTCCGCCGGATGCGGAGGTTGAGGACACTTCACTGCAGGACAGTTTGCGGGCTTTTCTTGGCAACAAAAAAGAGATGCACTAAAGAAAAGGGTACCGACACTGTTTTCCATCCGAAGATGGAAAGCGGTATAAGTATCCTCAGCCCTTAATGCATCTCAGGCATTCGATATTTTTTGTGTGAGTTTTGATAGCAAATAAATAAGCTGCAACTCACTTCAAGAGCTGCAGCTTACCGTCATAAGATATTTTTAATGTGAATATTGCTCGGTTCTTTGCAGAACCTAAATATCCAATCTATACAGATTTTCACCTTTGTCACCTCTTTTTGGGTTGCCCGTGTTTAGCAAGTAATCTTGAGATCACTTCAAGTCACTCTTGTGGTGATTTATCAAACTACCGGAACGAATTAGAATGAATATGAGGTGAGCTTTGATGAACAATCCACTGGATGAGTTTGGTGCAAAAGTTCGTGCAGAGCGAGAAGCCAGAGGTCTGACCCAGAAGCAGCTTGCCGAAAAATTGGGCATGAGTCACCGCACTGTTATGCAGGCGGAGATCTGCCGCAGCAATCCAAAGATGGAAACGGTCATTCTTCTGGCAAAGGAACTGAACATCAGTTTGGATGCACTCGTGTTCCCAGAAACGGCAACGCCGAATGCAGTGCCAAAGTGTGTTTATGACTTCTTTCGCGGAAAGACAGAGAGCGAAGCCGAAAAGCTGATCGACATCTGTCGGCGAATCGACGAACTGAATCATGCAAAGTAAGGCATCGGATGCTGTGAGCATCTGGTGTCTTTCTTTTTGCAAAGAAAAAAGCAGCGAAACATGACGTTTCGCTGCTCTTGGCGTATCATCATGTGAATTAGGAAAAACTCTCCCCATTTTCAGGTAGATGATACCAAATGAATTCTTCGATATGGTTTAGTCTTGCATAAGGTTTGCCCAAGAAAATTCTTACGGTTCAAATTTATAGCCGATGCCACGGATGCTCTTAATCAGGTCTGCAACATCCGAGAAATGTTTCAGTTTCTTTTTAAGGTTGCTGATATGGCTGGACAGTGCATTACGAGAGTAAAAAGCAGAATCGTTATGCCAGATGGCATCCATCATCATTTCATGCGTGAATACCTGCTTCTGGTTCAGCAGAAGCAATGCCAGAATATCAAACTCTTTTTCCGTCAGGTCAACAGCCACGCCATCAATGCTCACCGAACGCTGTTCAAGGCAGATTTGCAGATTTTTGACCTTGATCACAGTGGATTTGTGTTCGCATTGCAACGGACATTCTTCGGGAATGCGCACTTCGCTCTCCGTAGGCTGCACATAGTTACAAATTATATCAGGAGAAGTAACAATGATTGGAATCGTCTGGATTTTCTGCAGCGTTTCAATCTGTTCCTCTGAAACCGCCCTTGTACAGATCGCAACACAGATATAATTCCTGTTGCTGAGCATACAAACTGCGTGATCAAAATCATCTGTGCAGTCCAGTTCCAGTCCAAGCTGTTTCCAAATGCCGATTTTGGCGATGGTGGCCGTACTTTGTGTATATCCAATTCCCAATACATGAGATGCCATTTGCTTTTAACCTCCGGGTTCTTTTGATAATGCTGCTATTTTAGGAGATTCACCGCCCTTCAAATTAAATACTTTTAGATAAATAATCTTTTATAAGTATAAACGCTACCACCGTCACCGTCAATTTTAATAAGTTTGCATTTTATCAAATATTGCAGAAAGGTTATATGGAACAAACTTAATATTTACATTATTGAATCTATGATTGCGAGGTTGGCATACGGAACCGTAAACGCTATACAGACCTCTTGACAAAATCCAGCAGAAGAATAAAATAAATGCAGTTATTGATAAATTGATTTATCGAAAGAAGTGACAGAACAATGCCTGCAAAGAAACAGGTGACAAAAGAAATGATCCTTGGTGCAGCCCTCCGGGTGCTGATGGAAGGCGGAACGGAAGCTGTCAATGTAAAAAGCCTTGCCGCAGAACTGGGATGCTCTACCCAGCCGATTTATCTGTCGTTTGACAATATGGATGCACTGCGCAAAGAACTGATTCCAACAGCAGTGAACAAGTTTGTCGAACTGATGCAGAAAGAGTGCGGTTCAACACGGGTGCATCTGTACGGCATCGAGTACATTTGTCTTGCCAGGCAGCAGCCGGAACTGTTCCGGTTCTTATTCATGAGGTCACAGGCATTTGCCGAAATGAAACAGGTGCTTTTGCCCATAATTGACCGTACCATAGACGAACTGATGGAGCAGTACCATCTTGACCGAGCCGCCGCCGATGAACTGCACGACCAGCTTTGGATGCACACCCATGGTATCGCAGCCATGATTGCGACAGACTACTGCGATTGGGATATGAGCAAGGCTCAGCGGATGCTGAACCGCTGCCAGAAAGCTCTTGTGAGGGAATACGAGGCGTAAAAATGTTTTCCAACAAGGATTTAAGAAATCTGATCTTTCCACTGTTCATTGAACAGTTTCTTCTGATGTTCGTGGGAATCGCGGACACTTTTGTGGTCAGCTTTTCCAGCGAAGCGGATGTTTCGGGCGTATCGCTGGTGACGTCCTTTAACACGGTGATGATTTTCCTGTTTACGGCTCTTTCGGCGGGCGGTGCGGTCATTATCAGCCAGTATATCGGCTGTGACGATAAAAAGATGGCGTCCAGAGCTGCCGGTCAGCTGCTGACGATTTCCTGCCTGATTTCAGCGACCTTGACCATACTCATCCTGTGTTTCCGCAAGCCGCTCCTGCGGCTTCTGTTCGGGCAGATCGAGCCGGATGTCATGGCGGCTTGCGAATCCTATCTGTTTATCACCACACTGTCGCTTCCAGCCTTGGCGGTTTATGATGCTGGTGCCGCCCTCTGCCGCAGCATTGGTAAGACCAATGTGACCATGTATATCTCCCTTGTGACCAATATCATCAATGTGGTGGGCAACTGCGTGGGTGTGTTCGGACTGCATCTAGGAGCGGCTGGTGTGGCTTGGCCATCGCTCATTTCTCGCACCCTTTCAGCGGTAGCCGTTACCGCTTTCTGCTTTCAGAAGACAAACGCTGTGCAGTATCACGGCCCGGATATTCTGGCATGGGATGGCGGTACGCAGAAGAAAATCATGGGGATTGCACTGCCCAACGGTCTGGAAAACGGGGTGCATCAATTGGTCAAGGTAGCCCTTTCCAGCATGGTTGCATTGTTCGGCACCTACCAGATCGCAGCAAACGGTGTGGCGCAAAGTATCTGGTCGCTAGCATCTATTATGGGGCTGGCAATGGCTCCCGTGTATACCACGGTCATTGGGCAGTGTATGGGCGCACGGGATATTGATGCCGCCAATTTTTATTTCAAAAAGCTGAATCGTATCACGCTGGTACTGTCGATTTTGTGGAACGCCTTTGTGTTCGCCCTGACACCGCTCATCGTGCGGTATTCGGCTATTTCGCCGGAGGCAAAGTCGCTGGTCATCTGGCTGGTACTTATCAACAACATCTTTAACGGTCTTGCCTATCCTTTTGCCGGGAGCTTAGGCAATGGCCTGCGCGCAGCAGGTGATGTCACCTTTACGATGGTCGTTTCCATTTCGTTGACGATTGGCGCACGGCTGCTTTTCTCGGCCCTGTTTGGTCTGTATTTCGGCTGGGGTGTTATCGGAGTTGCCATAGGTATGAGCATGGATCTTGTATTCCGCGGTGCGATTTTCATTTGGCGTTATAAATCTCAGAAGTGGACAAGGTTTCAGTTGATATAAGCTATTTCTATCCGAGTGCATCTACGAGAAATCCCATGTCCTACACCATATTTTGGTCTGGACATGGGATTTTTTCATCTTATTTTTTGGAGGAAACAGGCGACTTCAGTTCTATAAAACCGTCCTGCGGCATTGCATCCGGGATAAATTCCAGACACATCAACGTATTCAGGCACCATTGCGATACCCAGTTCGTCGAGATGCCGGGAATCTCCTGATACGGGCCATCGGCGGCAAAACCGTTCACATAGGAATGGGGTGCAAAGGCATCTGTTCCAGCGTTCTGCGGAACACTTTCCATCAGGACAGCCCATGTTTTCTTTGCAAGTTCCGCATCATGGGTGTTTGCCGCACTGAATGCCGAAACTGCCGTGGCAAACATTGGCCAGCTGAAAGGACGGTTCACGATTTGCCCGTGGGTCCGTCTGGTCTTTTCTTCTGCCGGAAGATAATAGAACTTGCCCAGCCGGGTCAGCAGCGTTTTCAGAGTATCATCCTCCAGCAGATCGGCAGTTTCCAGCCAGATCTGCGGCCCGCCCATGCAGATCTGCAAATGCTGGTTGGGGGTGTTCTCAATCTCGCCGTGGTAGATCAGATGCCCGGTTTCCGGGTCATAGTAATAATCCGGCCCGGATGCAAAGCCGTATGGTGTGGCAGCAATATCACGGATGCCGGTCTCAATTTTGCGCCGGTAGGCTTCATCCAGTGTCCGCTCGTAGTGGGTCATCCAGTTCGACACATAACTCGACCAATCCGGCCCACTGCGAGCAGAGGGAACAATAACGCCATCCGGCCGCTTTTCCATGCTGTGCGGGTTCTGGCTCATGGAAACGTCGGCATCTTTCACGTCTTCCATGACCTCGCCAAGCCGTGCGTCCCCGGTCAGATAGAACAGGAAACGGTGGTGTCCCGCCATGCCGATGCGTGGTTCTTTGCAGGAGCAGCCCCAGTGCCGTACATTATGGCGGGAACCCAGCCCCTTGAGTGGGCCGAAATGGTAGGTGTCCACTTCGGATGCGTGTCGGCTCATCGCTTCGGCAAGGCTGAAAACATCCTCACGCCCGGTGTGCAGGAAATAGAGCCACAGCCAGTAGGTCGGCACCAGTTCGGTATTCTGCCACGCATAGCCGCCAACATCGTACTTCCAGCAATGGCGCATCGGGTCGTAGGTGTGCATTACATCGCCGTAGTCAAACAGGCCGTACCAATGCCGCGCTTCCACCTCGCGTTGGTAGAACGAGAACGCCCGGTCAAGAGCGGTTTCCAGCTGCTCCCCGGCCTTTGTTTCAGGATGTGGAAGCCCCCAATAGCCAAATGCACGTTTTTCGTGGTAATACGCCGGGTCTGCCACAACGACCGGCGGCTTTTGCAGTCGGTCGGCAAACTGCCGGAGCTGCTGTTCGGAGGGCAGGCTGTCCGTGAACTGCACCCGGCATTCGCTGGTCACTCCGATGCCGTAGGCACTGGGGCGTAAATCTTCAAACCCCTCATAGCAGGTCATGGGATGACTTTTGGTGTCATAGTGCCGGAAATCATAGGCTTCCTGCAAGGGCGAATAGAACCACAAGGACAACTGTGCATTTTCCTGATCCAACGCATTTGCGGCCAGACCACCGGGATATTTCTGCCAGAAATCCCGGATGCCTGCCATCACGCCGCCATTTTCTCCGGTCAGTGCCATAACGCCCGGTGCCCTTGCACCCTCCTGTGCGCGGATGCGGCAGCACGCAGTATGGGTCGCCTTAAAAATGGCATAATGTCGGTTGCTGTCCTGCACCAGATGATACTGCCGCCAGATGGGAATATCCTGTGAGGCCTGTTTCATATCCTCTGACGCATTTGCAGCAGAAATCTCGCCGTTCAGCTGTGCCTGACAGACTTTCGGCCCAAGATGTGGAAACCTTGAATCCAGATTCTGCGGACATTCATGGAACACCTTGTCCTCTTGCAGATATTGCACATGGCGGGTGTATACCGCACCGGAAAGCTCCGTTTCAAACCGGATGCCCATTCCTTTGAGGAAATCCCGCTGTTCCACACCGTCAAACAGGAAGGTGTGGACAAAGCGCATTTCTGCGCTGACCTTCCAGACCGAGAGCCGTATCACAAAAGGCATGGAGCAACACTCGCCGTGTGTGTTCTCTCCGTAAAATGCAACGGTCGCCTGCAAAGGGCCTGCTTCTTCCAGAACAGCCTTTTGAACCACGCCGTGGAACTTCTGCACCCGTGTTTCCAGCACATCTTCCGTTTCGTTCCGGCGTTCCAGCAGAAAGACCGGGTAGACCTTGTGTGCGGCCTTTCGCCCGGAAACAGAAATATCCTGCACCAGAAAATCACAGTGCAGGTTTTCTCCCAGAGGAACGGTCAGCCGGAGTACGCCGGTATCCAGTGTACAGGCATCCGGGCCTTTTATGATCTGAATTCCGCTGTCCGGCTGCTCTTTTGGAGTTGGCAAAAGTTCTGCACCCTCTTTCAGCAGTGCCGCATCGGTGGTATGCGCACTCCATTTGATGCTTCCATCCGGCCAGAACGCCATAGGCTTGCTCTGCAATGGCAGTGTTTTTCCGTCTGGTGCTGTCAGCTGGAACGATGCAGCCGGGACCTCGCCTTTTTCCCAGACACCGCCGAAGGTAACAAAGCCGCTTGCCGTCCGTCCTTGTAAGCAATGTACTTTCATGCTGTATTCTCCCTTCCGAAGTTCTTTCTGGCTCCATTATAGAAGCCGCTTTTCCCAGCGTCTATATCAATAATTTTTCATTCTATCAAGAATCACAGGCAGATAAAAACAAAGACGCCCTCCCACAAAGGGGAGGGCGCATGATGAAGGAGAAAATGAAGAAAGCAAATTGCGGATGGGTTTGAAATGTGGTTCAGAGGGCTGACATAAAAGCAATGTCCTCTGCGGCGCAGCTCAGGATGACTTCTTCCCGAAGGAGCGGAATGTCCCGATTCTGCTGGTGCAGCCATTTGGAGATGGCATCATACTGGATGCAGCCTTTTCCCAGCGGGCAAGGCCCATAAGTATCGTCAGTCCCCGTAGAACCGTAGGTGAAGTCCTTGATGTGAATGGCATCCACGCGGGAACCGATCAGAGAAAGCCAGTCATTCCACAGCTTTGCCTGATGGGGGATGTTGTGGTTTTCCAGCACATTGGCCGGGTCGAAGATGAAGTGCAGATGCTCCGGGTCGGCCACATGGTCGATGAGCTGCTGCACCACCTCCAGACTGTCCAGCGGATGCCAGTAGACCGGCTCTACCGCAAAGATGGCGTCTGTTTTTGCAGCAGCTTCCACGATGCGAAGAATGCTGTCGAACATCCATTCGCGCCGTGCGGCGCGTTCTTCTGCATCCAGATGCAGATAGGACGTTTCACTGCCGACGCAGTGACCGCCTGCAAGATGCTGCCAGCCCAGAACACGGCAGACATTCTGCACAGCAGCGGCACGTTTTTCTGCGTCCGGGTCGCTCAAGTCCTGATAACAGCCCAGCACAGAGATCTCGACCTGATGGGCGGAAAAACCACTCCGAAGGGTTTCCAACTGTTCCGGCGAGATATGTTGATAATCGTTGATGCCCTCAATGGCCTTTGGCACAGCGACCTGTGCAGCCTGATAACCAGCGTTGTGCAGAATCAATGCCAGTTCCTGCGCCGGGTGCTTGCCATAATCGTGGGCACGGCAGCCAATCTTCATAGCAGGTGCCTTTCTTTACTGGGGCTGCTTGCCGATGTAAGCGAGGATGCCGCCATCAACGTACAGGATCAGGCCATTGACAAAATCGGATGCCTCGGATGCGAGGAACACGGCAGGGCCACCCAGATCTTCGGCTTCACCCCAGCGGCCTGCAGGGGTCTTGGCCACGATAAACTGGTCGAAGGGATGACGGCTTCCATCGGGCTGAATTTCGCGCAGAGGTGCGGTCTGCGGGGTAGCAATGTAGCCGGGGCCAATGCCGTTGCACTGGATGTTGTAAGCACCGTACTCAGAAGCAATGTTCTTGGTCAGCATCTTCAGACCGCCTTTTGCGGCAGCGTAAGCAGAAACCGTTTCGCGGCCCAGTTCGCTCATCATGGAGCAGATGTTGATGATCTTGCCGCCGCCCTGCTCGATCATAT
>OLQB01001753.1_pt1 | contig 15038 bp, 8 predicted proteins | sample 1672681 | NCBI WGS metagenome assembly OLQB01 (sample SAMEA3136713, study PRJEB25190) | human gut metagenome | reverse complement strand
CTGCCGCACCTCGCTCGCCGTATCGGCACTTAGAATTATGCGGTATTGCCTTTATAGTTCCACCACGTGCCGCACACGCCTTCCAGCACGCTGCCGCAAGCCCAGGGCATCAGCGCAAACCATGTGCTGGCAAGACTGCCGTTGGGGTAGGTCTGCACCAGCAGGCCCTCGCAGTGGCAGAACCGCTCGGACATCCAGCCCGCGCGGCCGTAGTCGTACTCGCGGTCAAAGGTGTTGAAGGTCTGCAGCGACCAGCCCACCGTATCCTTTAAACGGGATTCAATATAGGCATCGGGGCGGCGGTGCAGATAGTAGAACATCTCGTCGGCAACTGTGCAGGACATGGGGTGAATGTGCGGGTTGGCCACCGAAGTGATGCTGCCGCCGCAGCTCGACCAGCCGAGGCGGGACAGCGGCGGGACCTGTACGGGCACATTGTAGCAGAATTTAAAGCTGTACTCATAGCACAGTGCGTCCCGCAGGTGGTCGAGGTAGACGGCCTTGCCCGTCAACTCGTGCAGCAGCCGCGCAACGCGGATGTAGGCCAGCACACCCTCGCTGTCCACGGCTTTGCTGGTATCCGGCGGGCCGCCGTAACACTCAGCACGACGGATAAAGGCGTCGTAGTAGTGTACCTCGCTGCGCTCCATGGCGGGCAGGTCGGCGGTGTCGCCCGTCAGCTGCATCAGCGCAGCCTCAGCGGCCAAGCACCAGGCGCTGCCCAGTGAATCGTATTCCAACCCTGCGCCCGTTTGCTCCGACAGGGTAAACGGGTACTCGCCGTCGCCGTTGCGTGCTGCCGCCAGCCGTGGCACCACGCCCTGCACAAAGGCGAGCCAGTCGGGGTGGTCGATGCCGCGGGCAGCTTCGAGCCGATAGGCCTTTAGGATATAATAAAGCGTCTGTCCGACCAGATAGCCGGAATGCCCGCCCGTGTACATGCCGTCGAACCACCAGCCCCGACAGCTCCAGCCGTTTTCGGCGTCCCAGGTCTCGTTGGGCAGGCCGCAGCGCGGGTCCAAAGAGTTCTGCACAATATTGTCGATGCAGGCAAGGGCCGCAGCGCGGATCGTCTTATCCCCCAGGCGGTGCGCCGCCTGCAGGCAGGGCACGGCGGCGGACAGGCCGTTGGTCCAGCTGATGGAGAAAATCTTGTTCTGCTCATAGCTGCCGTCCGAGCGCTCTTTGGTGATGCCGACATAGTTTTTATCGTCGGGCAGCCAAGCGTCGCGGGTAACGGCCCCGGCCAGCAGCTCTGCCGCGTGGGAGGGGGTCGTGCCGGGGCGCGGCGGCGTGTGCCACAGCCCATAGACGGCCTCCAGCGCCGCGTACAGCGTGCGCTCGCCATCCACTGCGACAAAATCATAGAGGTACAGCGGGAAGGCAACGCTCTCCCCCGCCGCCAGCGTCAAGCAGTTTTCACCCATCGGAGCGCGGGGCTTGATGTTGTGGGACTGCACAAACAGCCAGGGCGCGTTTTCGTACCCCAGCGTGTAGCCGACACTGCCCGTATTCAGTGAGCAGGTAAAGCCTGCAAACTGTGCGAACGTCCCCGCCCTGCCGGGCTGCCAGGGTTGCAGCACGCCGTTTTGGCGCACGAAATATGGCGCAGCCGAGAGCCCATACCACCGTCCGCCGTCCAGCAGGAAGGCTGCGGGGTGGCTGAGGCGATCAGCGCGGACCATCCACCAAGGCGATGCAGGAAACTCCGGTGTACCTGCCCGCAGCCTTGGGTAGCGGTTGTCAACGCGGATCGGGGCTTCGCCGCGATTGCGGCCGTAGAGGAATCCGGGTAAGAAAAAGCGCGGTGCATCGCAAGCAACGCAGTGTTCCAGCTTAACAACGCCGCGCCATGGGGCATCGGCGTTGTTGGTCAGCGTCACCTGCCAGACCGCCGGATCGGCCAAAGTCGAAACGCCGTGGTCATAGGCAAAGTCCAGCGTCAGCGGCGTTTCAGCCAGCGGGCGGTAGTCCTCATCGTCCGCCGACCGGGCCGTGCAGGCAAATTGCATCATCATAGGATTCTCCTTTTTTACTATATCAGAACGCCTTACAGCGGCCAAATGCGGTATCGGCCGCTGAGGGCCAGCAGGGCAAAGAAGTACAGGCAGTTGTCGTAATAGCGGCGTGCGTCGATCTCCGCCTGCGCATAGCCCAGCTCCGCAAAAAACGTTGCAATAGTGTGTGGGCAGGGTAACTGCTGCCATAAATCGGCCCCTTTCGGTGTTCGGTTTTGGCTCAATATAGCAGGTTGCAGCGGCAAAATCAAGGGGGTACCGGGCTCGATTTTCAACAGGGCAACATAAATACAGCACCCCTGCATTCCACTTATTGCAAGAAAAACCCCGTCGTTTTCGGGACTTTCGGCTTTTGCAATGCTTATTTTGTGCTATTTTTCAGGCTGTGCAAATTTTGGCGATGCCGAACAAGCGCAGCAGGTAGGAAAAATTCGCGGCACGTTATGCACCATTTATCCATAATGATGACACGAAAGTTACAATTCGTTTCTCGAATCGCACAAAAACTGTGGTTTTCTTTCTAGCACATTACACAAAAAACAATCAACAAGTCTGCAAAAACAGCAGATATTGATAAGATACATAGCAAAAAATGAGAAGCATGCATTTTCGGAATGCGGTATAATAACGGCAGATGATATGTTTGGCCTGTGATGAGCTCACCAAACATAAGACACAGACAATTCAGAAAAGAGTGAAGCAAGCGGTGTTGGACAAGATCGCACCCAAGGACCCAACGGCCAAACGCCCGGGATTTTATGTGCTGCTGGACAAGCCGGTCGGCGGCCTGCCGAGCAATGACGGCGTAGGCCGCCACCCCGTTTATATCAATGGTGACCGCCTTGTAACTTTCGCCAAGATGGTCGGCGGCATTGACGATGAGAACATTCTGGAAATGCTTCGCACGGCCAAGGGCTTCCGTAAGCTCGTGCACAGCGTCGGCGTCAGCATCGTCGGCGACCTGCCCGACAAGGTCGTGACCTTCACCCTCGGCTTCTCCGGGGAACTGGGCAGCAGCGGCAGCCGCAACAGCATGAAGATTACCACCGATGGCACCGAGCACATCATGGTCATGGATGAGCAGCAGTGGTCCGACAGCGACGAGACGCCGCAGGAGTTTCTGTTCGAGCTCGTCAAACCGAAGGACATCGCCACGGCCACCGTCAAGCTTTACTTGAACGACGGCTACACAGTCCCCGAGGTTGACCCCGACCCGCCCGTGGCTTTCGATACGCCCGCCTACGGCGAGATGATCGCCCGCAGCTGCCTGAGCACCGGCAACAACATCCGTATCAAGCGTGTGTTGCAGCAGCTCCGCGATGGCAAGCCCACGACGATCGCCTTCCTGGGCGGCTCCATCACACAGGGCGCGGGTGCGGTTCCCTCGCAGGAAATGTGCTACGCGCGCAAGACCTATGAGGCCATCTGCGAAAGGTACACACCCGACCACGGCGCACATGTCCGCTACATCAAAGCGGGCGTTGGCGGCACGCCCTGCCAGCTCGGCATCATCCGCTATGACCGCGACATCACCCGCGACGGTGCGGTGCAGCCCGATCTGATCATCGTCGAGTTCGCCGTCAACGACGAGGCTGACGAGACGAAGGGCCTGATGCACGAGAGCCTGATCCAAAAGATCTGGTCAGCCCCCAATGAGCCCGCCGTTGTGATGCTGTTCAGCGTTTTTGCCAACGACTGGAACCTGAAGGATCGCTTGGCTCCCATCGGTTGGCGGCATGAGCTGCCGATGGTCAATGTGCTGGACGCCGTCAGCCCGCAGTTCCGCGTTGGTGTCGGTGAGCGCAGCGTCATCACCCGCCGCCAGTACTTCTACGATGTGTTCCATCCCTCCAACAGCGGGCACCGCATCATGCGGGACTGCCTCATGTATATGCTGGACCGGCTGGACAAGCAGCAGGAAGGGCCTGCCCCGAAAGAGCTCGCCCCCTACTACGGTTTCGACTTTGCCGAGACGAAGCTGCTGGACCGCAGTGTGAACCCCTTTGACGCGGTCATCGACCCCGGCTGCTTCACCGAGACGGACACCGATTTACAGAGCGTGCCCTTCGACTTCGAGGATGTCAACACCCCCGAGTTCCCCCACAACTGGAAGAAGGGCGCGGGCGACAACCCGTTCACGATGGACATCACCTGCCGCAGCATCCAGCTCGTTTTTAAGGATTCGGGCAGCAAGGAGTTCGGCGCGGCAGTCGTCACGGTAGACGGCAAAGAGGTCGCGGCCTACGACCCGCGGCAGGCCGGTTGGACCCACTGCCATGCGGCCATTATCTTAAAGGAAGAAACCGCGCAGCGGCACCACATCGAAATCAAGATGCAGGAGCCGGGCACGGACAAAGTATTCACCATTTTAGGTTTCGGCGTTCTGTAAAGGACACGGAAGAACAGGAGAAAGCACTATGAAGAGAACCAAGAATCCCGCTAAAGAAGCTGAGTACCGCAAGCGTGCGGCCGACCTCATTGCGCAGATGACCCTGCACGAGAAGGTCAGCCAGATGCTGAGCTGGGCTCCCGCGATCGAGCGTCTGGGCATCCCCGCTTACAACTGGTGGAGCGAGGGCATCCACGGTGTCGGCCGCGCGGGCACTGCCACCGTCTTCCCCCAGGCCATCGGCATGGCCGCCGCCTTTGACGAGGACATGATGGAGCAGGTCGGCAACGCTGTCGGCGTTGAGGCTCGCGGCAAGTACAATATGTGCCGCGCCCACGGCGACCGCGACATTTTCAAGGGTCTGACCGTCTGGGCCCCCAACATCAACATCTTCCGCGATCCCCGCTGGGGCCGTGGCCACGAAACTTACGGCGAGGATCCGTTCCTGACGAGCCGCCTCGGCGTCCGCTTTGTTGAGGGTATGCAGGGCGACGATCCCGATTACCTGCAGGCCGCCGCCTGCGCCAAGCATTTCGCCGTACACTCTGGCCCCGAAAGCGACCGCCACCACTTTAACGCCATCGTCTCCAAGCAGGACCTGTGGGAGACCTACCTGCCCGCATTCCGCGCACTGGTCAAGGAAGCCGGTGTCGAGGCCGTCATGGGTGCGTACAACCGTACGAATGGCGAGCCCTGCTGCGGCAGCAAGACCCTGCTAAAGGATATCCTGCGTGATAAGTGGCATTTTGACGGCCACGTTACCTCCGACTGCTGGGCCATCAAGGACTTCCATACCGGCCACATGGTCACGGACGGCCCTGTGGAGTCCGTCGCACTGGCCGTCAACAACGGCTGCGACCTGAACTGCGGCGACCTTTACGTTTACCTTGAGCAGGCCGTCGCCGAGGGCAAGCTTTCCGAAGAGAAGATCGACGAGAGCCTGACCCGCCTGTATGTGACCCGCATGCGTCTGGGTATGTTTGATGCCGAGGATCAGGTTCCTTATAATAAGGTTGGCTACGACGTTGTCGACAGCGCCGAGATGAAGGCCCTGAACCTGAAAGTCGCCGACAGCATCATGACGCTGCTGAAGAACGACGGCACGCTGCCGCTGGACAAGTCCAAGCTGCACACCGTCGGCGTCATCGGCCCCAATGCCGACAGTCGCAAGGCGCTGCTGGGCAACTATGAGGGCACTGCCTCCCGCTACACCACCGTGCTGGAGGGCATTGAAGATTACCTCGGCGACGATGTGAAAGTCCGCTACTCGCAGGGCTGCCACCTCTACGCCGACAACATCCAAGGCTTGGCCGAGTCCAACGAGCTGATGAGCGAGGTCAAGGGCGTCTGCGAGGAGAGCGATGTCGTTATCGCAGTCCTCGGTCTGGATGCCGGCCTTGAGGGTGAGGAGGGCGACCAGGGCAACCAGTTCGCCAGCGGCGACAAGCCGAACCTGAAGCTCCCCGGCCATCAGGAGGAAGTCCTGAAAGCCTGTGTTGAGAGCGGAAAGCCTGTTGTTCTGGTTCTGCTGGGCGGCAGTGCATTGGCTGTCAACTATGCAGATGAGCACGCAAACGCCATTCTCGAAGCCTGGTATCCCGGTGCCCGTGGCGGCGAGGCTGTGGCCCGCGCTCTGTTCGGTGAGACGAACCCGCAGGGCAAACTGCCTGTCACCTTCTACTACAGCGACCGTGACCTGCCGGAGTTTACCGACTACGCCATGAAGGGCCGCACCTACCGCTACATGGAGAAGGAAGCCCTTTACCCCTTTGGCTACGGCCTGTCCTACACGAAGTTCGGCTTCAAGAACGTTGCTGTCAGCGCGAATGAGGCAGACTCCGACGGCCTTGATGTGACGGTGGACGTCACGAACGAGGGTTCCGTTGCGGGCCGTGAGAGCGTGGAGGTTTACGTCAAGGCCGAGCGCGAGAACACCCCGAACGCCCAGCTGAAAGGCCTTGCCAAGGTCGAGCTGCAGCCCGGTGAGACGAAGCAGGTCAAAATTCACCTGCCGCTGGCCGCCTTCGCCCTCTGCAATGAGGAAGGCACGCCGATCGTTGAGGCAGGCAGCTACAGCGTTTACGTCGGTGCTTCCCAGCCTGATGCCCGCAGCGTAGCGCTGATGGGTCAGGCCCCCGCAAAGCTGACCGTCACCCAGTCCGCAACGCAGGCCCTTGACCTGTGATTGATATTAGGGATGACAGCACTGCTACCACCGACACCGCTGCTGCGGACGAGTCGAACCTCGGCTATGAGTACGGCGAACACTTCCACTCTGACGAGCCTGTCACCTACACGATGTTCTTCAACGACAACCCCGCCTATCCCATGAACGACAAGTGGATCAACGAGGGCGTCTTTAAGGCCATCGAGGAGGCCACCAACGTCCATCTGGAACTGACCGTCGTTGACAACTCCAACTACACCGATAAGGTTTCCTTGGCCGTTTCTTCCGGCACTGCCCCCTACATCATCCCCAAGATCTACACTGAAACTGCGTATGTCACCGGCGGCGTTGTCCCCGTCTCCGACTATGTCCAGTATATGCCCAACTACTCCAACTTCGTCGAGGAGTACAACATGCAGGACGACTTGGCCACCATCACGCAGGCCGACGGCAAGTACTACCGCCTGCCTGGCCTGAAGGAGACCGCTCTGCAGGATTACACCTTCCTCGTCCGCAAGGACATCTTTGACGCTGCCGGCTACGATGTCACCGAGCTGGAAAAGGATTGGACCTGGGATAAGTTCGCCGACGTGTTGATCGGCGTCAAGAAGTACATGGTCGAGCAGGGCATGTGCGGCGAGAATGACTACATCTGGTCCGATATGTGGTGCGGCCAGACCTCCGGTTACGGTCAGGGCGGCAACCTGCTGAAGCTGCTGGGTGCCTCCTACGATATCAACACCGGCTGGGCCATCACCACCAACTACGGTCTGGTCTATGACGCCGACAGCGATTCCTTCGTTGACGGCTCTGTCTCCGACAAATACAAGCAGGCCTACACTGTCCTGCAGAAGCTCGTCCAGAACAAGGTCCTTGACCCCGAGACCTGGACCCAGGATGACGACACCGCGCTGAACAAGTTCTACCGCGGCGAGACCGTCATCATGTCCACCAACCGTGCCCAGTACGCCGTCCAGGACGCCAAGGTCAAGGAGCAGCTGGGCGAGGGCAACTACGAGCTGTACCGCATCCTCACTCCCATCGGCACATCCGACTATCAGGCCGAGAACCAGCGCCTTGAGTGCGGTATCATGATCTCTTCCAACGCTCTGAAAGAGCTGGGCGAGGACGAGTTCATCAAGATGATGCGCTTTGTTGACTGGCTGTGGTACTCTGACGAGGGCCTGACCCTGACCAAGTGGGGCAAAGAGGGCGAGACCTACACCGTCACCGACGGCGCCTACAGCCTGACCCCCGGTTACTACTGCAAAGGCCTGTCCATCGGACAGACCTCCGACGATCAGGTCGACCTGCGTGAAGAGCTGGGCTACGCCTGCGGCAACTTCATGTATGGCGGCAACACCGAGCTGCTGACCAGCAACTTCACCGATGATCTGCGTGACTTCTACGACCGTCAGGGCCAGTACCGCAAGCTGCGCCCGCTGGATCCCACCGTTACCTTCGACGAGGATCAGATGGAGATGCTGAACCTGTGGGGCACCCCCATGACCGATACCGTCAACGCTTGGACCTGCAAGTTTGCCATGAATCAGGCCGACATCAACAACGATTGGGATACCTACGTTGCTGAGGTCGAAGCCCAGAACATGCAGAACATCGTTGATATGTACAACGACACCTACAACGCAAACAAGTAATTTGTTTGGAAACTGACTGTCCCTGCGACAGTGATGCAACTGCCGGGGGCAGCCTCACGTAACAACATGGGGCTGCCCCCGGTTTGCTGTTTATGGTATGCAAGTACCGCGCCCCGGTGACGGGGCGCACCGTGTGTGCCCGACACGGCCATGTCGGACCTGCACGGCACTTCCCGTCACATCCCCTTACCCTTATTAAAAGGAGCTGTTCCTTATGAAACGCACCGATTTCAGCGTCGACTGGCTGTTTGCCGCCTGCGCGCCGGATACCGAGCTGCTGCCTTGGAACGCGCAGTTCACCCCCGTCGACCTGCCCCACGATTGGCAGATTCGCCACGCGGACGATCTGTACCGCGATGGCACGCTGTTCTACCGCAAATATTTCTTTGTCACCGATGTGCCCGGCACCCGCCGCATGCTTTGGTTCGGCGGGGCCTACATGGATACGACCGTTTTCGTCAACGGCACCGAAGTCGGCCAATGGAAGTACGGTTACACGTCGTTCTGGTTCGACATCACCGACGCGCTGCATGAGGGCCAGAACGAGGTTCTTGTCCGCTGCAATCTGCGCCACCCCAACTCCCGCTGGTACTCCGGTGCGGGCCTGTACCGCAATGTGGAACTGTGGGAGGCACCCGACCTCCACTTGATGCCCGATGGACTGTATGTAGCTGCCAAAGAGGGCGACAACGGCGCTTGGACCGTGGCCGTCACTGCCGAGGCGGGTTCCGTCACCGCCGCCAGCGCGGGCCGCACGCTGACGCTGCATCTGACCGATGACAACGGCAGCCTTCTTGGCACTGCCGCCATCCCTGCCGATGCATGGGCTGCTCTCCCCTCCCCCGATGGCTGGCGCACGGGCAAGGAAACCGCGATTTACAAAGCCTCGCACACCTTCACGCTGCAAGACCCCGCTTTGTGGGACTTGGACGCGCCGAGCTTCTACCACATCACGGCAGAGCTAACCGGCGCCGATGGCGTTACTGACACACTAACCACCCGCTTTGGCTGCCGCACCATCGAAGCCACACCCGACTGCGGGCTGCTGGTGAATCACAAGCGCGTTTTGATCAAGGGCGTCTGCATCCACCACGATTTCGGCTGTCTCGGTTCGGCGTTTGAGTACAGCGCCGCCAAGCGTCAGCTTGAAATCCTCAAGTCCATGGGGGTTAACAGCATCCGCACAGGTCACACACCGCCCGCGCCGCAGTTCATGGATCTGGCCGACGAGATGGGCATTTTGATGGATGTCGAGAGCTTCGACTGCTGGCGCAGCGGCAAGAACCCTTACGACTACGGCCGCTTCTTTGACGAGTGGCAGGAAAAGGATGTTGCTGCCTGGATCCGCCGCGACCGCAACCACCCAAGCCTGCTGTTCTGGTGCATCGGCAACGAGATCTACGACACCCACGCGGGTTCCGAGGGCGCGGACACAATGCGGATGCTGCTGGCCGAGGTCGCCGCGCACGACCCTGCGCGCAACGGCATCCCAACGCTCGGTTCCAACTACATGCCGTGGGAAAATACACAGCACTGTGCCGATATCATCAAGGTCGCGGGCTATAATTACGGCGAGCGCCTCTACGCCAGCCACCACGAGAAGCACCCCGACTGGGTCATCTACGGCAGTGAGACGTCGTCCATCGTGCAGAGCCGCGGCATCTACCACTTCCCGCTTTCGCAAAGCCTGCTGTCTGATGACGACCTGCAGTGCTCAAGCCTGGGCAACAGCCGCACAAGTTGGGGCGCGGAGAGCTGGGATGTCTGCCTGCAGAGCGAGCAGCGCTGGCCATTCACGCTGGGGCAGTACCTTTGGGCCGGGTGGGATTACATCGGCGAGCCGACACCTTACCACACGCGCAGCAGCTATTTCGGCACGATTGACACGGCAGGCTTCCCGAAGGACGCCTACTACGTTGTGCAGGCCGCGTGGCTCGACCCCAAAACACACCCAATGGTACACCTGTTCCCCTACTGGGACTTCAACGAAGGGCAGCTGATTGACCTCTGCGCTTGCACCAACGCCCACAGCGTAGAACTGTTTGTGAACGGCGAGAGCCTTGGCCGCAAGGTGCTGGACTCCGCCAAGGGCCGTACCGCCAGCTGGCAGACACCCTACCGCCCCGGCAGCGTCAAGGCCGTAGCCTACGATGAAAACGGCAAGGTCGTGGCAACCGACGAGCAGGATTCCTTCGATGACAGCGCTATGGTCTGCCTGCAGGCTGACCGCAAGACGATTTCCGGCGATGGCCGTGAGCTTGCGTTTATCACAATCACAACCCGCGACAAGAACGGCAACCCTGTGCGCAACGCGAACGACCGCGTGACGGTCCGCGTAAATGGCGCGGGTGTGTTGGTGGGCCTTGACAACGGCGACAGCGCCGACCCCGACGAGTACCAGACCGACAGCCGCCGCCTTTTCAGCGGCATGCTGCTGGCCGTTGTGGCGGGCAATGGCCGCACCGGCACGATTACCGTGGATGTCACGGCCCCCGGCCTGCGCCCTGCAGTGCTGACGCTGAACGCCGCCCCGTTTGAGGGCCCCGTTCGCCGCCGTCTGCCGCCGCTGACCTTCGGCGGCAGCACGCAGGAAATCCCTGTGCGCAAGCTGACCCTGACCGCCGAGCGCACAGCGCTGGACAAGGAGCACCCCGTAACGCACATCACCGCCGCACGCCGGCCAGCGGCAGCAACCTTCACCGACATCGAGTGGCAGTTGACCGACGACAAGGGTGTGCCCGCCGTGAACGCGGCCATGCAGCCAGACGGTGACGTGCTGACGGTGACCGCCCTGGGCGATGGCACACTGCGGGTTCGCGCCCTGGCGCGCAACGGCCACGATGCACCGCAGCTGATCTCCCAATTGGAGTTGTCCATCTCTGGCGTCGGTCAGCTGCACAAGAACCCTTATGAATTTATCTCGGCCAGCCGTTTTGATGCGTCCTTCGGCGACATCGGCAACGGCAACGAGCGCGGCGTTTCCACCTCCCGCACGGGCCGCAGCTGGGTGCTGTTCGATGATATCGACTTTGGCCCCGATGGTGCAGATACGGTGGAGCTGCCAATCTTTGTGCTGGACGGAGAACCGACGACCTTCCGCTTCTGGGACGGCGAGCCCTACGCCGAGGGCAGTACAATGATCGGCGAGCGCATCTACCACAAGCCCAAGCAGTGGAACGTCTACCAGCCCGACACATTCAAGCTGGACAAGCTCCTGCGCGGCATCGGCAGGTTTGCCGTGGAGCTGAACGTGAAGGTCCACATCAAGGGCTTTATCTTCACCCGTCATTCTCGCGCATGGGATACCCTGGCTGCAGGCGCGTGCGATGCCGTCTATGGCGATTCCTTTACCCGCGACGGGTCGCGTGTGCTGGGCATCGGCAACAATGTCTCGCTGCTGTTTGACCGCATGGACTTTGGCGAGACCGGCTGCTGCGGCATCCGCATTACGGGCCGCAGCCCGTTGCCCGCCAACACGGTGCATCTGATGTTTGCCGCTGCAGACGGCGGTGAGACCGAGCGCCGTGTGGTCGAGTTTGGCCCACAGGCCGATTGGGGCGAGCAAACCTTTACGTTTGAGCCCGTCACGGGGGCGCGGCAGGTCACGTTCCTCTTCCTGCCCGGCACGCAGTTTGACTTTGATTCCTTTACATTTATTTGAGGCAACTACCTATGAACCATGAAATTTATGCGGACCATGCCGCCACCACGCCCATTGAGCCGCTGGCGCTGGAGGCCATGTATACCGCATACCAAGAGTACGCGAACCCCGCCGCACTCTACCGCAGCGCCCTGCACACCAAGCAGACCGTGGAAAAAGCACGGCTGACCGTGGCGGAAAATCTGGGCTGCACCCCCGACCATATATTTTTCACCTCCGGCGGCAGCGAGAGCAACACCTGGGCCATCCGTGGCACGGTGCCGCAGGGCGGCCATGTGGTCACAACGCCCATCGAGCACCACTCGGTTCTGAACGCTTGCGCGTCAATCCGGGACGACGGCGGCCGCATGACAACGCTGGAGGTTGACGGGTTCGGCCGCGTTGTGCCTGAGAGCTTGACCCGCGCCCTGGCGGCCCACCCCAACCTGGTCAGCTTGCAGTACGCCAACAACGAGGTAGGCGTTGTACAGAACATCCCCGCGCTGGCAGCGCTCTGCCGTGAGGCGGATGTGCTGCTGCACGTTGACGCTGTGCAGGCTGCGGGACACCTGGCCATCCCGCTGGACGGCATCGATTTTCTGTCGGCGTCGGCCCACAAGTTCGGCGGGCCGAAGGGCATCGGCTTCTTGTATGTGCGCGAACCTCGCAAACTGCGCCCGTTGATTTACGGTGGCAGTCAACAGTACGGCCTGCGCCCCGGCACTGAGCCCGCAGCGCTGATTGCGGGCTTGGCCGTAGCGTTCAAGGTCACCTGCGCCGAGCGCCGCCAGCGCACTGCCAAAAAGCGTGCCCTGGCCGAGGAGTTTTGGCAGACGCTGCATGCTGCCCGGCCCGAAGCACGGCTGCACACCCCTGCGGACGGCCTGCCGGGCCTGCTGAGCGTTGGCCTACCCGGCCGCAGCGGCCAGCGGCTGACCTACCAGCTGGATGTAGCAGGGGTCAGTGTCTCCCCCGGCGCAGCGTGCGACAACCGCGGCGTGCAGGAACCCTCCCACGTTTTGATGGCTCTGGGCGGCACTGCGGCCGAGGATGCGCTGTCGACCTTACGTTTCAGCTTCGGCAGTGCGAACCGCCCCGGCGACGGCAAAGAAGCTGCGGAACGGCTGATAAAAATTCTGGAACAACAATAATTTTATTCACATATATAGAAGGCTTTACCATGGCATTTACCAAGTGCTGGCTGGCATACCCGGAGATTAGGGGCTGCCGTTGCGACGCGATTTCTCTGCATACCGAGCTGACGGGCGAAACCATCGACCACGCCAAGGCAGAACTGGCCGAGGGCTTCAAGGGCCTGTACGGCGCAGCGCTGACCGAGGGCGACGACATCACCCTGGCGCTGGACATGGCCCTGGACCCTGAGAGTTACCGCTTGAAGGCCGCCGATGGCCATTGCACCATCAAGGGCGGCAGCGAAGTAGGCGTTTTGTACGGCGTTTTTGCACTGCTGCGCAATCTGCAGACTGCAGGCAAGGCGTGGGCGCAGTTCACCGCCGATGAGGAGAAGGCACCATCCAACCGCCTGCGCATGCTGAACCACTGGGACAACATGGATGGCAGCATTGAGCGCGGCTACTCCGGCGATTCCTTCTTTTTCAAAGATTCCAAAATTCTAATCGATGTACCGCGTTTGACGGCTTACGCCCGTATGCTCGCGTCCGTGGGCATCAACGGCATCACAATCAATAACGTCAACGTCAAGGACGCCGCCAGCTGGCTCATCACCGACCGCTACTTCGGCGCCCTGCAGGAGTATCTGAAAATCTTCACCCCCTACGGCGTCAAGCTGTATCTGAGCATCAACTTTGCCGCCCCGATGGAGCTGGGCGGCATGGACTCCGCCGACCCCTGCGACCCCGCCGTGGCCAAGTGGTGGGCGGATAAGGCCCAGGAGGTCTGGGCAAACCTGCCCGGCCTGGGTGGTTTCCTGGTAAAGGCCGACTCCGAGGGCCGCCCCGGCCCCTTCACCTACGGTCGCAACCAGGCCGACGGCGCAAACATGCTGGCCGATGCCGTGGCCCCCTGCGGCGGTCACATTGTCTGGCGTTGTTTCGTCTACAACTGCCAGCAGGATTGGCGCAATACCAAGATTGACCGCGCCCGCGCAGGTTACGACTATTTTATGCCGCTGGACGGCACCTTCCGCGACAACGTCACGCTGCAAATCAAGAACGGTCCCATGGACTTCCAGGTGCGCGAACCGGTCTCCCCGCTGATTGGCGGCCTGCAGCACACCCACATTGCCGTGGAGTTCCAAATTGCGCAGGAGTACACGGGCCAGCAGCGCCACGTCTGCTACTTGATGCCCTGGTTCCGCCAGATTTTGGACTTCGACATGCACACCCGCCCGAACGGCGACGCCCATGTGCGTGCGCTGATTCAAGGTGCGGGCAACGGAATGGTGGCCGTGACCAACACCGGCAACGATGAAAACTGGACCGGCCACGATCTGGCCGCTGCGAACCTTTACGGATTCGGCCGCTTGAGCTATGACACCACGCTGGACCCCGCCGTGATTGCCAGCGAGTGGCTGCGGCTGACCTTCGGCAACAATGAGCCTGTGGAAAAGACGCTGCACCGCATTTTGATGCAGTCCTGGCCCACCTATGAGAAATACAACGCCCCCCTGGGCGTGGGCTGGATGGTCAACCCCAACTACCACTACGGCCCCAATGTTGACGGTTATGAGTACAGCCGCTGGGGCTGCTACCACCGCGCCTCCTTCGACGGCATTGGCATTGACCGCTCGCCCACGGGCAGCGATTACTGTCACCAGTACGCCCCCGAACTGGCCGAAATGTACGCCAATGTGGAGACCTGCCCCGAAGAGCTGCTGCTCTTCTTCCACCACATGCCGTACAACTATGTGCTCAAGAGCGGCAAAACAATCCTGCAGCACATCTACGACACCCACTTTGAGGGTGCCGAGGACGCCGCGCGGTTCTACGACGAGGTTGTGACGCTGAAGCCTTACCTGGATCCTGCCGTGTACGCCCGCCTGGAGGCACGCTTTGCCCACCAGAAGGAGCACGCCTGTGAGTGGCGCGATGTCATCAACACCTACTTCTACCGCAAAACGGGCATCGGCGATGCCCATGGCCGCAAAATTTACGAATAATTAAAAAGTGCGCCGCCGCGTGGAACT
>OLQB01001737.1_pt1 | contig 15136 bp, 12 predicted proteins | sample 1672681 | NCBI WGS metagenome assembly OLQB01 (sample SAMEA3136713, study PRJEB25190) | human gut metagenome | reverse complement strand
CTGTCGGCTCATCCAGAATCAGGATCTCCGGCTTCATGACAAGAATGGATGCAATCGTCACACGCTTCTTCTGCCCGAAACTCAATGCTGAAACCGGCCAGTTCCGGAACTGATACAAACCACAGATTTTCAGTGTCTCGTACACACGCTCACGAATTTCTTCTTCCGGAACCCCACGCACCGTCAGACCAAGCGCCACTTCCTCATAAATCATGGGTTTTGAAAGCATCTGATTCGGATTCTGCATGACGATTCCGATATGCTCCCCACGCTCTTTGACCGAAAGCGGTGAGATATCTTTTCCATTCAGTTCGATTTTTCCGTTGCTTGGCTCGAGGAACCCACAGATCAGATTGGAAAGGGTTGTCTTTCCGGCACCGTTTTTCCCGACAATGCTGATCATTTCCCCTTTTTTCACATCAAAGCTGATATCCGAAAGAATCGCCTTTCCCGGCTGATAAGAAAAATGCAGATGATCCACGTTGAGCACCTTTTCCTCTACTTCCTGTTTCTGCGGAATCTTCGTTGTCTCAAACCATTCCCGGACCTGCGCTCTGTACGGCTCAAAATTCATGGTCTCCACATGCTGTGGATGATCTTCTGGCGCAATCGTACATCCGGCATGTTTCAGTGCCGTGACATAAAGCGGCTCGCGGATTCCCTGTTCCTTCAGGATATTTCCAGCCAGCAGATCATCCGGCTTCATATCCGCCACAATCGTTCCCTCGCCTACCACAACGATACGGTCCACGTCTTTATAAAGCACATCCTCAAGACGATGCTCGATGATCACGATGGTCTTCTTCTGTTCCTTCTGGATTCGGTCGATCAATGCAATGGCTTTCTTTCCGGTCGCCGGATCAAGATTGGCCAGTGGCTCGTCAAACAGCAGAATATCCACATCATCGATCATAACCCCCGCCATGGAAACTCTCTGTTTCTGTCCGCCGGACATCTCCGATGGTGCATGATGCAACAGTTCTTTTACCTCTACAGTCTCTGCCACATCGTCTACTTTGCGAAACATCTCTTCCTGTGCCATACAGTCATTTTCCAGCACGAAAGCAATATCTTCCGCAACCGTCAGACCGATAAACTGTCCGTCCGTATCCTGCAACACGGTTCCGACCATCTTGGAAAGTCCGAAAATTCCAAGGTTTTTCGGATCTTTTCCCTCGATTTTTAAAGTTCCGGTACTGTCTCCTTCATACGAAAAAGGGATCAGTCCGTTGATGCAATTTGATAATGTCGACTTCCCTGATCCCGATGGTCCAATGATGAGCACCTTCTCTCCGGGATAAATTTTCAAATTGATATCCCGGAGTGTCGGCTCCATCTGTGACCGATATTTAAATGTAAAGTTTTCAAATTCAATAATCGGTTCCATACGTTTTTAGTCTTCCTTTGTAAGACTTGATGATTTTGCTCCAATCTTTGTATATCCCAGTCCGAGTAATGAACCAAGTACACCCACAATGATGATATTGGCTACAAACGCAAATACGCCCTGTGAGAATACTTTCTTTGCAGGCTCTGCATAAATAAGAATATCAAGCACCGGTGCAACAACGATCCATGCAATTGCATTTGCAACCACCTGAACGACATTAAAAAGAACTACTTTCTTCTTATTAAACCCACCGGCCTTAATCTCAAAGCTCTTTGCGAATAAACCAACTAAAATTCCAAAGATCGCATCTGGGAATACCCAGCTCCACCATACACCACCGTAAAACAGTGCATCTCCGAGTGCATGTCCCAGCAGACCAATGATTCCTCCGACAACCGGTCCAAACACTGCTGCAAGAAATGCCAGCACTGCTGCACGTGGCTGCATGGATGTATTCGGGATAATTCCCAGCGGAATCTGCACTTCTGTCAAAACAATGAACAATGCGGTTCCGATACCGGTTGCTACAACTTCTTTGATTCCAAATTTTTTCATAACAAGTTCCTCCTTTGTTTTTTCAGTACCTTATTATTTATGATAAACGCACAAATGTCAAGTTTTTCGCCCTTTTTCTTTCCAGCTTCCCCTAACTTTTTGCACCTTCTCCGGCAAAGTATTCCTTCACCAGTTTAACAACGACACCGGAAAGCAAAAATACTGCGATCAGGTTCGGAATTGCCATGAGTCCGTTAAACGTTTCCGCAATACTCCACATCAGGCCCAGATCCATGGTCGCACCCACAATGGCAACCAGTGCATACACCAGCATGAACGGCTTATTGACACGAGAGCCAAACAAAAACTCGATGCAGCGCGTCCCGTATAATCCCCATCCGATAATGGTGGAAAATGCAAAACAGCACATGGCAACCGCAGTAAAAACAGATACCCAGTTCCCGTATGTTGCGGTAAATCCACTGATGGTAAGTTCTGCTCCTGCCGCCTGTCCGTAACTGACCGGAACCTGGCTGCACAAAATAACCAGTGCTGTCAGCGTACAGATCACAATCGTGTCTACAAACACCTCGAAAATTCCAAAAAATCCCTGTTTGACCGGTTTTCTCGTATCTGCACAGGCATGTGCAATTGATCCCGTGCCAAGTCCTGCCTCATTTGAGAAAATTCCACGGGAGACACCTTTTTTCATACTCATAAAGAAGCTTCCCACTGCTCCACCGGTCACTGCCGCCGGGTGAAATGCTCCCTCCACAATCGAAGCAAATACAGCCGGGATATGACCGATATTAAATAAGATCACTCCCACTGCCAGAACAATATAGACCAGTGCCATAAACGGTACCAGCTTTTCTGTCACCTGTCCAATCCGCCTGATACCTCCAAGCAGAATGAGTGCGATCAGAACCGCCAGAATGATCCCGACTACAAGGTTAACAGTCGGCACCGCATCTTTTGAAATGACATGATAATTCATTAATGCCGTATTGATGGCTGTGGTAATCGTATTTACCTGTGTGGCATTCCCTGTTCCGAATACGGTCAGCACGCCAAACGCGGAAAACAGATACGCCAGCCAGTGCCAGTGCTTTTTGAGTCCGTTCTTAATATAATACATCGGACCGCCGACCAGATCCCCATGCACATTTTTTTCGCGGAAATGCACCGCAAGCGTCACTTCTGAAAATTTGGTACACATACCGAGAATTGCGGAAATCCACATCCAGAACACGGCTCCCGGACCGCCGATGGCAATGGCTCCTGCCACCCCGGCAATATTTCCCGTGCCGACCGTTGCCGCAAGTGCCGTACAGACCGCCTGAAACGGTGTCATGGCTCCATCCGATGCCTCACGCTTCTTAAACATGCGGCCGAAGGTCACTTTCATCGCGTATGGGAACTTGCGGATCTGTAAGAACCGGGTCCGGAAACTCAATACCAGACCAACACCGATGATACAGATCATTGCAGGAACACCCCAGATGAAATTGTTGACCGCATTATTGATTGCTTCAATTGTGGATAACATACTTTTCTTTTCCTTCCTACGTGAATAAGCGCGTGTTTTTTGTAAAACACGCGCTTGCATTATAGCACAATTTTTGCATTTTCTCTACAATGGAATTGTGGAAGAGGATATTTCCCATGGAAGTCCTTACGGTGGTCCTTATTCCACTGCTGGTGCAGCCGACCCCACCACTTTCTGGCCTTATCAGGTATGGTCCTATCAGGTCGATGATGCCTCCTACACCCAAATAGGTTTTGTGACCGACTGGAATAAAAAAGAATGGGCAGACAGCATTGACGGATTTTCCTCATTTCCGGATTCCGCTGATAAGGATCACGACGGTATCGTATATCTCCTGACAAATGCCAAAGGGAAAAAAACCGCCATAGATGCTGCTGACCTGAAAAAGTGGGTGGATTCCTACCGTAAAGGTGCAAAAGAAATTCCCATCACCTATCAAAGGCTCAAATAATGGCAATTATGATTGTGTATCAGGATCACTGGCTGCGTACCGCCCAGCGCATCTTCGTGGATCGTGCCCGTCCGTTCTGCGCACACTCCTGCGCGGACGGACGCACCACATCCTTTGCATACTCCGAATAAATGCCTGCGCGACAGCCTTCTTTTAAAGCACGCTTTACCAGCTTGTCCTCCCCGGAATGGAATGTCAGAATCGCCACGCGGCCGCCCGGTTTTAAAGCACCCGGCAGTTTTTCCATAAATTCATAAAGCACCTCAAACTCTCGGTTGACATCAATGCGAAGTGCCTGAAAGGTTCTCTGGCAAGTCTTCTTGATGGTATCCTTTTTTTCTTTATCATCTGGCAGAAATACAAGCGCTCTTTCAATAACTTCTTTTAGCTGTCCTGTCGTATCGATTTGTTCTCCTTGACGAAATGTCTTCATAATCTCTTTTGCAATCTGTTCTGCATAAGGCTCATCTGCATTCTCACGCAGCATACCTTCTATTTCATCTCTGGTTAATTCTCTTAACCGTTCTGCTGCAGAAATTCCCTTATCCGGATTCAAACGAAGATCCAAAGGCCCTTCTACTTTATAAGAAAAGCCTCGTTCCGGATTATCAATCTGCATGGAGGATACCCCAAGATCGGCTAATACAAAATCAAATAATCCATGTTCTTCCGCTACAAGATCAATGTTGCGGAAATTCTGCTGTATGATCGTTAAAATGTCTTCCCCATATCCTGCTTTTCTTAAACGATCCGTTGTTTTTACAATTTCAATCGGATCCACATCTAATCCATAGATATGTCCTTCGCCTTGGAGACATTCTAACATCTTTCTTGTATGTCCTCCGTATCCAAGTGTACAGTCTAATCCTTTTTGTCCCGGCTGGATCTGTAAAAAATCCAAAATCTCCTGCACACAAATAGATATATGCATTCCCGCCGGAGTACTTCCTTTACGGATTACTTTCTCATCGTATCTTTATACTTTTCCGGCTGTAGTTCTTTATATTTCTCTTCAAACTTTCTTGGATGCGTTCCTTTATAACGCACTCGTCTTTTATGTGGTTTTTCTAATTCTTTATTTTCTTCCATAGGAACCCCCTGTATAATTTTTATGTATTCTCATAATCTCTTGTATTTCATCTTATGAGACATCTTTTTATTCTTATATCATGATAACACAGGTTAACGAACAGAAACAACAAAATCAGTCCATACATCCTTGTTTTTTCTTCATCCATGCATAGGCAATCACACAGATTATTACAGAAAGAAGGGAACCTCCTACTGTAGCCAATCCCATCGGAAAAAGACTGGAAAATACTTTAGCTGTAATATACACTCCCGGTATTCTTACAAGAAGAATCGCTATAATGTTATGGATAAAGGAAAGTTCTGAATGTCCACAGGCACAAAAGTAACCACTGAAACTGAAATGGACACCCGCAAATATACAGTCAAATATATATCCCCTGATATACTGGGAACCAAGTACTATTACTTTTGCATTTTCTGTGAACAAGCCAACTACCGGTCCTGCAATAAACTGCATGATAATTGATATCATTACACCAAACCCTACGGTAATCAGCACTGCATAATAAAGTATCCTCTGTGCTCTTTCCCTCTTACCTGCACCGATATTCTGCGCTCCAAGTGCAGATACAGTAGAAAGCATAGAAGATGGTACCAGAAAGAGGAAACTGATAATTTTTTCTACAATTCCTACCGCCGCAGCAGTATCGAGTCCCCGCCTGTTTGCAATAATAGTGATAATTATAAAAGCAATTTGGATAAATCCATCCTGCAGCGCGACAGGAATACCAATTTTTAATAATCGTTTTATTGTTTTCCTGTCTATCTTAAAATCATTTTTGGAAAGAGAAATTCCTGTCTTTTTTTTCATAATAACGACAAGAGCAATCAGTACACTGATTGTCTGTGAGCAAGTCGTTCCTAATGCTGCTCCCGCTGCCCCCATATGCAGTCCGCCAATAAAAAGATAATCTAAAATAATATTTATAGCACAGGCTACTGCAATAAAGTACATCGGGCTTTTAGAATCTCCTATTCCTCTAAAAATAGAACTGATAATATTATAGGCAGTAATAAAAGGAATTCCCAGAAAACAGATGGTAAGATAAATAACTGTTTCATGAACTGCTTCCTGCGGTGTTGACATCATGCCGACAATGGGTTTGATAAAAAATAAAAGACCTGCTGCTCCTACAATTGCCAGCATCATAAAAAGGGTGACTGTATTCCCAATATCTTTGGCTGCTTTTTTCTTATTGCCCGCCCCAATCGCCTGTCCGATATTAACCGTTGCTCCCATAGCAAGACCAACGATCATTACCGTAATCATATGCATTACCTGACTGCCAATAGATACTGCCGTTATACTCGAAATATCTTCAAACTGTCCGATAATAAACAAGTCGGCCATACCGTAAAGCGTCTGTAAAAAATAGGATAATAAATAGGGCAGAGAAAAATATAAAATACTCTTCAAAACACTGCCCGTCGTTAAATTCTTCTCCATTGTAAATTTTCTCCCTCTTATTCTTCTCTTATTCTTTTTCCTGCGGAATCAAATTTACATCAAGCTGTTCAAATGGAATAGCAATATTGTTATGGTCAAATTCTTCTTTAATTTCTTCCAATACTCTCCAACGTGATTCCCAATAATCCTCTGTTTTTACCCAGTAACGAATCCCTATATCTATAGAACTTGCCTGAAATTCATTTACGTAAATTTTAACCGGCTCATCTGTAATTCTTGCCGGTTCTTTTTCTATTAAAGCATTTAATACTTTTCTGACTTTTTTGATATCTTCACTATATTCAATACCGACATTCAGATCAACACGTCGTTTTTCCTGATAAGTTACATTCGTAATACTAGCATTTGATAAATTTCCATTTGGTATCATGATCGCTTTATTGTCTACACTTAAAAGCTTTGTATACATAATTCCAATTGCCTGTACAGTTCCTTCTTTCCCAGAGTTTCCCTCAATAATATAATCCCCAACCTGAAATGGTTTTAATAATAACAAAATAACACCACCGGCAATATTCGACAGTGAACCCTGTAAAGAAAGACCAAGAGCAAGACCGGCAGAACCAAGTAATGCCACAATAGATGAGGCTGCTACGCCAATCTTTGTTACCGCCATAAAAATAACAAGTACCTTACCGCCAATCTTAATAAAAGAAAGCAGGAAGGTCTGCAGCGTTGTGTCCATAATCGAACGCTCAAAAATCTTATGTGCCATTTTTACCACATAGGATACGATTTTAAAACCGATGAATAAAATCAGCAGTGCCCCGATAATGTCACCACAAAAATCTGCCAGTTTCACTCCTGTTTTACCAAGGTATTCATAGATAAGTGAGTGAGCAAAAGACTTCAATGAAGCTGCTTCTAACAACATAAAAAACCTCCTAAAAAAAGAAAAATGATATATCCCAGATATCGCTTTAGAGCGTGTTTAAAATGTAGACAGGCATCTTAAACAAAGCGGCTGCAAAGCAGATGGGATATATCATTTTTTATTTTTCACCTATATCAAATCTACAAATCAGAATTTATTTTGCTGTGATATATCCCTGTGCTGTTAATAATTCTGCACAAAGTACAGCTCCGCCGGCTGCGCCACGTACTGTATTATGAGATAATCCTACAAATTTATAATCAAACATTGTATCTTCTCTTAAACGTCCCATGGAGATTCCCATTCCATTTTCAAAATCAATGTCTAATTTAACCTGTGGACGGTTATCTTCTTCCATATAACGTATGAACTGCTTTGGTGCGCTTGGTAAGTTAAGCTCCTGTGGAAGTCCTTTGAAGTTTTCCCAACGGTCGATGATTTCTTCTTTGGTTGGTTTCTTTTCAAAGTTTACGAATACGGCTGCTGTATGTCCATCAAGTACAGGTACACGGATACACTGTGTTGTGATTAATGGTGCAGTTGCTTTTTCGATTTTGCCGTCTACAACTTTACCGAATAATCTTAATGGTTCCTGCTCGGATTTTTCTTCTTCGCCACCGATGAATGGGATGATGTTTTCTACCATTTCCGGCCAGTCTTTGAATGTCTTACCTGCTCCGGAGATTGCCTGGTATGTTGTTGCCACAACTTCCTTAGGACCAAATTCTTTTAATGCAAAAAGTGCTGGAGCGTAGCTCTGGATGGAACAGTTTGGTTTTACTGCTACGAAACCTTTCTTTGTTCCAAGACGTTTTTTCTGTGCCTCGATTACCTCAAAATGTTCTGGGTTAATTTCAGGTACTACCATTGGTACGTCTGGTGTCCATCTATGTGCGCTGTTGTTAGAAACTACAGGTGTTTCTGTCTTTGCGTAAGCATCCTCGATCGCACGGATTTCTTCTTTGCTCATATCTACAGCACTGAATACGAAGTCTACTTCAGAAGCTACTTTTTCTACTTCGTTTACGTTCATTACCACGATATTCTTTACAGCTTCCGGCATCGCTTTCTGCATTTTCCATCTTCCGCCTACTGCTTCCTCATATGTTTTTCCTGCAGAACGTGGACTTGCTGCGATTGCTACTACTTCAAACCAAGGGTGATTCTCTAAAAGAGAGATAAATCTCTGTCCAACCATTCCTGTACCACCAAGGATACCTACTTTTAATTTCTGATCCATTTTCCTATGTCACCTTTCTGTGTAAAATAACTATGGGTTTATTCCTGTTTTTTATTTTCAATAGCTATCCAAAGCCATATTGCTCTGGACAGTTATTTTTGATGTATATTATTATAATTATTTAACCACTCTTACCTTAAGTACACCTTCAATATCTATGATATGCTGTACAGATTCTTCTGTAATTACAGAATCCACATCGAAGATTGCGTAAGCATAATCGCCTTTTGTCTTGTTGCTCATTTCTGTGATGTTGATATTGTCTTTTGCAAATGCACCTGTGAAACGAGTCAGCATGTTTGGAATATTTCTATGTAAAATAGCAATACGTCCCTGTGTCTGGCATACACCAAGCTGTGTGTTTGGGTAGTTTACAGAGTTTGTGATGTTACCATTCTCCAGATAATCCATAAGCTGATCTACTGCCATCTCTGCACAGTTATCTTCAGATTCTTCTGTGGAAGCTCCAAGATGAGGGAATGCGATAACACCCTTTACTCCTGCTACCTTTGGTGTAGGGAAGTCTGTTACATAATGTGCCAGCTTACCATTGTCTAATGCTGCAACTAAAGCATCTTCATCTACAAGACCGTTACGTGCAAAGTTTAAGATAACGGCATCTTTTTTCATCTTTGCAATGCCTTCTGCACTAATCATGTTCTTTGTGCTGTCTAACAGTGGAACATGGATTGTGATGAAATCACAATTTTCAAAGATTTCATCAATAGAAGATACATGATGAACGGCTCTTGATAAGTTCCATGCGGACTTTACAGACAAGAATGGGTCATATCCGTAAACTTCCATGTTGAGGTTGTGTGCAGCATTGGCTACGAGAACACCGATTGCTCCAAGACCAATAACACCAATCTTTTTGTTCTGGATTTCTCTTCCGGCAAATGCTTTTTTGGCTTTTTCCATTGCCTTTGTGATGTTAGGGTCTTCTTTGTTCTCTTCTACCCATTTATTTCCACCGATTAAGTCACGGGATGCTAATAACATTCCTGCGATAACCATCTCTTTTACACCATTTGCATTGGCTCCTGGCGTGTTAAATACAACGATTCCTTTTTCAGAATAATCTGCGATAGGGATGTTGTTTACACCAGCTCCTGCTCTTGCAACAGCTAAAAGATTCGGCACATCCTGCATATCATGCATTGCTGCACTTCTTACTAATACAGCATCGGCTTTCTGTAATTCTTCTACCTGCTTATATTCTTCTGTAAAAAGAGAAGTTCCACATGGAGAGATTGGATTTAAGCATTTATACTGAAACATCATTATAACTTCCTTTCATTTATTTAGATTCTTCCTGTTTTTGTTTCTCTAAGTCTTCTTCATTGAAAGCATCGCTGATAGAACCGCCTGGCGCTACCATCGGCCATACTTTATCATCACTGTCGATAATACAGTCAAGGAGATATGGTTCATTAGAAGCAACCGCTTCTTTGAAAGCAGCTTCAAATTCTTCAATTGTCTCTACGCGTTTTGCCTTTGCCCCCATTGCTTCTGCAAGTTTTACAAAGTCTACTTTATCATAGAGTGTTGTGGAGGAATATCTTTCCCCATAGAAAAGATTCTGCCACTGGCGAACCATACCAAGCACATGATTGTTTACAACTACTTCAATTACCGGAATCTCTGAACGGGTTGCAGTTGCAATCTCATTCATATTCATACGGAAACAGCCATCTCCTGCGATATTTACAACAACTTTATCTGGGCATCCGCATTTGGCACCGATTGCTGCGCCAAGGCCGTATCCCATTGTTCCAAGTCCACCGGAAGTAAGGAACTGACGAGGGCGTTCGTATTTATAATACTGGGCTGCCCACATCTGATGCTGTCCAACTTCTGTTGTGATAATCGCATCTCCCTCGGTAAGCTCGTAAATCTTCTCAATAAGTCCTGGACCGGAAAGTCGTTCTTGATGATAAGTCATCGGATATTTTGCTTTCATATCCTGAATTTCCTGCATCCAGGCTTCATGTTGTTGCTGGGAAAGTCTTCTATTTAAAATAGTAAGAACTGCCTTTACATCACCGATAATTGCAGTATCAATTAAAATATTTTTATTTACCTCAGCAGGATCAATATCAATCTGAATGATTTTTGCTCTGCTGGCAAATGTCTTGGCATTACCATAAACACGGTCGCTGAAACGTGTACCGATTGCAATGAGTAAGTCTGATTGGGATACCCCGATATTCGAAGTCTTCGTTCCATGCATTCCCAACATTCCTGTATAGGCTGGATCCTCTCCTGGAAAAACACCCTTCCCCATAAGTGTATCACAAACTGGGGCATCAATTTTCTTTACAAACTCTCTTACCTGTTCACTGGCATCGGATAATGTACATCCGCCACCAAGAAGAACATATGGCTGTTTTGCTGCCTCAATCATCTCGATTGCTTCTTTGACACTCTTTTCTTTGATTGTCTCACAGACTGGGTGAATCACGGCTGGTTCCATAGATTCAAAATATGTCTTTGCTGCTGTGACATCTTTTGTAATATCTACTAAAACCGGGCCTTTTCTTCCTGACTGTGCAATCTGGAATGCCTCACGGATGGTATCCGCAAGTTTTTCAATATCTTTTACAATATAGTTATGTTTTGTTACTGGCATTGTTACACCTTTGATATCAATCTCCTGGAAAGAATCCTTTCCAAGAAGGCTGACACCAACGTTTGCTGTAATCGCTACGACTGGAATGGAATCCATGTAGGCAGTTGCCAGCCCGGTCACGAGGTTTGTTGCCCCCGGACCGGATGTAGCCATACATACTCCTACTTTACCAGTTGCTCTGGCATAACCATCTGCTGCATGGGAAGCTCCCTGCTCATGAGAAGTAAGAACATGATGGATTTTGTCACTCTGTTTATATAATTCATCGTAAATATTTAAAATCGCTCCGCCCGGATAACCGAAAACGGTGTCTACCCCCTGCTCTTTTAAACACTCTAATACGATTTCTGAACCATTAAGTACCTGCTTCATTATAAATATACCCTTTCCAATTATTTTAACTGGTCAACATCTAAAACTGCGCCTCTGTTTCCAGAAGTAACAAGAGCAGCATAGCGGCGAAGGTAACCATCTGTAATTTTAGGCTCTCTTGGCTGCCATTTTTCTTTTCTCTTTGCTAATTCTTCATCAGAAACATCAACATTTAAGCTGTTGTTTGGAATATCAATCTTGATGATATCTCCCTCTTCAATTAAAGCAATTGGTCCTCCAACGGCTGCTTCTGGGGATACATGTCCGATAGAAGCTCCTCTGGAAGCACCGGAAAAACGTCCATCTGTAATTAATGCTACAGAATCGCCAAGTCCCATTCCTGCAATTGCAGAAGTAGGATTTAACATTTCTCTCATTCCAGGTCCACCCTTTGGTCCTTCGTAACGGATAACAACAACATCACCAGGAACAATGTCGCCACCTTTGATTGCCTTGATTGCATCTTCCTCACAATCAAATACTCTTGCAGGTCCTTCATGTACCATCATTTCAGGAACAACGGCAGACTGTTTTACGATACCAGTATCTGGTGCGATATTTCCCTTTAAGACAGCGATTCCACCCTGTGCCATGTAAGGGTTGTCGATTGGACGAATGACTTCTGGGTTTAAGTTATGAACGTCTTTGATATTCTCTCCTACTGTCTTTCCTGTTACAGTAATCTGGTCTTCGTAAAGAAGTCCTTTTTTGCTAAGTTCATTCATAACAGCATATACACCGCCAGCTTCGTTTAAGTCTTCCATATAAGTTGGTCCTGCTGGTGCAAGATGGCAGAGGTTTGGTGTTTTTGCACTGATTTCATTCGCAATATCCATGTTCAGTTCTACGCCTGCTTCATGTGCGATTGCAGGGAGGTGAAGCATTGTATTTGTAGAGCATCCAAGTGCCATATCTACTGTTAAGCAGTTTAAGAAAGCTTTCTTTGTCATAATGTCGCTTGGGCGTACATTATTTTTCAGTAATTCCATAACCTTCATACCTGCATGTTTTGCAAGACGGATTCTCTCGGAATATACGGCTGGAATTGTACCATTACCCCGAAGCCCCATACCAAGAACCTCTGTCATACAGTTCATGGAGTTGGCTGTGTACATACCAGAGCAGGAACCACAGGTAGGACATACTTTGTTAACGTATTCTTCTACCTTTTCTGCTGTCATTTTACCAGCTTCATAAGCACCTACTGCCTCAAACATAGAAGAAAGACTTCTCTTTCTTCCATCAACGTGTCCTGCTAACATTGGACCGCCACTTACAAAAACAGTTGGTACATTGATACGTGCTGCTGCCATTAAAAGTCCAGGTACGTTCTTATCACAGTTTGGAATCATAACTAAAGCATCAAACTGATGAGCTTTTGCCATACATTCTGTGGAATCTGCGATTAACTCTCTTGTTACTAAGGAATACTTCATTCCAGTATGTCCCATAGCAATACCGTCACATACAGCAATTGCAGGAAATACAACTGGTGTACCACCAGCCATAGCAACACCCATCTTTACAGCCTGTGTGATTTTGTCAAGATTCATATGTCCTGGAACAATCTCATTGTAGGAGCTTACGATACCTACTAAAGGTCTTTCCATCTCTTCTTTTGTATAACCTAATGCATTAAACAGGGAACGATGTGGTGCCTGCTGCATTCCTTTTTTTACGTGGTCACTATTCATAATTAACCTCCAATGATTCACTTAGAAATGAAATCTTCATTTTCTAAAATATAAATTATTTATCCAATGTAGATACTTCTTCCATTGAATATACCCTTATCCGATACAATTCTAAATAACTTTCAACTACATCTAGATACGTTCTGCGATAAGAGTTCCCATCTCTTTACATCCAACCTTTGTCATTCCTTCAGACATGATGTCTACAGTACGGTATCCATCTTTTAATACCTGTTTTACTGCATTGTCTACAGCATCTGCTGCCTCATCCATATTGAAAGAATAACGAAGAAGCATAGATGCAGAAAGGATGGTTGCGATTGGATTGGCGATATCCTGTCCTGCGATATCTGGTGCAGAACCGTGGCTTGGCTCATATAAACCGAAGCTTCCTTCTTTTAAACTTGCAGAAGATAACATTCCGATAGAACCAGTTACCATACTTGCCTCATCAGATAAAATGTCACCAAACATGTTCTCTGTAAGGATAACGTCGAACTGCTTAGGATCTCTCACTAACTGCATGGCACAGTTATCAACTAACATATGCTCTAACTCTACTTCCGGGTAGTCTTTTGCAACTTCGTTGACAACCTTTCTCCATAAGCGGGAAGAATCAAGTACATTGGCCTTATCTACGCTTGTTACTTTCTTTCTTCGCTTCATAGCAATATTAAAACCACGGATAGCGATACGACGAATCTCTTCCTCACTGTATGTAAGGGTATCAACAGCCTTTGTCACTCCATCTTCTTCAAATGTCTTTCTTTCTCCAAAGTAAAGACCACCTGTTAACTCTCTCATAACAACAAGGTCAAAACCGTCTCCGATAATGTCTTCTCTTAATGGGCAGGCGTCTTTTAACTCTTCATAAAGATATGCCGGTCTCATATTGGCAAATAATCCAAGTCCTTTACGGATAGCCAGAAGTCCTGCTTCTGGTCTTAAGTTTGCCGGAAGCTTATACCATGGAGAAGTTGTTGTATTACCACCGATAGAACCCATCAGTACGGCATCACAGCTTTTTGCTGTCTCTAATGCTTCTTCTGTAAGAGGCTTTCCTGTTGCATCAATGGATGCACCGCCAAGAAGGATATCTGTGTAATCAAACGTTTCGTTATATTTTTCTGCCACTTTATCTAATACTTTAAGTGCCTCTGCCACGATTTCCGGACCGATTCCGTCTCCTCGGATTACACCTACTTTATAACTCATTGTTTCATCCCTTTCCTTTTTCTTCTATCGTTTATACCCTTTATGAATTACATCTTATCATTTCCTGCAAATTAACAATCTAAGTGTTCATGGGTATAGGTACTCACAATTAAATATCATATCTCATTTTTCTATTATAATCAATCTTTTTCCAGACATTCCTGCACTTTATTGCAAAAATCTTTCCATGCCTGCTCATGTTTTACATAATATCTCGGACACATCTTTCCGGTAACATCATAATGACGAATCACATTTTGGGAAGATAAACCATACGTCTTGCAAATCCACGCTGTAAGGCGCACAGCCGAATTATATGTTTTGTCATTAAACTTCCCGTTTTTCTTTGGATGGCAGCACTCAATCGAAATCGTATCTTTATTCCGGTTATTTGATGCATAAGAAATTTCGCTCTGCGGAATACATTGAATAACCTCTCCATCTAAACCAACAATATAATGACTACTTGCCTTGGTAAGATGCGTGTTTTGCAGATTATTAAAATAATCCCGATTCTCTTTTGCCGTACTGCCCGGATTTTCCACATAGTGGATAACGACTCCCTTTACCTTCCTTAAAGCAATTCCACTTCGGCTATACGGATTCTTATCTAAAAAATCTTCTGTAATCTCTGGTCTGCCACAAGGGCCATCCTCCGCGGGAA
>OLQB01001730.1_pt1 | contig 15162 bp, 10 predicted proteins | sample 1672681 | NCBI WGS metagenome assembly OLQB01 (sample SAMEA3136713, study PRJEB25190) | human gut metagenome | reverse complement strand
CACTAAACCATGCCGTCAGTTTGGGCATGGCGAAAGATATTCGTTTTGAAACGCCGCTGATGTGGATTGATAAAGCGGAAACCTGGGCGCTGGCAGATTATTACGGCAAACTGGATTTAGTCCGTAACGAAACGTTGACCTGCTATAACGGCTTTAAAGGCGACGGTTGCGGTCATTGTGCGGCATGTAATTTACGCGCCAACGGTTTGAATCATTATCTGGCCGATAAACCGACGGTGATGGCAGCGATGAAGCAGAAAACCGGGTTGAGGTAATTATTCCGGGTGTCGCCGGATGCGGCTTGAGCATCCGGCACCACAAAACGTTTACTTAACCATCTGCTCCAGCTTTTCGCGCAATTCCCCTTCCAGAGCTAATGCTTTCTGCGTTTTAAGATCAATACAAACAAACGTAATAAGCGCATCCGCTACCACCTGCCCTTCCGGCTCCAGTGTAATGACCTGGCTTAAGATGCCGCTTTTACCGTTTAATTGCTGCAACTGACTGTTAATGGTTAACAGGTCGCTTAATACCGCTGGGCGACGATAGTTAATATTGATATTGACCACGACGAAGGCGATGTTATGGGCCGTCATCCACTGAAAACTCTCGCTATTTTCCAACCCATCCCAGCGGGCTTCTTCGAGAAATTCAAGGTAGCGGGCGTTGTTGACGTGCTGGTAAACGTCGAGATGATATCCACGAACTTTGATTTGTGTTTGCATAGCGCAATAACCTTACGTTGTTGTTATAAGTACAGAGGTCATAACTGGTATGACCTCTTCAGTCTGGCAAAAAATTGCCACTATGCAAATTAATTACAGAGTTAATACCGCCAGATTACGCTCCACCAGCGAATTGCCCATCCCCGGCACCTGCTTTAGATCCTCCACAGTTTTAAACGGACCGTACTCTTCGCGATAACTGACAATCGCCTGCGCTTTCTTCAGGCCAACGCCATTCATCGCGCGGGCTAGCTCTTCCGCGCTGGCATTATTAATGCTGACCCGGGTGCCTTCTTCGTCACTGGCTTTCGCCGGTACTGCTGCTTTACTTTGTGCTGCAGGAGCTTCCGCTTTGGTTTCTACCGCCGTCGGTTTCGCCACAGAAGCTGCCGCCAGCGCGCTATGAGACATTCCGGCACAGGCCAGGGACAGGGTAATGAGCAGTGCTTTAATTCCGTGTTTCATACTGTTTTCTCCTTGTTTGTTAACAGTGGAATCACCTTAACGGCAGTGAAAACAGTAAACAAATGGCAATGTTCAGAAATGGAAAAGGCCGCGAAAGCGACCTTTTCTTGTTACAGCTGCAACGCATTTTTTTGCGAGGCGGCTTCAGGATTATTGCTGTTCCAGCGCATCGCCAATTTTGATTTTCGCCTCTTTACGCAGGTTACTCATCAGAGCTTCAAAGACGATTTGTGCGTTGTTCTGGGTGATACCCTGCACCATCGCTTTTTTCTGATCTTCCGGCATTGAACCTTGTTTCACTTCATCCAGCGCCAGCAGAACCACATTACCTTGCATATCGGTCGCCATACCGTAGCTCGGTTTGTCTTTCGCTGGCAGTGGCAGTGCAAACGCCGCCTGGCTAATCGGGTCACGACCGGAACGGCTTAAGGTTTTCGGCTCGCCAAATTTCAGACCGGCAGCCTGCATAGCTTCCGCACCTTTGCCGGCTTTCAAATCAACCAGCAGTTTCTCAGCATCCACTTTCGCCTGTTGTTCAGCTTTGTTGTGCTGAACCAATGCCTTAACTTGTTCCTGAACATCTGCCAACGGTTTCACCGCTTCCGGTTTGTGCTCGCTGATGCGCAGCACGAATGCGCGGTCGCCGTCTACGGTGATGATGTCAGAGTTGATGCCCGGCGCGCCGTTTTCACCTACCAGACCGCCGTTAAAGATAGCGTCGGCAACCGGCTTGAAGTTCAACTCTTCCGGCAGGTTATCTTTGCTGAACCAACCCGTCTGAGTGGCTTTAACGCCGGCAGCTTGCTCTGCACCGGCCAGAGACTCGGTGTCGTTGCTTGCCGCATCGCTCACTTTCTGCTGCAGCGCGTAGTACGCATCGAGGGCTTTTTCGTGTTTCACTTTCGCCGCAATGTCGTCACGTACTTCGTCTAACGATTTCACTTTCGCTGGCTGAATGTCGTCCAGACGTACAATCAGGAAACCGACCGAAGATTTGATGACACCAGACAGTTGGCCTTTCTCTTTCAGACCAGCATTTTTCAGTTCGTCCGGGATAGTGGCATCTTCTAACCAACCCATATCGCCGCCGTTACGAGCAGAGATAATATCGGCAGATTTTTCTTTGGCTAATGCAGCAAAATCACCGCCTTTATTCAGCTCATCAAGTACCGCTTTCGCTTCATCTTCAGTTTTGGTCTGGATGATGCTGTAGCGGGTACGCTGCGGCTGGGTGAATTGATCCTGATGCTGATCGTAGTAGCTCTGGATATCCGCATCGCTAACCGGTTGCTGCATCGTTGCGGCATCCAGCTTGATGTAACTCACGCGGAATTGTTCCGGCGTCATGAAATTGTTTTTGTTTTGTTCGTAGTAGCTGGCAATCTCCTGTTCGGTCACAGGCTGCTTCGCCGCCAGCGCGTTAACATCGATAGTCGCCTCACGCACCACGCGTTGTTGCGCGACCAGTGCCGCCAGCTCGTCGGTTTCACCTTTCAGCATAAAATCGGTACCGGCAACGCCGTTAATCAGCTGTTGGGTAGTGAGCTGGTTACGCAGCGCCTGGGCGTACTGATCGGCGGTCATCCCCATCTGGTTGAGGATACCGTTATAGCGGCTGTTATCAAATTTGCCGTCAACCTGGAAGGCTGGGGTCGCGAAAATCGCCTGTTTAACCTGCTCATCGCTGATACCCAGTTTCAGCTCACGTGCGTACTGATCCAGCAGCGCCTCGTCGATCAGACGATTCAGCACCTGTTGACGCAGGGTTTTCATATAGCCTTCGTTCGCTGCCAGCTCGGAGTATTGATCGCCCAGCTGTTGCTGCATGCGATTACGCTCGCTGTTAAAGACGTTCTCGAACTGCCCACGGCTGATTTCCTGGTCATTCACTTTTGCGGCGTAGTTATTGCCTCCGCCAATCAGGTAACCACTCACGCCGGTCAATATGAACGACACGATAATGATACCGAAAATAATCTTGAGCACGAGACTGTTTGCAGCCGTGCGTAAGCTGTCCATCATGGTGTAACAACACTCCGCTGTAGATGACTGTGTACCTCACGCAACGTATCGATGCGCGCAAAGGCCTATTGTGACAAGAAACGGGGGCAATTGTCAGCCCACAAGACGCAGAAAGTCACCGAATACAAATAAAAAAGGCACATCAGTAGATGCGCCCTTGAACTTCGTCACATCCCCACTGGGGACAACGCTTAGTTTACCGCGTCTTTCAGTGCTTTACCTGCACGGAAGCTCGGTACTTTAGCGGCAGCGATGGTGATCTCTTTACCGGTCTGCGGGTTGCGGCCAGTACGGGCAGCACGCTCTTTAACGGCAAAAGTACCAAAACCTACCAGTGCTACATCATCCCCTTCTTTCAGAGATTCAGTTACGGAAGCAATAATAGCATCTAACGCACGGCCAGCCGCAGCTTTAGAGATATCAGCCCCTGCAGCAATCTTGTCGATCAATTGAGATTTATTCACTCTTCTCTTCCTCTTTATAATTTATATCGCACTTGAATCCTTCAAGGTACGAACGCGCAGCAGTTATATCAGGCCAGCCATCCCCTTACAACACCCCTTAATAAGGGCAAGCCCGATCCGCCATCTAACTTAGCGAGACAAAAAAAGGCTGGCAAGCCCGAATTAGCCTGCCAGCCCTGTTTTTATTAGTGCATTTTGCGCGAGGTCACTATTTTGCAGTCACAACCTGCATACCAGACGGTTCATTTTGCAGCGCCAGAGTCAGAACTTCCTCAATGCGCTTCACAGGATGAATGTCCAGATCGGCAATTACGTTGTCAGGAATCTCTTCCAGATCGCGTTTATTTTCGAACGGAATTAGCACTGTTTTAATCCCGCCGCGATGCGCTGCCAGGAGTTTTTCTTTCAAACCACCGATCGGCAGTACCTGACCACGCAGAGTGATCTCACCGGTCATTGCCACATCGGCACGAACCGGGTTACCGGTCAGGCAAGAAACCAGCGCGGTGCACATAGCAATACCGGCACTCGGACCATCTTTCGGCGTCGCACCTTCCGGTACGTGGACGTGGATGTCACGTTTTTCGTAAAAATCAGGGTTGATCCCCAGTTTTTCCGCACGCGCACGAACCACCGTTAACGCCGCCTGAATGGACTCCTGCATCACTTCGCCGAGCGAACCGGTATAGGTCAGTTTGCCTTTACCCGGAACACATGCGGTTTCAATGGTCAGCAAGTCACCGCCCACTTCCGTCCACGCCAGACCGGTTACCTGACCGACACGGTTTTCGTTATCCGCGCGACCATAGTCGAAACGCTGAACACCGAGATAGTCATGCAGGTTATCGCCGTTAATTTCGATATGTTTTAATGACTTATCGAGCAGTAACTGCTTAACCGCTTTGCGACACAGTTTGGAGATTTCACGCTCCAGACCACGCACGCCCGCCTCACGGGTGTAGTAACGAATAATGCCGATAATGGCGCTATCGTCGACGGTCAGCTCACCTTTTTTCAGTGCATTACGTTCAATCTGCTTCGGCAGCAGGTGACGTTTGGCGATGTTCAGTTTTTCATCTTCGGTATAACCGGAGAGGCGAATCACTTCCATACGATCCAGCAGCGGTGCCGGAATGTTCATGGAGTTCGACGTCGCGACAAACATCACGTCGCTGAGATCGTAATCCACTTCCAGGTAGTGGTCGCTGAACGCTACGTTCTGCTCTGGATCCAGCACTTCAAGCAGTGCAGAGGCCGGATCGCCACGCATGTCAGAAGACATTTTGTCGATCTCATCGAGCAGGAACAGCGGGTTTTTCACGCCCACTTTCGCCATTTTCTGGATCAGTTTACCCGGCATAGAACCGATGTAAGTACGGCGGTGACCACGGATTTCCGCTTCATCACGCACGCCGCCCAGCGCCATACGGACATATTTACGCCCGGTGGCTTTGGCAATGGACTGACCAAGAGAGGTTTTACCTACCCCCGGCGGCCCTACCAGGCAGAGGATCGGTCCCTTGATTTTGTTGACACGGCTTTGAACCGCAAGATACTCAAGGATTCGATCTTTCACGCGCTCCAGACCATAATGGTCGGTATCAAGGATTTCCTGCGCCTGACGCAGGTCTTTTTTGACCTTGCTACGCGCATTCCACGGCACCTGTACCATCCAGTCGATATAACCACGCACTACGGTCGCTTCTGCCGACATCGGAGACATCATTTTCAGCTTCTGCAACTCTGCTTCCGCTTTCTCTTTTGCCTCTTTCGGCATCTTCGCCGCGTCGATTTTGCGCTTCAGGGCTTCGTTTTCGTCCGGCGCGTCGTCCATTTCACCGAGTTCTTTCTGAATAGCTTTCATTTGCTCGTTCAGATAGTACTCACGCTGGGATTTCTCCATCTGCTTTTTAACGCGGTTGCGAATGCGTTTCTCAACCTGCAGCAGATCGATTTCCGATTCCATCATTGCCATCAGATATTCCAGACGTTCGTTAACGTCGGACATCTCCAGAACGGACTGTTTGTCAGCCAGTTTCAGCGGCATATGTGCAGCAATGGTATCCGCCAGACGCGCCGGATCGTCGATGCTATTCAACGACGTCAGCACTTCTGGTGGGATTTTTTTGTTCAGCTTGATGTAGCCTTCGAACTGGCTGATTGCAGTACGCACCAGCACTTCCTGTTCCCGCTCATCAATGGTCGGCGACTCCAGATACTCCGCCTTCGCAGAAAAGTGTTCGCCATTGTCAGAGAGCGCAGAAATACGCGCGCGCTGTAACCCCTCGACCAGCACTTTGACGGTGCCGTCAGGCAGTTTCAGCATCTGCAATATAGAGGCCACGGTCCCGACGGTGAAAAGATCGTTTACACCCGGCTCATCCGTTGAAGCTTCTTTCTGCGCGACCAGCATAATTTTTTTATCATGGTCCATCGCCGCTTCCAGACAACGGATAGATTTTTCCCGCCCGACAAATAAGGGGATGACCATGTGCGGATAAACCACCACATCGCGCAGCGGCAATACGGGGATTTCAATGCGTTCAGAACGCTCAGGATTCATAGAGCTCTCTCTTAGTTTAATTTCCGCCAGGTAATCAGATGACACGACTGTGCTTCACGCCATCTATTAACATGTACGTCAGTATATGGGGATGTTTCCCCCACATTCAACGCCGAGAATAGAGGAAAAATTAAAGGGGAGATAAAATCCCCCCTTTTTGGTTAACTAATTGTATGGGAATGGTTAATTATTCACCAGATGCCTGTTGCGCTTCCGGCTTGCCATAAATCAGCAACGGTTTGCTTTGACCATCAATTACCGACTCGTCGATAACCACTTTTTCGACGTCTTCCATGGACGGCAGATCGTACATGGTATCGAGCAGTGCGGCTTCTACGATGGAACGCAGGCCACGGGCACCGGTTTTACGCACCATCGCTTTCTTAGCGATAGCATCCAGCGCCTCGTCACGGAATTCCAGATCCACGCCTTCCAGATTAAACAGCGCCTGATACTGCTTGGTCAGGGCGTTTTTCGGCTCTTTGAGGATCTGAATCAGAGCTTCTTCGCTCAGTTCATTCAACGTTGCGACAACCGGCAGACGACCAATAAACTCAGGGATAAGACCAAACTTGATCAGATCTTCCGGTTCAACCTGCGCCAGCAGCTCGCCTTCGCTTGCTTTGTCGGACTTCGCTTTTACCGTCGCGCCAAAACCAATGCCGGAGCCGGTTTCTACACGATGGGAAATCACTTTATCCAGACCGGCAAACGCACCGCCACAAATAAACAGGATCTTAGAGGTATCAACCTGCAAGAATTCCTGCTGCGGATGTTTACGCCCACCTTGCGGTGGAACAGCAGCTACCGTACCTTCGATCAGTTTCAACAGTGCCTGCTGTACGCCTTCACCGGAAACGTCTCGGGTAATGGACGGGTTGTCTGACTTACGAGAAATCTTGTCGATTTCATCGATGTAGACAATACCACGCTGTGCTTTCTGGACATCGTAGTCGCATTTCTGCAACAGCTTCTGAATGATGTTTTCAACGTCTTCACCCACATAACCGGCTTCGGTCAGTGTAGTCGCGTCGGCCATGGTGAACGGAACATCCAGCAGGCGCGCCAGCGTTTCAGCCAGCAGCGTTTTACCGGAACCGGTCGGACCGATCAGCAGAATGTTACTTTTGCCCAACTCGACGCCATTGCTGGTATCGCCGTTGCGCAGACGTTTGTAATGGTTGTATACCGCGACCGCCAGCACTTTTTTCGCCTGTTCCTGGCCGATAACGTAATCGTCCAGGTGGTTGCGAATTTCATGCGGCGTCGGTAGCGCACTGCGTTCACGATGCGGTGCAACTTCTTTAATCTCTTCGCGAATGATGTCGTTACATAAATCAACACATTCGTCGCAGATATACACGGATGGACCGGCAATCAGCTTGCGCACTTCATGCTGGCTTTTGCCGCAAAAAGAGCAATACAGCAATTTGCCTGAGCCATCTTTGCGTTTATCTGTCATGGGTCAAAACCTCTTCTTTGTTCTTTGTGCCGCACACGACGACGCAAATGCCATTCTCAGGCGCAAGCCGCTTACAGCGTTGTGCCGCCCTGGATAAGTATAGCGGCACAGTTGCGCCTCTGGCATCAATTACGATGGGTCAGAATCGAATCGACCAGACCGTATTCCACCGCTTCAGGGGCGGAAAGGAAGCGATCGCGCTCGGTATCACGTTCAATCTGTTCTAATGATTGACCCGTATGAAGCGCCATAAGTTCATTCATGCGCCCTTTAACTTTCAGAATTTCACGGGCATGAATTTCGATATCGGTCGCCTGGCCCTGGTAGCCGCCCAACGGTTGGTGAATCATCACGCGCGAATTCGGCAGGCAAAAACGTTTACCTTTTGCCCCTGCGGTCAGCAAGAAAGCGCCCATCGAGGCCGCCTGGCCCATACAGATGGTGCTGACATCAGGCTTGATAAACTGCATGGTGTCATAGATAGACATCCCGGCAGTGATCACCCCGCCTGGGGAGTTAATGTACAGATAGATATCTTTTTCTGGGTTTTCCGCTTCCAGGAACAGCATCTGCGCCACAATCAGGTTAGCCATGTGGTCTTCAACCTGGCCAGTCAGAAAAATGACGCGTTCCTTAAGTAGACGAGAATAGATATCAAAAGAGCGCTCACCGCGTGAGGTCTGTTCAATGACCATCGGCACCAGCGCCATATGGGGTGCAAAGTTATCTCGTTCGCCGCTGTATGACATTTCCGTCTCCTGGATAAAATTGAAAAAACCTGCTGTACCGATTGTAACCTTATGGACGGATTATCAGCTAGTCCCTGTGTTATGGGTACGGCATCACCATATTTCAAGCATAACAATCTTTTGTTGTTACGCTAACACCGAAAGAGGCTTTTCGCACGGTTCCATGCAAAATTCATGACAAAAAAAAGCCCACCACCTGGCGGTGACGGGCCTTTGTGCGAATTTAGCGCGTTATGCTGCGTAAATTACGCCTGCTGGTTCATCAGCTCGTTGAAAGTGGTTTCTTTTTCAGTCACTTTCGCTTTCGCCAGTACAGCTTCAACAGCCTGTTCTTCCAGAGCAACATTGCGCATGTTGTCCATCAGTTCTTTGTTTTTGCTGTAGAACTCGATAACTTCTTTCGGATCTTCGTACGCAGAAGCCATCTCTTCGATCAGGCCTTTCACGCGCTCTTCGTCAGCTTTCAGCTCGTTGGTGCGGATAACTTCGCCCAGCAGCAGGCCAACAACTACGCGGCGTTTAGCCTGTTCTTCGAACAGTTCGCGCGGCAGTTCCAGAGCTTGTTTTTCGTTGCCACCGAAACGCTGTGCAGCCTGGCGACGCAGAACGTCGATTTCGCTGTCGATCAGCGCAGCCGGTACGTCGATGTCGTTAGCTTTTACCAGACCTTCGATCGCCTGAGACTTAACGCGGTTACGGATGGCGCTCTTCAGCTCGCGCTCCATGTTTTTACGCACTTCAGCGCGCAGACCTTCTACGGAACCATCTTCAACGCCGAAACGTTTGATGAATTCTGCAGTCAGTTCCGGCAGTTCACGCTCTTCAACTTTCTTCAGGTTGATAGCGAATTTCGCTGCTTTACCTTTCAGGTTTTCTGCGTGGTATTCTTCCGGGAAGGTCACGTCGATGGTGAACTCTTCGCCAGCTTTGTGGCCTTTGATACCGTCTTCAAAGCCCGGGATCATACGACCCTGGCCCATCGCCAGTACGAAATCAGACGCTTTACCGCCTTCGAACTCTTCGCCGTCTACAGAACCGGTGAAGTCGATGGTTACGCGGTCTTCTGCTTCAACAGCGCCGTCTTTTTCTTTCCAGGTCGCCTGCTGTTTACGCAGAGTATCCAGCATGCCGTCAACGTCAGCGTCGGTCACTTCAACGATCGGTTTTTCAACTTCGATCGCTTCCAGACCCTGCAGTTCAACTTCCGGATAAACTTCAAACTCTACAGAGTAAGTGAAGTCTTCACCCAGCTTGTATTCGCCCGGAACATAAGTCGGTGCGCCAGCCGGATTGATTTTTTCTTTAATGATGGCGTCAATGAAGTTACGGCTCATCAGGTCACCCAGAACGTCCTGGCGTACAGACGCGCCATAACGCTGAGCAACGATATTCATTGGCACTTTGCCTTTGCGGAAGCCGTCAATACGTACTTTTTTCGCAACGTTGACCAGCTCGCTTTTAACAGCGGTCTCGATGCTGTCAGCAGCGATAGTAATCGTTACACGGCGGCCAAGGCCTTGAGTGGTTTCAACTGAAACTTGCATCTTGTTACCTCAAAAAATCACAGTGCTCGGTCAACTCTTACCCCGCAAGCACAGGTTGTTGGCTTCGCGGAACCGGGATGTTCTTATAATCAATCACATTCCCTGTTACCAGAATCATCCCGAAAGCATTCAAATAGGACGCGGCATTATAGCGGCATCACTTTTATGAGTCGAGAACGGTTATTGCGCGCTGTCGCGTATTTTTTCACAATTCCCGGGCAATTTTCGTCTGAATGCTGGGCAAAAAGCGCAAAATCCAGACAAAACAAAACGGCCCGCAGGCCGTTTTTCATAAAATCTTTAGCAACATACTGGAAAAGCGCCGACAGTTGCAAATGCGTTTTTACGCGATGCTTCCTGCTCCACGACAGGGAGGAGAGGCAAAGACGGTGTCCTGCAACCCTTCCCACTCCTTAATAGTGTAAGTATGCAGAGCCAGCGCATGAACGGTAGTAGAGAGTTCCTCCGCTAAAGTACTGTAAATCATTCGATGACGATTCAGAAAACGTTCACCCGTAAAACGATCGCTGACCAGCACAACTTTAAAATGGCTTTCAGAGCCGGCTGGGACATTGTGACGATAGCTTTCATCCACTACTTCGAGGAATACGGGTTGGAACGCCGCCCTTAATTTTTCTTCTATCCGCTCACGTATCATCATGAAATATCTCCTCCGACAACGCTGAGATGTCATCCATCCCTTTAAATACTAGCCGCTTTTACCGTTTCCATTGCAGCTTAACAACAAATATTTAGGTTTCGTCCTGGTTTTTCCGTCAAGCGTATGAAGTTTACTGATTTAAAGATTGAAACACAGGCCTCGCATCAGTGTTTCTTTTACCAGGGGCGATTATTTCGTCAACATGATGAATTTACATGCCTTACCCACTTCCCCTCGCCGTTGGCAATGTTATGATGGCGGGAATTTTTACCAAACACGCTTAAGAGTCTCTGAGAGCCCGAACATGTTCAAAAAAATCCTCTTCCCGTTAGTTGCTCTGTTTATGCTTGCAGGATGCGCAAAACCGCCAACAACTATTGAAGTTTCCCCGACGATTACACTGCCACAGCAGGATCCAAGCCTGATGGGCGTCACCGTAAGCATTAATGGTGCCGATCAGCGTACCGATCAGGCGCTGGCAAAAGTCACCCGCGATAATCAAATCGTTACCCTGACCGCCTCCCGCGATCTGCGTTTCCTGCTGCAAGAAGTGCTGGAAAAACAGATGACCGCGCGTGGTTACATGGTTGGTCCGAATGGCCCGGTTAATCTGCAAATCATCGTTAGCCAACTGTATGCTGACGTGTCCCAGGGCAACGTGCGCTACAACATCGCGACCAAAGCGGATATCGCCATCATCGCTACCGCGCAGAATGGCAACAAAATGACCAAAAACTATCGTGCCAGCTACAACGTTGAAGGTGCGTTCCAGGCCTCCAACAAAAATATCGCCGATGCGGTTAACAGTGTGCTGACCGATACCATCGCTGATATGTCTCAGGACACCAGCATCCACGAATTCATCAAGCAGAACGCGCGTTAATTTCTGCCCTCTGGCCCGGTGCAAGCCGGGCCTGTAGACGCCCATGTCCAGTCAATATTTACGTATTTTTCAACAGCCGCGTTCAGCCATATTGCTGATCCTGGGTTTTGCTTCCGGGCTACCGCTCGCCCTGACATCCGGTACCTTACAGGCCTGGATGACGGTCGAGAATATTGATCTCAAAACCATTGGTTTCTTCTCTCTGGTAGGCCAGGCTTACGTTTTTAAATTCCTCTGGTCACCGCTGATGGACCGCTACACGCCTCCATTTTTTGGGCGGCGACGCGGTTGGCTGCTCGCCACGCAAATCCTGTTATTAGTCGCCATTGCGGCGATGGGTTTTCTCGAACCAGGCACCCAACTCCGCTGGATGGCGGCGCTGGCGGTGGTGATCGCTTTTTGCTCTGCCTCCCAGGATATTGTCTTCGATGCGTGGAAAACCGATGTGCTCCCGGCAGAAGAACGTGGTGCGGGCGCGGCAATCAGCGTTCTGGGTTACCGTTTAGGGATGCTGGTTTCCGGCGGCCTAGCCCTGTGGCTGGCAGATAAATGGCTGGGCTGGCAGGGCATGTACTGGTTGATGGCGGCGCTGTTGATCCCCTGTATTATCGCGACGTTGCTTGCACCAGAACCGACCGACACCATTCCTGTGCCAAAAACGCTGGAACAAGCGGTTGTTGCACCTCTGCGAGATTTCTTTGGTCGCAATAATGCCTGGCTTATTTTGCTTCTTATCGTGCTGTATAAGCTGGGCGACGCATTCGCCATGAGCCTGACAACCACGTTTTTGATTCGCGGCGTCGGGTTTGATGCGGGTGAAGTAGGCGTGGTTAACAAAACGCTTGGCTTACTAGCGACCATTGTTGGCGCATTGTACGGTGGGATTTTGATGCAGCGCCTGTCACTGTTCCGGGCACTGCTGATTTTCGGCATTTTACAAGGTGCGTCTAACGCTGGTTACTGGCTGCTGTCGATTACTGATAAGCATCTCTACAGCATGGGCGCAGCCGTCTTTTTCGAAAACCTCTGTGGCGGGATGGGCACATCAGCCTTTGTCGCGCTGTTAATGACGCTATGTAATAAGTCATTTTCCGCTACTCAATTTGCCCTGCTCTCAGCGCTTTCTGCTGTAGGGCGAGTTTATGTCGGCCCCGTGGCGGGTTGGTTTGTTGAAGCACACGGCTGGTCGACATTCTATCTATTCTCCGTCGCCGCTGCCGTACCAGGGCTTATTTTGCTGCTGGTTTGCCGCCAGACGCTTGAATATACACGAGTAAATGACAACTTTATCTCCCGTACCGCATATCCGGCAGGTTATGCCTTTGCCATGTGGACACTGGCGGCGGGCGTCAGCCTGTTGGCCGTGTGGTTACTGCTATTGACGATGGACGCGCTGGATTTGACGCACTTCTCTTTCCTGCCTGCTCTGCTGGAAGTCGGGGTTTTAGTCGCCCTTTCTGGCGTCGTGCTTGGTGGTTTGCTGGATTATCTGGCGCTACGAAAAACGCATCTGACGTAATCTGTAAATATTATTTAGCTGTAGTAATCACTCGCCGTAATTATTACGGCTAAATAAACATCAGTATCGCTTATTAATATTTGTTCTTTTGTGCGGCTTAGCGTTTGGAAATTATTGACGCAATTTATGAATTCTATTTTTTCTTACACGATTCAGCTAATGAGTCTTTATTTTCTCATCACCCAGTTGTCACTCTAATGATAATTATTTGTTAAATAATTGTTTTATTTCACATTGGTTATACCAATTGCCCGCCCAGACTCCTTCAGCACTCCCCTTTTGTTATAACGCCCTTTTGCAACAGCTTCTTAAAATCAACCTGATATGTTTTGCAACATATGTGACCTGGCAGCCAAATCCAAGCAACAGGAATTTAATCATGTTTACAGTAATGTAACCTTCCCGTAAAATGCCCACACACTTTAAACGCCACCAGATCCCGTGGAATTGAGGTCGTTAAATGAGACTCAGGAAATACAATAAAAGTTTGGGATGGTTGTCATTATTTGCAGGCACTGTATTGCTCAGTGGCTGTAATTCTGCGCTGTTAGATCCCAAAGGACAGATTGGTCTGGAGCAACGTTCACTGATACTGACGGCATTTGGCCTGATGTTGATTGTCGTTATTCCCGCAATCTTGATGGCTGTTGGTTTCGCCTGGAAGTATCGTGCGAGCAATAAAGATGCTAAGTACAGCCCGAACTGGTCACACTCCAATAAAGTGGAAGCTGTGGTCTGGACGGTACCTATCTTAATCATCATCTTCCTTGCAGTACTGACCTGGAAAACCACTCACGCTCTTGAGCCTAGCAAGCCGCTGGCACACGACGAGAAGCCCATTACCATCGAAGTGGTTTCCATGGACTGGAAATGGTTCTTCATCTACCCGGAACAGGGCATTGCTACCGTGAATGAAATCGCTTTCCCGGCGAACACTCCGGTGTACTTCAAAGTGACCTCCAACTCCGTGATGAACTCCTTCTTCATTCCGCGTCTGGGTAGCCAGATTTATGCCATGGCCGGTATGCAGACTCGCCTGCATCTGATCGCCAACGAACCCGGCACTTATGACGGTATCTCCGCCAGCTACAGCGGCCCGGGCTTCTCAGGCATGAAGTTCAAAGCTATTGCAACACCGGATCGCGCCGCATTCGACCAGTGGGTCGCAAAAGCGAAACAGTCGCCGAACACCATGTCTGACATGGCTGCGTTCGAAAAACTGGCCGCGCCTAGCGAATACAACCAGGTGGAATATTTCTCCAACGTGAAACCAGACTTGTTTGCCGATGTAATTAACAAGTTTATGGCTCACGGTAAGAGCATGGACATGACCCAGCCAGAAGGTGAGCACAGCGCACACGAAGGTATGGAAGGCATGGACATGAGCCACGCGGAATCCGCCCATTAAAGGGGTTGAGGAAGAATAAAGATGTTCGGAAAATTATCACTTGATGCAGTCCCGTTCCATGAACCTATCGTCATGGTTACGATCGCTGGCATTATTTTGGGAGGTCTGGCGCTCGTTGGCCTGATCACTTACTTCGGTAAGTGGACCTACCTGTGGAAAGAGTGGCTGACCTCCGTCGACCATAAACGCCTCGGTATCATGTATATCATCGTGGCGATTGTGATGTTGCTGCGTGGTTTTGCTGACGCCATTATGATGCGTAGCCAGCAGGCTCTTGCCTCGGCGGGTGAAGCGGGCTTCCTGCCACCTCACCACTACGATCAGATCTTCACCGCGCACGGCGTGATTATGATCTTCTTCGTGGCGATGCCTTTCGTTATCGGTCTGATGAACCTGGTGGTTCCGCTGCAGATCGGCGCGCGTGACGTTGCGTTCCCGTTCCTCAACAACTTAAGCTTCTGGTTTACCGTTGTTGGTGTGATTCTGGTTAACGTTTCTCTCGGCGTGGGCGAATTTGCGCAGACCGGCTGGCTGGCCTATCCACCGCTATCGGGAATAGAGTACAGTCCGGGAGTCGGTGTCGATTACTGGATATGGAGTCTCCAGCTATCCGGTATAGGTACGACGCTTACCGGTATCAACTTCTTCGTTACCATTCTGAAGATGCGCGCACCGGGCATGACCATGTTCAAGATGC
>OLQB01001712.1_pt1 | contig 15262 bp, 15 predicted proteins | sample 1672681 | NCBI WGS metagenome assembly OLQB01 (sample SAMEA3136713, study PRJEB25190) | human gut metagenome | reverse complement strand
CAATGAAAAGTTTAAACGAAGATATCGAAAGATGGATCTCTCTTGGAAAATTAAAAAAAGAATATGATAAAGTGATCTATCGAAAAGAAATTCTTGCACTTACAAACTCACAGCTTGGAAAACGTATGAAAATAGCAGATCAGAAAAAAAGATTGTATAAAGAACGTCAATTTGTAACAGGAATACCATTTTCAGATATGAACCAAGAGGCAAAAACAGACGACTTTGTTGTTGTTCAGGGTATCATTGATGCGTATTTTGAGGAAACAGACGGGATTGTGCTGGTAGATTACAAGACAGACAGAGTTAACGAAGGAGAAGAACATATTCTGATCAATCGATACCATGCGCAGATGGAATCTTATAAACAGGCATTAGAGAAGATCACAGGGAAAAATGTAAAAGAAATCTATATTTATTCTGTGACATTACAAAAAACGATCACAGTTCATGTATGAAATTTCTGATTTGTCATACGCTAAGAATAAATGACAAATCAGAAAGGAAGAAACATGATGCCAAAGGAAAAAGATTTTATTGAAAAGACATTGGAAGAAATGAATGAAATAGAGCGGTTAAAATATGAGACTGCCGTAGAACTTGGTTTGTTTGACAAGCTAAAGAAAAGTGGATGGAAGTCATTGTCAGCAAGTGAGACAGGGAGACTTGGCGGGGTCATGAACCGTAAGATAAGACAAAGAAACCAGAAAGAGAAATGAAACTAAGATACGAAGGGAAGTTAAAATGAGCAAGTCATGTTTTATAGCAGTAACAAACAGAAGTTTATGTAAACGGCCATTTTTTGATGTGATGGAAGATCTCTCAAAAAAAGACATTAAAACAATTGTTTTAAGAGAGAAAGATTTAAAAGAAGAAGACTATTATGAGATTGCAAAGAAATGCCAGGAGATTTGTGAAAATCACAGTGCTTCGCTTACAATTCATAATTTTGTCAATGTTGCAAGAAAACTTGGAATCAAAAAGATTCATCTTCCATATCCTGTATTCTTAAAAGAGGCAGGAAATTTGACGGATTTTGAATCCGTCAGTACATCAATCCATAAACCAGAGGAAGCATTGAAAGCACAGGAGCTTGGGGCAGATTTTGTGTTCGCGGGACATGTGTTTGCTACAGATTGCAAGAAAGGTTTGCCACCAAGAGGACTTGATTTTTTAAGAGATGTTGTAGGAGCAGTTGATATTCCGGTTTATGGAATTGGAGGGATCAATGAAAAAAATATCGAGCAGATCATGAAATGCGGGGCAGCAGGTGGCTGTATGATGTCTGGATTTATGAAATAGTTTTGTGTTAGGATTTTGTTCAGTATCGAACAAAAAATTGAAATTGGAATTTATTTATGCTAAGATGAAGAGAAGTAGCTTTTGAAGAAGGTAAGGACATAAGATGAAGATAACAAAGTATTTGACAAAACCAATTTCAAAAATTCTCAAATTTTTATTACGCAGACTGGTGTTTGTTACAGTTGCGATTATTTTACAGCTTATCTGGATGACCTATTTGTTTATTGTGATCGGAGAATATTCCAAAATAATTGAATGGATTTTCCGTATTTTCAGTATTTTTGTGGTGATCTATATTGCAAATAAAGATGATAATCCGGCATATAAACTTGCATGGACGATACCAATTTTGCTTTTTCCGATCTTCGGAGGATTTTTATATCTTGTCCTTGGAGATAAACAGCCAGCGAAGAAACTACGTTTGAAACTGGAGAAATCTATTCATGATACGGAATTTTTGCTAGGGCAGGATTATGGAGTTATGGAACATCTGGAACAGGAAGATTATCAGGTGGCAGGCCAGGCAAAATATATTGATCAGTATGGTGGGTATCCAATTTATGAGAATTCGGATGCAAAGTATTATCCGTCTGGGGAAGAGATGTTCGATGAATTGATTGAAGACCTTAAGAAGGCAGAACATTATATTTTTATGGAATTTTTTATTGTTTCCAAAGGCTATATGTGGGATACGATCTTAGAAGTTTTAAAAGAACGTGTCAATGATGGGGTTGAAGTACGTTTTATGTATGATGACGTAGGATGTGTGGACCTTCTTCCTTACAAATATTATAAAGAACTTGAACGTTTCGGAATCATGGCTATGGCATTTAATCCGATCAAGCCATTTGTATCAACAGCATGGAATAACAGAGACCACCGAAAAGTTGTTGTGATCGATGGACACACAGCCTATACAGGAGGCCTTAATTTAGCAGATGAATATATTAATAAGATCGAGCGATTTGGATATTGGAAAGATGCAGGACTTAAGGTAACCGGAGATGCAGTCTGGAATTTTACGGTCATGTTTTTACAGGTATGGAATGCAATTCGTAAGACAGATGAAGGCTATGGTGCATTTTTGCCACATAAGCATTATGAAGAAGCATTTCAGGGAAAAGGATTTATTCAGCCATATGCAGATAATCCATTAGATCATGAGATCGTTGGAGAGAATGTGTATTTAAATATCATCAATACAGCGAACAAATATGTTTATATCTATACGCCATATCTGATCATTGATAATGAGATGATCACAGCACTTTGTCTGGCAGCGAAACGAGGAGTAGATATAAAGATCGTGACTCCTGGAATTCCAGACAAGAAAATGGTATTCTGGTTAACACAGTCTTATTACAGACAATTAGTAGAGGCAGGAATTCATATCTATGAATATACGCCTGGATTTATTCATGCAAAATGTTTTGCAAGTGATGATAAAGTGGCAACCGTTGGAACGATCAATATGGACTATCGAAGTTTATATCTGCATTTTGAGAATGGCGTCTTTATGTATAACAACGATGCAGTGATGCAGGTAAAACATGATATGGAGAAAACATTTGAGATCAGCCAGAGGATCACAAAGGAGATGTGTCAGGGAAGTTTAAAAAAGACATTGGCACAAAGTGTGTTGAGATTACTGGCCCCATTATTATAAGAGGATGAGATGGAAAGTTACAAAGATTTTGCAAGGGTGTATGATGAATTTATGGATCAGACACCATATGATGAATGGCTTTTAAACATTTTAAATGTTTTTAAAGAATATAAGATAAAAAAAGCTGCACAAGTATTAGATCTTGGGTGCGGAACAGGAAAAATGTCACGAAGACTTGCCAGAGAAGGATATCAGGTAACAGCTGTTGATAACTCTATGGATATGCTGGAGATCGCAGCGAGTGAAGAAGATGATCATATTTTGTATGTATTACAGGATATGGTATCTTTAGAACTTCCACAACAGGTTGATGCAGCAGTAAGTATTTGTGACTGTATGAATTACATTCTTGAGGAAGATGATCTAAAAGAAGCATTTAGAAGGGTTAAGAGATTTTTAAAAGAAGATGGTGTGTTTATATTTGATATGAACAGTCATTACAAATACAAAGAAATTCTTGCATGCAATACATTTGCGGAAGACCGTGAAGATGCAAGTTTTATCTGGGATAATTTCTATGATGAAGAAGATAGGATCAATGAATATCAGCTGAGTCTGTTTATTCAGAATGAGGAAGGTACATATAATAAGTACGAAGAATTACATTTGCAAAAGGCTTATGAGGAAGGGGAGATTACGAGACTTCTTCATGAAGCAGGATTTTCAACTATTCGAGTTCTGGATGCAGAAACGATGGGTGAGGTAAAAGAAGATACACAACGATTATATTTTATTGCAAACTGAAAGGGAAAAAGATGAACGATTATATTATCAGAGGAACAGCAGCAAATGATCAGGTACGTTTCTTTGCTGCATACACAAAAGATGTCGTAGAAACAGCAAGACAGAAACACAATACAAGTCCGGTAGCGACAGCAGCACTTGGAAGATTATTAACAGCAGGAGCCATGATGGGAAGTATGTGCAAGAATGATAGTGATGTGATCACATTACAGATTCAGTGCAGTGGACCGATCGGCGGCTTGACGGTTACCGCAGATTCCAAGGCAAATGTGAAGGGATATGTCAATAATCCAGATGTCATGCTTCCACCAAGCAAAGAAGGTAAATTAGATGTTGGAAAGGCTTTAGATCTTGGTGTTTTAACAGTTATTAAAGATATCGGTTTAAAAGAGCCATATTCTGGACAGACACATTTAGTATCTGGAGAGATTGCAGAAGATTTAACTTATTATTTTGCAGCAAGTGAGCAGATCCCGACATCTGTAGCATTAGGGGTTTTAATGAACAAAGATAACACAGTTCGTCAGGCAGGTGGATTTATCATTCAGATGATGCCGTACGCCGAAGAAGAGACGATCAGTAAGCTAGAGAAGAAGATCGCAGAATTTAAGTCTGTGACTTATGCCTTAGAACATGAGCATACACCAGAGAAGATGATGGAAGATCTCTTAGGTGATATGGATATGAAGATTTATGAGAAAGTTCCAACACAGTTTCATTGTAACTGTTCCAAAGAAAGAGTAGAAAAAGCAGTGATTTCTGTTGGAAAGGATGAGATTCAGAGTATGATCGATGATGGAGAGCCGATTGAAGTAAACTGTCATTTCTGCAATACACATTATCATTACAGCGTTGACGACTTAAAGAGAATGTTAGAAGAGGCAACACATTAATTGTCGCAAGGGAATCGCAGAGATTCAGAAGGAGAGGATGATGTCAATGAAGAAGATTTTAGTGGCTTTAATGAGCATGACATTGTTGTTTACAACGATACCAGTATCTGCTGCAGAAGATGACATTACAGTCACAACAAAACAATCCTGTTATACACCGACAGATGAGAATAATGAGGTAATAGGAGAGACTGTTTATACGTTATCTGCATTGAAAAGAGATTATTATCAGAGAATTGATATGCCAATAGAGCATGAGTTGATGTTGACATCAAAAACGATTGACCTTAGAAAGATCACAGCAGAGATGGATACAGAAAGTGATAAAGGACTAGGAAAGAAAGACATTAGACTTTGGTTTGATGATGGAAGAACAGAAAATGAAGCAAGGCTTGAAGTAAATTTTGCAAATGATAAGGTAACTACAACCTTAAATCAGAATGCAGGTATTTTGATCAAAAAAGATGGAAAAGTGATCAAGCGACTGCCATTTATGTACAGCACACCAGCTCTTACAGATGAACATGATGCACCAAGATTTCATACATTGAGTCCATGGTCTGGAACGTCCAAATACAACTATGATCTGGAAGATTATTATAAGATATCGGGAACTGTTGACGTTTATGCAAAGAATCCCAAGATTTCTTACACATACAAGGCACTTGGTACATATGGTCTTAAAAACTTCCTTCTGAATATGGATAATGACAAGACAAAAACCAATAATAGTTTCACATTTACAAATGGAAAGATCACAATAGGTGCAAAAAATGGAAATCCGGGACAGAAAAACAGTCACTTTAGTATGTAAGTCATCTTATCTCAAGTTTTTAAAAACACAACTGGCAAAAGCTTATTGTCAGAAGAAGATTGCAACGATAGGAGAAATTTTTGATGATCTTGCTGTAGAGTATCGAAATGTCAATGGAAAGACTTATGAAAATGGAATCGGAGATAATGGACAGGGATGTGTGATCGGCGGTGCAATGGATCCGATTTATCTTGGATTTTATGCAACAGTAAAACCGGCAGGAAAAGTAAAGATAACATCTTATAAAAAGACAAAAAGAACCATTAAATTAAAATGGAAAAAACTTTCAACTCCAGTCAGTGGTTATATGATCTATCGTTCTACAAGAAAATCATCAGGTTATAAGAAGATCAAGACGGTATCATCCAAAACAAGTTCTTATACAAATAAGAGATTGAAAAGAGGAAAAACATATTATTATAAGATTCGTCCATATCGTACAGTGAAATACAGCTATAAGACCTCGAAGAAAAAGACAAAGACATTGTCAAGAAAAGCATATGGAAGTTATGGATATGTAAAGAAAATCAAAACAAAAAGATAAAGTATAAAATAAAACAGACAGTTGGTCATCAATACTCAGCTGTCTGTTTTATTTTGCACTTAAATTATATTACTCTTCGTCTTCTGTAGATGGAGTTTCCCCTGCTTCATCTTCTTCGTCTGCACTATCATTGCTTTCTGTGATATTGATGGAAACATAGTCTCGGTCATCCTTTGTTGGCTCGTGGAAGATTTCTTCTTCGTCGAAAGAGTCATCATCAAAAGAATCTTCATCGAAATCATCATCAATATCATCTCCTGATACTTCTTTGACTTTATCGATAATAGCTTTGATCTGATCACGGGCAACGTATGCGATACCAGCGACTGTAGCCAGTGCAGTTGCTAATTTAAAAAGGTCTTTGAATGTTTTCTTCATAACGAAAAAACTCCTTTCTTTTTTCTATTATTTTATACTGAATCAAAGAAAAAAGCAATCCAGGATTGACAAAATAAAATTTCATGATAATATGATATTGTAAAATAAAATTTTGCAAACAAGGAGGAAAGCAAGATGAAACGTTTGTGTGCAAAAGCAGCCCTTGAACTGGTGCCAGATCATGGTACGATCGGACTTGGAGGTGGGGAGACGATCAGCTATCTTTGTGAATATATCAAAGAAGCAGGAAAAGCTATAGAAGCTATAACACCATCTGATCAGACAAAGAAAGTATGCAAACAGCTTGGAATTACAGTAATAGATATTAATGAGGCCCAAGATGTGACTATAGCATTTGATGGATGTGATGAAGTAGATCAAAACCTGAATGCATATAAAAGTGGTGGTGGGATTCATACAAAAGAGAAGATTATTGCAAAGATGGCACAAGAGTATGTATTACTTGTGGATGAGACAAAGGTTGTAGAGAAACTCGACTGTAAAGTACCGATTGTTCTTGAAATTGTGCCAGAGGCAGCAAGTTATGTTACAAAGGAAGCAAAAAAACTTGGAGCAAAAGTAAAAGAGAGAAATGAAAAATTGCTGGAACTGTATTTTGAAGGAATCAGTGATCTTAAGAAACTAGATCAAGACTTAAAACAGATCACAGGAGTTATTGAGATATCGCTATTTTATCAGATAGCAGCTAAGGTAGTTGTAGCAGGAACAGATGATATCAAGATCATCGAGAGATAAAAGGAAAAGAAAGATGAGTACATGGGGAATTTTAGGTTGCGGAACAATTGCAAATGAGATGGCAGAAACGTTTATAAAGATGGGGCATGAAATCTACGGAGTCAGCAATCGAACTTTGGAAAAAGCAGAAAAATTTGCAGAGACTTATGGAGTAAAACATGTCTTTAAGACATATGAAGAAATGCTTGCTGATGAGAAGATTGATATCATTTATATCGCAACACCACACAGCAGACATTATGAAAATATGATGCAAGCAGTCAAAGCAGGAAAGCATGTCTTATGTGAAAAAGCAATTACTGTCAATGCAGCACAGTTAGAAGAAGTATTAAAACTTGCTGAAAAAAAGCACGTTGTTGTAAGAGAAGCGATGACGATCTCTCATATGCCATTATATAAGAAACTAAAAGAACGAATCAAAGAAGGAGCCATTGGAAAGACAAAGATGGTTCAGGTTAATTTTGGAAGTAATAAAGGATATGATTCTACAAATAGATTTTTTGCATTAGAAGCAGCAGGAGGAGCGTTATTAGATATTGGGGTTTATGCGACATCATTTGCAAGAACATTTTTGAGTGAAATACCAAATACGATCCTTACAACAGTTGAATATCTAGAGACAGGTGCTGATGAACAATCAGGAATCATTATGAAGAATACAAAAGGTGAGATGGTAGTTATGTGTCTGACACTTCGTGCCAAACAGCCAAAACGAGGAGTTGTGACAGGAGATAAAGGATATATTGAAGTATATGAATATCCAAGAGCATGTAAGGCAACGATCACAAATACAGAGACTGGAGAAGTAGAAATAGTTGAAGCAGGAAAGACAGAAGATGCATTGAAATATGAAGTAGAAGCAATGGAAGCTGCAGTCGGTGGAGAATATAGTGATGATAATCCAGAGATCACAAGAGATACTATGAAGATTTTAACAAGTGTTAAAACGCAGTGGGGAATGAAATATCCGTTTGAGTAAAGAATAGATAAAACTAAGGATTTGACTAGACGGAGCTTTTCTTATCGGTTATACTTAATAAGTATGAAAACGGAGAGGAGCGATAAGATGATCCAGATTTATAAGAATTATGAAGGTAAAAAAGAATTAGAAGAATTAGATCATATTGAACTGGAATCATGGGTAATGGTCACAGATCCGACAATGGAAGAGTTGACGAGTATATCGGTTGATTATAAGATCGATATGGATGACCTGAAAGCGGCACTGGATACAGAAGAACGCTCCCGATTAGAGAATGAAGATGACTATACGATGATTCTTGTGAATATTCCTGTTGTGGAAGAAGAAAATGGGAAAAAATGGTACGAGACGATTCCATTGGGAATTTTTATTACCAGGAAGATCGTATTTACGGTATGTCTAAAGCAGACAAATATTTTAAAGCAGTTTGTAGATGGTCTTGTATCGAATTTTTATACCTATATGAAGACAAGATTTGTCTATCAGATACTGTATAACAATGCAGCACTGTTTTTGTACTATCTACGCGTGATCGATCAGAGAGCAAATCAGGTAGAAGATCTTCTGCATGAGACATATCAGAATCAAGATTTAATTCAGCTTTATGATCTGGAAAAATGTCTTGTGTATTTTACAACCGCATTGAAATCAAATGAAGTGGTATTAGAGAAATTAAGGAAACATATTGGTTTAAGACATTATGAAGAAGATCAGGAACTGTTAGAGGATGTTATCATTGAGAATAAGCAGGCGATGGAGATGACGGATATTTATCATAATATCTTAAGAAGTACAATGTCACTGTTTGGATCGATCATTGATAATAACCTGAATCAGGTCATGAAATTCCTTGCAGCGATCACGATCATACTAGAATTGCCAACGATGATCTCCGGACTTTATGGAATGAATGTCAACGTGGCAGGAATGCCATTTGCGACGAAGACTTATGGATTTGCTGCAATTTCTATATTTTCAGTTATTGTATGCCTGATCGCTGTATATATCCTGAAAAAGAAGAATATTTTATAATGGATTATGAAGAATCACGCAAGGTGGTTCTTCATTTGCTTTAGTGCATTTTTTTCAAGACGGCTGACTTGTGCTTGTGAGATAGAAATTTCATCTGCAACTTCTGTTTGAGTTTTGCCCTCGAAGAAACGCATTTTTATAATATCATATTCGCGGTCTGGAAGATGGTTCATAGCTTCTTTCAATGCAATGGATTCTACCCAGACAGCTTCCTTGTTTTTTTTGTCTTTTACCTGATCCATCAGATAAAGCGTATCGCCGCCATCCTGATACACTGGTTCATAAAGAGAAAGAGGGGTTGCGATGGCATCGAGGGCAAACAAGACATCTTCTTTTTTCATATCAATTTCTTTTGCGATGGCATCAATCGTTGGTTCATGATTTAATTTCTTTGTAAGAGATTCCCTTGTGCTGATCGCTTTATAAGCAGTGTCACGAAGGGAACGGCTGACACGCAGACTATGATTGTCTCTTAAGTAACGTTTTACCTCTCCGATGATCATTGGAACGGCATAAGTAGAAAATTTCACATTCAGATTACGGTCAAAATTATCAATTGCTTTCATAAGCCCGATACAGCCAACTTGAAAGAGATCATCTGCATTTTCCCCGCTGGAAGAAAATCTTTGGATAATACTTAAAACAAGACGTAGATTTCCTTTGATATATTGTTCTCTGGCGTTGTTATCACCCTGCTCGATCTTTTCAAATAAAGCTTCTTTTTCTTCGTTGGAAAGTAAAGGAAGAGAAGAAGTATTAACACCGCAGATTTCCACTTTATTTCGTGCCATAATAAGTTCCTCCATTAGTGATTCGTTTAATAAAATGATGTACGGAATCAGCAGATTTTATACGTTGAAAAAAATGGAAGAGAAAATTGACTTATGATTTTGCCGGTGCTATCATGAGGATAAATACAATCAAAGGAGAGTAAAGATGAAGAAGATATTAGCTTCAATCATGATGGGAAGTCTTATATTTTGCTTAAGTGCATGCAATATGCCATGGCAGAAGAAAGATACGCAAAAAGAAGTGAAACGAGAAGTTATACAAGCAGACAAAGTACAGGGAACCATGAAAGATATGACATTGAAAGTTGGTGTGTCAAATGATATGGCTCCATTTTCATATTACGATAAAGAGCAAAAGAAGATTGTAGGATTTGATATAGATCTGTTAGATAAGATCAGCGATTATCTTGGCTTTGAATATAAGCTTTATCCACTTAGTATGAAGCAGATTGAACAGAAGATAAAGAATAAGGAAATCAATCTTGCAATCGCAGGAATTTCAATCACAGATGAAAGACAGAGAGATTATTCGTTTACAGATATATATTATGAGACATATCTTCAGATCGTAGTCAATAAGAATGCGGACATTACAGACCGGAAGGATATAAAAAATATGACGATCGGCGTTGTTGAGGGAACTTCCAGTGAAGAATATGCGAAAGAATATCTCGCAGAGGATGGCAATAAGATCAAGGTATATAAGACGGCAGAAGAAGTGTTTGAAAATCTTGAGGCAGACAAGATTGAAGCGACGATCTATGATGCACCAGGAATTCAGTCATATATGAATACACATAAAGACACAACGAATCTTGAGGTGTTAGATGAACAGCTTAATTCTGAAGAAAGTAATTATGGTATTATGTTTGCGAAAGGATATAAGTATCTGGATCAATTTAATGTAGCACTGCAGGTTCTGAATAATGATGGAAGTTATCAGAAGATAAAAGAGCAGTGGATCAAGACAAAAGAATAGGAGAAAAGAAAAGACGGACCAATGAAGATCATGTCCGTCTTTTCTTTTATACAAATAAAATTTGGAGTTTAAAGTAATAAGGTTTTAAGCCATGAAACTTCATCTTCTTCAAGATGAGGAGCAAGGTTGTCATATACTAATTGCTGATAATCACGAAGAAGTTGATTCTCTTTATCGTTGAATAATGAAAGGTCAACGCCATCTAAATCGATTGGTACAAGAGTCAGAGGTTCAAAATGAAGGAAAGCTCCATATTCGTTTTGCTGCCATTTCCTGCAAAGAAGCATGTTTTCTGTACGAATACCATATTTGCCAGGAACATAGACACCGGGTTCGTCGGTGATGACCATTCCAGGTTGCAATACGGCATCAAGATTTTCTGGGTTTGATCTCCAGCGGAAAGCATTTGGCCCTTCGTGAACCCCTAGAAAATATCCAACGCCATGGCCGGTTCCGCAACGATAATCGACACCTTTTTCCCAGAGAGGTTCCCTTGCAAGAATATCAAGATTGCTGCCACGGCATCCTGAAAGAAATTTAGCATCAGCAAGCGTGAGCATAGATTTTAATACTAATGTAAAATATTTTCGCTCTTCATCAGAAATCGGACCGAGGATAAAGGTTCGTGTAACGTCAGTTGTACCGCCATAATATTGACCGCCAGAGTCGATAAGCAGCATTCCTTCAGCAGTTACAGCAATATCAGATTCTTCCGTAGACTGATAATGCATCATAGCAGCATGATCTTTGTATGCACAAATAGTTTCAAAACTTAATCCGACATAATCAGGCTGTTTTTTGCGTTCTGCTTCCAGATGGTCAGAAATTGATCGTTCTGTCATAGGAATCTTTCCGACATTTTTTTTCAGCCAGTACATAAATTTTGTCATGGCAACTCCGTCATTGATGTGACATTCCTTTAAATGCTCCATCTGCGTTTCATTTTTGACAGCTTTCATAAGTTCAGTAGGATTTTTATCTTCTATGATCTTACATTTAAATAAAAGATTATAATGAAAATAGTTAGTAAGATCTGGATCTAACAAAACATTTGTGTGCTGGTCTTTTAAGAAAGAGTCGATCTCACTGTAATCGCGGACCAGAATTCCATGTTCTTTAAAACGATTGAAAGCAGCAGCGGAAATGCAGTCTTTTCTTAAAAATAGAAAACATTTATCCATTGTGATCCATGCGTAACTATAAAATAAAGGAGTACAGGCAATATCTTCACCGCGCAGATTAAATAACCATGCTATATCAGGAAGTGAGGAAAGAAAAAAGGCATCGGCTCCTGCTGCAGATATTTTCTTTCGCACACGTTCAAGCTTTGAATCAGTATGTTCTCCGCTGTATTTGATATCGTGGCGGTAAACCACAGTTTTTGTCATTGCAGGACGATTATCTTCTGCCCATAGATGCTCTACAAAATGTAGATTAAAACGAAAATCAAAGCCACATTTTTTGGAAAGTTTCGCAATTTTCTTTCCGTAGGAAGCAGAGATCATAAGCCCGTTTGTTCCAAGAACATCATTTGGGTGAAGATTTTGCTCCAGAAACTGAAGAGTTGTAGGGACACCGTAAACACCTTGTTTCATTAAAGTGATATCAGAAGAAATCTGTTGTTTGGCTTGCGTAAAATAACGTCCGTCGGTCCAAAGCCATCCTTCATTGGAACCTGCAAGAAAAGTGCCGGCAGAACCAGTAAAACCTGAAATATATTGTCTACATTTAAAATGATCATCCACATATTCAGATTGATGAGGATCTTCACTCGGAACGAGATAATATGTAACGTTTTGAGTTCTCATTATATCACGAAGTTTCATAAAATTTGTATTCATGATCAATACCTCCATTTGTCATATTTAATGCACTGTAAAAATTATCAGTAGTGCATGTTTATATTAATTATAGTAGATTGATAAAAATTCGTAAAGAAAAATGAAATGGGGAGTGAGCATTATTTCACTCAAAAAAGTTGAAAAGAACAAATGAGATAATGTATAATCACTTTGAACAAATATAAAAGTATAAAGGAGAAAACTATGAAGAATATGCTAGTTGCCCAGTCAGGAGGACCATCTGCAGCAATTAATGCTACGATCACAGGTGTGATCGACGCAGGAATTGCAAGTGATCAGGTGGGACATGTTTATGGAGCACGGAATGGAATCAAAGGTGTGCTGAACGAGAATTTTGTAAATCTCGATGAAGTATGTGACACAAAAGAAAAAAGAGATCTGCTTTCTGTAACACCAGCAGCAGCGTTGGGATCATGCCGCTGGAAACTAAAAGATCCGAAAGAAAATGCGGAAGAATTCGAGGAGATCATTCGCATTTTAAGAAAGAATAATATAGGATATTTTGTCTATACAGGTGGAAATGATTCGATGGATACTGTATATAAGTTATCCATTTATTGCAAAGAAAATAACATAGATGATATTAAAGTTATGGGAGCACCAAAGACGATTGATAATGACCTTGGAGAGACAGATCATTGTCCTGGATTCGGTTCTGCTGCTAAATTTATTGCAACAGCATTTACAGAAATTGCATGTGACTGCTTTGTATACGATGTACCATCTGTAACGATCGTAGAAGTCATGGGGAGAAATGCCGGATGGCTGACGGCATCTTCAGCACTTGCAAGAACAGAAGAAAGACGAGTTCCACAACTCATTTATCTGTGCGAGAAAGTATTTGATGAAGAAAAATTCATCGAAGACGTTAACAAAGCACTTGAGAAAGAGAATAATATTATTGTGGCAGTCAGTGAAGGCGTGAAAGATGCCACAGGACATTATGTTGGTGAGGAAACAAAATCTGGGAAAGAAGATGCGTTTGGACATAAATATCTATCTGGAATCGGAAAATATCTAGAAGGTTTAGTAGGTAATAGGATCGGATGCAAAGTAAGATCTGTAGAATTAAATATTCTTCAAAGATGTGCTGGATATATGTTAAGCGAAACAGATATCATTGAATCAAGAAATCTTGGAGCATTTGCAGCGGTTAGTGCGATCCGTGGGGAAAGCGGAAAAATGTCTGCATTAAAGAGAATTTGTGATGATCCATATCAGGTAGAAATTGAATTAGCAGATTTGTCTAAGATCGCAAACTTTGAGAAAAAAGTACCGATGGAATGGATCAATGAAGAAGGCAATGAGATTAAAGATGATTTGCTTACATATTTAAAACCACTAATTCAGGGAGAAGTGCAAATACCATATGAGAATGGAGTGCCAAGGCATTTTATTTTATAGTTAGATATATAAATAAGATCCGAGATACTGTTTGTTGTGCAGCATCTCGGATCTTTGTTATCTGATTTCATAAGGAATATGAGATTGTTTCTTGCTTTTGGTTGATTGGGATATAAAATAATGATTGATCTCGGCTCCGATAAAAAGCATCATCATACAAAAATACAACCAGAACAAAGTCAGTAAGATACTTGTAAGTCCTCCGTACATGGTACTGAAAAAAGAGAAATTATCAAAATACATTGAGAAGAAGAAGGATAATACTAACCATGCAGCAGAACTAAACAATGCTCCAGGAAGAATTTCCTTTGTCTTAAAGTTTTCACTTGGCAGAAAACGATACATAATGATGAAAACAATCATAAATGTAAAGAATGCAAGTAAAAATCGGATAGCTGCGAAAAAAACATGTTTGTTTTCAAGCACAGGTTCCAATCGATATAATTGAAGCAATAAAGAATTACCAAACAGTAAAAGGATTAATCCAAATAATACGGCAATGGCTAAAAGTCCGATATAGATGCTTGAAATAAATCGTAAAACAAAATAATTTCTTTTCTCAGGAATCTCATGAATGGTATTAAGTCCTGTCATCATAGACAAGATTCCTTTCGATGCAGACCATAATAAAGTAAGGATTGTGATCGACATATAAGTTGTTGTAAGTTTTCCGTTTAAAGATCTTATGATCGGTACGAGCATTCCACTGTATTTGGGTGGCAGATAAGTAAGAACCAGTTCTATCATATCATTTGGTGTGATCGGAAAATACTTTGTAAGACTTAGTACTACGATCATAAACGGAAAAAATGAAAGAATCGTAAAGAAAGCGGCCTGTGCAGAGAACGCAGTTACGTGATCTCGCTGTGCTTTATCGATGATCGATCCAATCATGGAAATTAATTTTAACATAATTTAATACCTCGTAATTGATACCTCATAATATCATAATTCAAGCGATTGTACAAGGTTTGGATTCTATAGATCTGAGATTTGGATTTTAAGAAATATCATAAATATGCAAAAAGACATATTGCATAGAGAATAAATATGTGGTATAGTTCCTATCAGAGTAAAAAAGGAATTATAATTATTTAAAAAGAATAAACAAATTA